>Ga0257121_1000117_pt1 | contig 65784 bp, 54 predicted proteins | sample SI106_100metaG_FD_190180 | JGI IMG/M metagenome (GOLD analysis project Ga0257121, IMG submission 190180) | Marine microbial communities from Saanich Inlet, British Columbia, Canada - SI106_100 | ecosystem: Environmental > Aquatic > Marine > Inlet | place: Canada: British Columbia | collected...
TATTGCTGCTGATATTATGAAAATGAGTACACTATTCTACGGGAATGAATTTGATTTAGAGGCATTCAAAAAAATGCTTAGAGGAGAATAACTAAACCATAGGCATATCTTCTTCTTTTAAAATTATAACAAGTTCTTTAGCTCTTTTTGCCTTTATTTCTATTCAGATTGTATGATAAGGTAATTACCCATTGTTTTGGTCTTGCATCTACTCTGCCTGTCACATCAATATTATTATCTCCAAGAATTGTAATTTCATTATCTGTAAAGCCTCGTTCAAACCTTACCCCAATTCCGAATCTTCCAAGTTCAAGGTTTGTCCCTATTTGGAGACCCACAGTATATTTTTTTTCAATTTCTCCCAGAGAAAGTCCTTTCTTTGAAATAATATATTGGAACGAAGGCCCCGCAAAGACACTTAAAGGTTTGAGGATTTTATATCCAATTAAAATTGGAACTTCAACTTTATTAATTTTAATTTCCCCATATTCCTGATAATTGGCAACACTATATGAAAATTGAAATTCAGGCCTCAAGTAAAATGGGGATAGCTTAAGCGTTGTATATACGCCAAGATGAAATCCAGTCTGTGAATTTCCATTAAAACTTTCTGAGGATAAATTATTGAAGTCAATTTCTCCAAATGATTCAAAATTTACACCAGCTTTTACTCCGTATTGTATTTGAGCATTAGCAAAACAATAAGGGATTAAGAAAAATAATAAAAATATTTTTTTCATAGTTTAATGTAAGTTTATTCTATAGATACTGAAATAACGGTCTTTCCCCAGCCCATTTTTAATGTCATATCTTTATCAAAAATCATTGAAAAAGCGTCAATATTTTCCTCTGTTTTAGAGGTTTTACCAGAAACCCGAATAACATCTTGGTCTTGCTTATAATAATATGAGCCCCAAACATTTCTTGCTCTATTAATAATTACTGTCCAATCTCCATCTAAAGAAGGTATTGTAAATAGAGAATAAGTCCCTGCCTTTAATGCTTTCCCTCCAAAAATAACATCTTTATAAAATGTGATTTCTGCTGCTTCATTTGCTCCTGTTCTCCAAATCTTTTCAGGGGGTGCTAATTTCACTAAATCTCTCCCTTTTAATTGAGGGCGACTGTATATTACTTTTACTATTTTGTCTGAAATTGTGTAACTACTAGGAAATGCTGCCACATCCATTGGGCTTTTATCTAAGCTTTTGAATTCTTGCGCAGTTAGTTGTAACGAGCTAATTAATGTTATTACAAAAACAGCGAAAGATAAAATTGAATTTTTCATATGTATTTATTTTTTAATAAAGATATTAAATAAGAGGCAATCTTCTTCTTTTAAAATTATTGTATATTAAGCATAAATTAAATTGAAATGAAAAAAATATTTTTACCTATTATTGTTTCTTTAGCTTTTATTTTCAATTCATTTTCCCAAGAATTATCTGAAGCTAAAGGAGGAGGAACATTAGATATTGTTTTAATTAGTCCTGGTGAAGGACATTCTATAATGAATTTTGAGGGAAATATAAGTGGATATGGTTCTGTTTATGCTAAATTTAAAGTTTCCTCAATTAACACTTCTAAAACCAGTGGAACTTTAGAGGGACAAGCCAGAACAATTTTAAATGATGGCACTCTAATGTCTTCACCATTAAGAGGAACGTGGAAAAGGGATGGAGCTTTGATGAAATTTTACTTTACAGATGCAATTAATAATGGGGCAATGAACTTCGTAATGTGGGACGTTGATATTTTACAGAAAAAAGCAAACGTAAAATATTATGAATTACATAGTCCAGATAACTAAACCATAGGAATATCCTCCTCTTTTAAATCCTCAACTTCTAATCCTCTTAAGTAGGTTAAAATTATTTTTCACATTCTTCGTGAACTTCTGATATAATAGGTTTAATATGTATATGTTCTTTTGGGATTAAAAAACTCGCACTTAATTCAATTACCATTGCAATAAACGCTATTGATGAAGTAATATAAGCTTCTTCATAAATTGCAGTAATAAATTCTACAAAATGAAAAATTGAATGAATTCTTAGCCCAAACCTAATTATTTTAATAAAATTTTTTTTCATAAAAACAGTTTCTATCTACAATAATAAGTTTTAATATCGAATAAGTTAAGGATTTGCTTAATCAAGTATTTAAGTAATTAAACCATAGGCATATCTTCTTCTTTTAAAGCTTCAACTTCTAATCCCCTTAAGTAGGTTAGAGATACTTTCAGCTCTAATGATTAAGTTATATTTTTATTTGAACCATATTTTTGTAACTTAATTTAAATAAATCAAAAATTAAATAAATGCGCTATTCAAGACTTTTATTTTTATCACAACTTATAATTTTTTCACTTCTTTTTTTAATCCCAGAAGCTACAGCACAATCAAGAAGTGTAAAAAAAACTAAAACTCAATTTAGTCCAGAATTACATGAATCAGTTAAATATAGACCTATAGGTCCTTTTCGAGGAGGTCGTTCAGCTGCAGTTGTTGGAGTTCCCAACCAGCCTAAGGTATTTTATTTTGGAGCAACTGGTGGTGGAGTATGGAAAACTGTAGATGGCGGTGAAACATATAAAAACATATCGGATGGATACTTTGGAGGAAGTATAGGGTCCGTTGTTGTTGCTCCAAGTGACCCAAACGTATTATATGTTGGTGGTGGTGAAGTTACTATTCGTGGAAATGTTTCATCTGGAAAAGGGGTTTGGAAAAGTGTTGATGCTGGAAAAACATGGACTTATATTGGACTTCCTAATTCCAGACATATTCCCCGAATGGTTGTTCACCCTCAGAATCCAGATGTTGTTTATGCAGCTGTTTTAGGGGATTTATATAAACCCAACAATGACCGTGGAGTTTATAAAAGTATAAACGGAGGTAAAAGTTGGAATAAAATATTGTTTTCAAATGTTCAGGCAGGAGCCGTAGAGTTGGTTATGGATCCCACCAATCCAAGACATTTATACGCTTCAACTTGGCGTATTCAAAGAACCCCATATAGCCTGAACAGCGGAGGGGATGGGTCTTCTCTTTGGAAAAGCACAGATAGCGGAACTACTTGGAAAGAAATTAGTAAAAACAAAGGTTATGCAAAAGGTAAATTAGGAATTATTGGGGTAACCGTTTCTCCTGTAAATTCAAATATAGTTTGGTCGATTGTTGAAAATAAAGATAAAGGAGGTGTATATAGATCAGATGATGGAGGGGAGAGCTGGAATCATGTAAACGAAAGTCGCTCTTTGAGACAGCGTGCTTGGTATTACACTAAAATATACGCAGATACTCAAGATGAAAATGTGGTTTATGTTATGAATGTAGCATATCATAAATCAACAGATGGCGGAAAAACATTTACCAGCAATAATGCTCCTCACGGAGATCATCATGATCTATGGATTGCTCCTGAAGACAATAAAAGAATGATTATAGCGGATGATGGTGGAGCTCAAGTTTCTTATGATGGCGGAAGTTCATGGAGTACATATATGAATCAACCTACTGCTCAATTTTATAGGGTAACAACTGACAATGCATTTCCCTACAGAATATATGTCGCTCAGCAAGATAATTCGACAATCAGAATAAATCACAGAAGTTCTGGTCGATTTATTAACGAATCAGATTGGGAGTCTACTGCAGGTGGAGAATCTGCTCATATTGCGATTGATCCAACTAATGATGAAATTGTATATGGGGGAAGTTATGGAGGATTTTTAACTAGAGTAAATCACGATAAAAATTCTGTTCGCGCTATAAATGTCTGGCCAGATAATCCAATGGGTCATGGAGCTGAAGGAATGCGTTATCGATTTCAATGGAATTTTCCAATCATATTTAGTAAGCATAATCCTAAACGCTTATATACCTTTTCGAATCAAGTTCATGTTACTGAAAATGAGGGGCAAGAATGGAAAATTATTAGCCATGATTTGACTCGCAATGATCCTACAAAATTAAAAACATCTGGGGGGCCTATAACTCAAGACAACACAAGTGTCGAATATTATTGTACAATATTTTCTGCTGATGAATCTCCATTAAAAGAAGGATTGTTATGGGTTGGAAGTGATGATGGATTGATTCATATAACTCAAGATGGAGGTGTAAATTGGAAAAATGTCACTCCAAAACAAATGCCAGAATGGACTATGATTAACAGTATTGAGCCTTCTCCTTTTGACCCTGGAACTTGTTATGTTGCAGGAACACGATATAAATCAGGAGATTACACTCCTTATCTTTACAAAACAACAGATTATGGAGCTACTTGGAAAACAATTACAAATGGAATTGCTAAAGAAGATTTTACTCGGGTGGTTCGTGCTGATCCAAGTCGTGAAGGAATGTTGTATACAGGAACTGAAAATGGAATATATATATCTTATGACGATGGTAGCTCTTGGGCAGTATTTCAAAAAAACCTACCTATTGTTCCAATTACTGATTTAAAAATTAAAGATAATAGTCTTATTGTAGCTACACAGGGTAGAAGTATTTGGATATTAGATGATCTTACAGTTTTACATCAAATACAGTCAAAAAAAGTTAGTAAACAAACTATTCTTTACAAACCGAAACAAAGCTACAGAATTAAAGGGGGGGGAGGAAAAAGTTCTTTGACAGCTGGAACAAATCTTCCAAACGGGGTTATAGTTCATTATTTTCTGAAAAAATTTAACTCTGAAAAAGATAAGATTGAACTTCAGTTTAAATCAATTGATGGTAAAATAATAAAAAAATATTCTTCATCAGACAATAAAAATAAACTTAATATAAAAGAAGGTGGGAATAGTTTTGTTTGGGATACTAGATATGATGGAGCAGAAAAATTAGAAGGAATGATTTTTTGGAGCGCTTCTTTTTCTGGAGCAAAAGCAGTCCCAGGATCCTACATTGTTAGCTTACTTGTTAATGGAGAGGAACAATCACAAAACTTTGATATTCTTGCTGATCCTCGATCCGAATCATCAATTGCAGATATGCAAAAACAATTTGATTTTGTAAACGAAGTAAATCAAACTGTTGATGATGCACATAAAGCAATAAAAAGAATAAGAGATATTACAACAAAATTGTCAGATTTTGTAAAACAAAATGAAACGGATTCAACTGCTACTAAACTGGTTGATCAAGCAAAAGAAATTCAAGAAAATTTAATTAAGATTGAAAAGATTTTATACCAGACTAAGAATAGAAGTAATCAAGATCCTTTGAATTTCCCGATTCGTTTAACTAATAAACTTGGTCATCTTAACCGATTGATTACAATTGATGATTTCCCTCCTACTAGTCAAGATATTGAGGTTAAAGAGGTTTTAACTTTAGAAGTTAAAGAGGCGATGAAACAGTATCGTAAATTAATAGAAAATGATGTGACACTATTTAATACTAATTTTAAAAATGAAAAAAGAAATTACCTAAACATAGAATAAAGTTTTGTTATTTAAACGCACCTCTGTCAAGGAACAGATAGTCCTATGTGTTAGTCGCAATTATTTAAATCCGCTCCTAACCTTACCCAATCATAACGATCTGGTGAATCAGGGTCTTGAAAATTAATTCTATCTCCATCGCATTCAAATATAAGTGGAAGAACTTGTGTATTGCCAAAGTTGAGATCAATAGTTAAAACATCATCTTCAAATGTATAATCGTTAGTGCCAGGGATTGCATCTGATGTATCTAATGATTGCCAATACTCTACACTCCAGTCATTTGTAGCAGCATAGTAAGTATATCTTGTATCATCTATAAATTCATACATAGTATTAGGCAGGTTTGCACCTACATCAAACAACCATCTTCCAACAATTGTTTCTTCAAAAGAATTATTATCATCTTTGTCATCATTGCAGCTTACAAAAAATAAACACGTTGTTATCAACAGGCTTAATGATAGGTATAATAATTTTTTTATATTCATTTTTATTTTTTTAATGGCGCAAAAGTAGTCAAATTATTTATTTAAAATTATTGTAAATTGTATATATGAAAAAAAATCAAAAATTAATTCTCGCTATTATTGCAGGCTTTCTTGCTGTAATTATTCCTTATTATCTTTTCTTTTATTAGACTTATGAAAAAGTTATTTTTTTACTTTTTATTATTTACAGGCATTATTCTTTCAACATCTCATTTAGGTGATAATTATATGGGAATTAGCGATAAAGAAGGATACCTATTAACTATTGGAATATGCTGCTTAGTTGCTTTTATTTTAGAATATTTAATTCCAAAACTTAAACCATAGGCTAAAATGAATATACCTTCCCTTTTTATATTTAAACATCCTAATATAATTTTTATAATTATTTTTTCTAGTGCACTTAATAATTTATTAATATCACAAAATCAACCAATATCTCCTTTAATATATTCTTATCAAGAGCATACAGATTTGAAATCGACATCACCCTATGGTCTTGAATGGATACACCTAGGGCCAACTCTAAACGGAGCTCGAGTAGAAGCAATTCAGTCGGACCCCAATACCCCCGGAACAATCTATGCAGCTTTTGGTTCAGGAGGTTTATGGAAAACTATTAATAATGGATTAAATTGGAAACCCATATTCGAAAACATGCCTTCGTTAGGGATTGGAGACATAGCCTTAGCGCCATCAAATACTGAGATTATTTATGTAGCAACAGGAGAAAACCTTAAAAAAGCTAGAAATTTTACCATGCCAGGAACAGGAGTGTACCGTTCCAATAATGGCGGAGACACTTGGGAGCATATAGGTCTTAACGATACATGGCATATTGGCGAAATTGTGGTTCATCCTAATAATCCAGATATCGTTCTGGTAGCAGCACAAGGACATTTTTGGTCTTCTAACGAGAATCGAGGAATTTTCAGAACAGATGATGGCGGAAAATCATGGAATCATGTTTTATTCATTGATGAAAATACTGGCGCGAATGACATTGTTTTTTCTCGGGCAAATCCTAAAATTGTGTATGCTACAACTTGGGAAAATTACCCAAATGTAAACGGCAAAAAAAGCGCAGTTTATAAAAGTGAAGATGCAGGCCTTATATGGAATAAAATAACAAATGGAGTAACTATTAACAAAAATACAGGGCGTATAGGAATTGCAGCCTCATATCAAGATAAAGATAAGGCATATATATTTATCGATCAGCGCAATCAAAGAAATGGACAAGGAACTGGCGAAGTGTATAAAACAACAAATGGAGGAAAAAATTGGAAAAAAACACATAAAGAAAACATTAAATCATTATCTGTAATCGGATGGTATTTTATGGATATGTATGTTAACCCTCAAAACGATGAAGAAATTTATGGTTTGGGAGTGCGATTAATTCATAGTATAGATGGCGGTAAAACATTCAAGAATATTGGAGGTCAAATCACCCACTTAACACCTAGTCCGGCACAAACACTTCATCTAGATCATTGTGAGATGTGGATAAACCCGTCTAATCCAAAAGAACTACTTCTTGGAAATGATGGTGGTGTTTATCATAGTTATGATGGAGGAAAATCATGGCTACATTTAAATAATATTTCTGCTGGAGAGTTTTACGACATTGAGATAGATAACCAAGACCCTTACCATATTTATGGTGGTACTCAAGATGATGCTACGGTTTATGGTTTCGCTCAAGAATATAATTCAGAGTTTGATGATCCTTGGGAATATTTATGGATTGATGCTTGGAGTGGAGGTGATGGCTGTATTACACTTGTAGATCCAAATGATGAAAATACCGTTTATTTCAGCATGCAAAACGGAGGGGCACTTCGTAGAAACATTAATACGGGAAAATCTGTAGATATAAGGCCAAAATTTCAAAAAGAAGACAACATCAAAATCCAATATAATTTTATCACGCCTTATATGTTATCTCATTTTGATTCTAATACGGTTTATATGGCCGGAAATTATGTTATGAGAAGTAAAGATCGAGGAGATAACTGGACAGTTATAAGCCCAGACCTTATTAAAGAACGGGATCATTCAAAAACAGAAACGGCTGCGGGGGCATTAGCAGAGTCTTATTTTGAAGAAGGAACTATGTATATGGGTACAGACAGAGGAACCATGTGGTACACTAAAAATGGAGGTGAAAACTGGAAAAATATTTCTCAAGGTCTGTCGGACCAATATATTAGAAGTATTTACCCTTCCCAACACAAAAAAGAAAGGTTATATATTCAAATGACGGGGTTAAATTATGACGATTTTGGAGCATATTTATATGTGTCGGAAGATTATGGAGTGCATTGGAAATCGATAACTAATAATTTACCGAACCACCCTATAAAAACAATTGTTGAAGACCCAGATTTTGAAAATATATTATATGCTGGCACTTATCGAGGCGTGTATGTTTCGACAAACAGAGGTGAAAATTGGTCTTATTTTGGAGTAGCATTGCCCGATATTAGTATTGCAGATATAGCTATTGAAACAAAATCAAAAGACATGATTATTGCAACTCATGGGCGCGGTATTTATAAAACAAATCTTAAGCCATTTTATCATCAGATTACAACAAAGGACACATCAAATTATCTTTATGAAGTTGAATCAGCAAAATATCCGGATTTAAGAGATACACATAAAGATGTAGATAAAAAATCAGTACAAAAGCTTCCAATTACCTTTTGGTTAAATAAGACAGAAAATATTATTTTAAGAATAACAAACACAACTGATTCACTTATTTGGACGAAGTCGATAAAGGGCAGAAAGGGGCTTAATCAATATAGATGGGACCTTACTATAAGGGAAGAAATCAGTAACTTGCCTTATTATATTCATTATAAAAAATATTTAGACAAAGGAGAGTATAATTTACTACTTGAAAGTTCTGAAGGAATTTTAAAAAAGAAACTTTCAGTGATTGAGTAGTAATAGCAGTATCGTTAATTTAAAAGCATAGATGATGGAAAAAAGACCGGGAATTTTTAATGATGTCATTGGGCCAATCATGCGAGGCCCATCAAGCTCACATACAGCTGCGTCATGGCGTGCTGCTAAAATTTGTATGGACATTTTAAATGAACCTCTTAAAAAAGCGATTATTGACTTTGACAAGGATGGTGCGTGGGCGTCTAACTATAAAGGACAAGGGACATCGCTTGGAATAGAGGGAGGGTTGTTGGGTTTAGAAATGACTGATGATCGAATGAAAAATACCGAACTAGTTGCCAATGAGCTGGGTATTTCAATACATTATGAAATAAATTCATTTAAAACAAATCATGTAAATACGTTTCGCTTATTCTTGGAAGGCATTAACGGAAAAAACATTCAAGTAGTGGCTATATCAATAGGAGGAGGATCTTTCGAAATTCAAGATATTGATGGCTTTGAAGTTAAAATTTGCGGAGATTTTTATGAGGTATATCTTTTTAATAGTTCAAAAGAAACGACTTTAGAAGAGCTTAAATCTATGTTCCCACAAAGCAAATCTATTGTTGAATCCTTTAATAGCGATAGACGACTGATAAATATAAAGTTCTCAAAAGAAGTTTCTGACGAAACAATTAAAAAATTGAAAGGTATAGCGAGCTTTGATGAATTGATTATTACAAAACCGGTACTGCCAATTGTTGCAGGTAACGAATCGGAGCTGCCATTTACTTCGGTTGCATCACTTTTAGAATTTGCTGAAAAAGAAAATCTTGATTTGGGAGCACTGGGATTAATTTATGAACAATGCCAGAGTGGATTAGAAGATTCTGCCGTCATCGATAGAATGAAGAACCTTGTTAGCATTATAGAGAATAGTATTAAAACAGGTTTAGAAGGAACGACCTATGAAGATCGAATTTTGCCGCAACAATCCCATTTAATCAATAGTGCAAAAAAGCAAAATAAAATTCTACAAAATTCTATTATTAATCAAATTATAGCAAATGTGTCGGCAATTATGGAATCGAAAAGTGCTATGGAAGTTGTTGTTGCAAACCCGACAGCTGGTTCTTGTGGTGTTGTAGGGGGAGTATTGAAGGCAGTAGCAGATGATATAAATGCAACTCATGACGAATTGATTAAAGCATATTTTGCTACGGGAATTATTGGAGTATATTTTGCAATGGGTCCAGGGTTCTCTGCTGAGGAACATGGATGTCAAGTTGAATGTGGAGCGTCAGCAGGCATGGCCGCCGCCGGAATAGTTCAATTATTTGGAGGGACAGCTAGACAGGGTGTTGATGCAGCCTCTATGGCAATTCAAAATATGATTGGATTAGTTTGTGACCCTATAGCAGATCGTGTTGAAGCGCCTTGCTTAGGGAAAAATGTAAGTGCAGCTGTAAATGCACTTTCATCAGCAACAATGTCTTGTGCTGGGTATAAAGCACTTATTCCTCTAAATGAAGTTATTGAAACGGTTTCTTCAGTTAGCAAACAAATGCCTACTTGTGTTAAATGTACAGGAAAGGGCGGACTTGCGATGACAAAAACTGCTTGTGCTATAAAAGAAAAACTGACACTAAAAAACACCATAGTTACCACCTAAATCAGACATAGATTTATGAATTAATTTTATTAGAATCCTCCGAATTATGACTATAGCTATTTGGATTGCCCTTATTATATTATCAATATTTTTCATATACGTTTTAAGCAAAGACGTTATTAAACATCGAAAAGTTCTGGAAAACGTTAGCGTTGTAAAAACAGCTTTAATAGGGTTTGTTGTTAATTTTTTTGATGTTCTTGGTATCGGTGCTTTTGCCCCACAAACGGCATTGTTGAAATTCACAAAACAAACAGAAGACAGGGTTTTACCTGGGACATTGAATGTATCAAATACAATTCCAGTTTTAATCCAAGCCTTGATTTTTATTCAAATTGTTGAAGTAGAGCCCATTACTCTAATATCTATGTTGCTATCAGCAGCAGCAGGGGCTATTCTTGGCGCCGGAATAGTTGCAAAGCTGTCTGTAAGGAAAATTCAGTTAACCATGGGATTTGCTTTACTAGTTACAGCTTTTTTTATGTTATCTGGACAAATGCAATGGATACAAAGCGGAGGAGAAGCTATTGGCTTAACCGGGTGGAAATTAGCCTTAGCAGTTGGAACTAACTTCATTCTTGGAGCCTTTATGACCGTAGGAATTGGTTTGTATGCTCCCTGTATGGCCTTAGTTTATGCTTTAGGAATGTCCCCTTTGGTCGCATTCCCAATCATGATGGGTTCTTGTGCTTTTTTAATGCCACCAGCATCTGCAAAATTCATTAAAGAAGGTGCTTATAACAGAAAAGCTTCTGTATCTATGGCGATTCCGGGAATTATTGCTGTTTTAATTGCTGCATTTCTGGTAAAATCATTGCCGCTCAATACGCTTAGATGGGTGGTAATTGTGGTTATAATCTACACTTCTTTAGTAATGTTTAAATCAGCCAGAAATAGCAGAAATTGAATAGGGCTTCACAGTTGGTTGTTATAAATTAAAATTTATCCTTAAATTGTTATAAATCTTGGGCTTACCAAGAAAGGATTAAAATTAACCAACCAAATTATGCATTATGATACTTAAAAAGGCATCATTTTTTACTGTATGTTTATTATTTGCAACACAGCTAACAAGTTTTTCGCAGGAAAAACATTATTATCAAACTGACTTTTCAATTGTCGATTTTCAAGAGAGAAGATCACAAATATTTGAAGTTATAGGGAATAATTCTATTGCCTTGATTCAGGGCGCTGCAAGCATAGCAGGATTTAAAGTATTTCGACAGACTAATACATTTTACTATTTGTGTGGATTAGAAGCAGAACATGCCTATTTATTGCTAAATGGAAAGACCAAAACAAGTACTATTTATTTACCAAATAGAGATAAAGAAAGAGAGCGCAGTCAAGGCAAAATACTATCTGCTGAAGACATTGATTTGGTTAAGAAGCTTACTGGAGTAGAACGTGTTCGAGGATATGGTTCTTTAGCAAATGATTTAGTAGGTACGGGATTGATAAATAGAGGAGCCCCTTACTTATATACTCCTCTGAGTCCTGCAGAAATAGGGAACGATAGTCGAGACGAAATTTTACATGGACAAGCTCGAGCAGCTTCTGATCCATGGGATTCGCAGTCTACTAGAGAGGCTCGATTTAAAAAATTGATAATGGAACGATTTCCACAATTTGAAATTCGAGATCTCTCGCCAATTTTAGATGCTATGCGATTGATAAAAAATCCAAAAGAAATTGAAATAATTCGTAATGCAACTGAAATAGCTGGTTTGGCAATTATAGAAGCTATGAGGTCTACTAGTCCTGGGGTTTATGAATATCAACTAGACGCAGCTGCAAAGTATATTTTCTATCAACATGGCGCACAAGGGGATGGATACCCTTCCATTATTGGAGGAGGCACAAATGCCTATATGGGGCATTATTTCCATAAAACAGACGTGTTGAAAGACGGGGATTTAGTGCTTATGGATTATGCGCCAGATTATCATTATTACACTAGTGATGTCACGCGAATCTGGCCTGTAAACGGAAAATTTAATAAAAAACAGGCCGCATTGTACAAATTTATTGTGGCTTATAGAGATGCTTTATTCCGTTATATCAAGCCGGGGATTACTTCAAATGAAGTACTTAATAATGCTGCTGTCGATATGAAAGAATACCTAATTGGCAAATCCTTTGTGAAGCCAGCACATTTAAAAGCCGTACAAAATGGAATCACATTTCGAGGTCATTTTCAACACCCAGTGGGCATGGCAGTACATGATGTGGGTAGAGTTCATGGCGTTACATTACAAGAAGGCATGGTCTTTACAATCGACCCAATGATATGGATTCCAGAAGAGAGACACTATATTCGTATAGAAGATGTTGCCGTTGTAACAAAAACTGGTGTTGAAAATCTGAGTGATTTTGTTCCATCAAAAATAGAAGATGTAGAACGAACCATTAAAGAAATAGGGTTGACCGAATTTCGTCCGGTAAAATCCTTGCCTCTTAAAAATTAATTTGTAATTATACTTTTCACAATCTAAATATTATGAGAACATTAAAAAATAGAATACTAGCACTGATTTGTTTATTAATGGCTACAAGTAACTACGCTACAGTATTTCCCTTTACAGATGATTATCCTAAAAACCTAAAGATTGATGCCATTAACTATGCGTTTGAAATTGAACTATCCGATGAAACTGATGAAATTATCTGCGAGCTAACTATTGATGTTCGTTTTCTTGGTACTGGAGTTAAAAATTTAAGATTGGATTTAGTAAATGCTTCCAAAGAACTAAATAATAAAGGCATGGTTGTGAGTCGTGTTTCATCAAATGGAAAAGCATTGAGTTATAGTCATGAAAATGATGTTTTGAACATAAAGCTTCCTTCTCCTTCTTTGCTTAACCAAGCAAGCAAGTTTGTTATAGTATATAAAGGAATTCCTTCTAGTGGACTTAAAATTGGTAAGAATAAATATGGAGATCGTACTTTTTTTAGTGATAATTGGCCAAACAAAGCCCGGAATTGGCTTGCTACTATCGATCATCCTTATGATAAGGCCATGTGTGAATTTATAGTAACTGCTCCAAATCATTATCAAGTAGTTTCTAACGGATTAAAAGTTGAAGAAACTAATCTTTCTAATGGAAAACGACTCACGCATTGGAAACAATCTGTGCCAATTGCTTCATGGTTGTTTGTGCTTGGCGCTGCTGACTTTGCTGTTCAATATGTAGATACATTTGATGGTAAATCAATTGAAACTTGGGTATATCGTCAAGATAGAGATGCTGGTTTTTATGATTTTGCTGAGCCCACAAAAAAGGTGTTAGAATTTTACAGCAATTATGTTGGGCCTTTTTTGTATGAGAAATTAGCTAATATACAATCCAATAGTGTTGGAGGGGGAATGGAAGCTGCATCTGCAATTTTATATGGAGATAACTCAGTTACTGGGAATAGAAGTATTAGATGGAGGAATGTGGTTATTCATGAAATTGCACATCAATGGTTTGGTAATGCTGTAACCGAATATGACTGGGATGATGTTTGGTTAAGCGAAGGGTTTGCTACCTATTTTACTTTACTTTTTATTGAACACGAATACGGACATGATATTTTTTTGGAAGGGCTTAAATCGAGCCAAGAAAGCGTAAATACTTTTTATGAAAAAAATCCTGATTACCGCATTGTTCATGACAATTTGAAGAATATGAAAAATGTTACCAGTTCACAAACGTATCAAAAAGGAAGCTGGATTTTGCACATGCTACGAGGGGTTGTCGGGACTGAAAATTTCTGGAAGGGAATTCAAATATATTATAAGAAATATCAGAAATTCAATGCCACAACCAATGATTTTAAAAAGATAATGGAAGAAGTATCAGGGCAGAATTTAACTATCTTTTTTCAACAATGGCTATATAAGCCTGGAGCCTTAGAACTTTCTGGGAATTGGAAATATGACCATAAGGAACAGCAAGTTTTAATTACCCTTAACCAAGTGCAAACTGACGGCAGCTTGTTTGAAATGCCAATAGAACTTGGAATCAATTTTAAAGGAGAACAGCATCAACAAATTGAACTAGTTCAAGTAAAGGAAAAATCAACTGTTTTTAAAATCAAAATAGAGACTGAGCCAGAAAATATTATACTTGATCCTAATTCGTGGGTACTGATGAGAGCAGATTTTAAGAAAACCACCACATCTTCTCCACTATAAATCAATTGAAAAACAATGAGAAAATTATTTACAAAAAGAAGGATAGTAATTATGCTTTTTATAATTATTCTATTATTAATTTGGGCAGAATTAGGTGTTGGTATTTTTGGCACGCCGTGGGCTGGTGATTAATAATATTATATTTTCCAAGTTCATCCCATCTCTCTATAATTTTCATAACTTTATCAAGAATAACCCCACTTATATTATAAGAAGATGAAATATAAAACTATAATTGAGCCTTTTAGAGTAAAAATGGTAGAGTCTATTAGAATGACTACTGAAAAGGAAAGAGAAAAATTCCTTAAAGAAGCTAAACACAACCTTTTTTTAGTAAAAGCAGAAGATGTTATTATTGATTTACTTACTGATAGTGGAACAGCAGCCATGAGCTCAAAACAATGGGCAGGAATAATGATTGGAGATGAATCTTATGCGGGGGCAAAAAGTTGGAAAAAAATGGAGGCCACTATAAAGGATTTAACAGGATATAGGCATGTATTGCCAACACATCAAGGAAGAGCTGCAGAAAGAATATTATATGGATGTATTGGGGGAAAGGGAAAAACTTTTATAAGCAACACTCACTTTGATACAACTAGAGCTAATATTGAGTTTTCCAATGCAGAAGCTATAGATTGTCCTACTGAAATTGGAAAGAAACCCTCAGTAAAACATCCTTTCAAGGGGAACATGAATGTGTCAAAACTTATTTCAACAATTAAAGAAAGAGGCCAAGAAAATGTAGCAGGCGTAATTTTAACTGTAACCAATAATAGTGGTGGCGGTCAACCAGTAAGCATGAAAAACGCAAAGAAGGTTAGTGAGATTTGTAAAAAACATAATATTCCATTAATAATAGATGCTTGCAGAATTGCAGAAAATGCATATTTCATTAAGCAACGAGAGAAAGCATATAAAAACAACACCTATAAAGAAATTGCTCAAAAAATGTTTGCCTTAGCAGATGGATGTACAATGAGTGCAAAAAAAGATGGTATTGTAAATATGGGAGGATTTCTAGCGTTGAATAACGATAAATTAACGGAACAATGTAAAAATGAATTAATTATTACTGAAGGGTTTATTACTTATGGAGGAATATCAGGAAGAGATATGGAGGCTATTGCCGTTGGACTGGAGGAGGTATTTGATCCAGACTATTTACAATATAGAATTGCAAGTACAACTTATTTAGGAGAAAGGCTAGATCAAATGGGAATTCCAATAATGTTGCCTGTAGGAGGACATGCTGTTTATATTGACGCAAAATCTTTGTATAGTCATATTCCAGTAGACCAATACCCAGGGCAATCACTTGCTTGCAATTTATATTTAAAAGGGGGAATCCGAAGCTCAGAAATAGGATCAGTAATGTTTGGAAAAAAAGGAAAGAACCAAGAACTAATTCCTGCACCAATGGAGCTAGTTAGATTAGCTATTCCAAGGAGAGTTTACACGCAAAGTCATATAGATTATGTTATTGAGGTTTTTGAGCAAATTAAGAAAGAGAAGAAAAAAGCAAAAGGAATAAAAATAGTAAAAGAACCAAAATATTTAAGACACTTCACATCTCATTTTAAATTTGTTTAACAATTTTCAATTCTGATTAATTATGGAAATTCAATTTTTGGGACATGCTGCTTTATATATAAAAACATCTACGCATAATATTTTGGTAGACCCATTCATTTCCGGAAATCCTAAAGCAAGCTCAATAAATATTCAAGATTTAAATCCGCATGTTATTTTATTAACTCATGCTCATCAAGATCATATACTAGATGTTGAGAAAATAGCAAAAGACAATGATGCTTTAATTGTTTCAAATTTTGAAATAGTTTCACATTTCCAAAACAAGGGATTAAAGGGACATCCAATGAATCATGGAGGAAAATGGACTTTTGATTTTGGTGAATTAAAATATGTAAACGCTATTCATACTTCATCATTCCCTGATGGATCTTATGGTGGACAACCTGGAGGATTTGTCCTCTCAGCAGACAGCAAGATTATTTATATTGCAGGCGACACTGCGCTTACATATGACATGAAGCTAATTGCAAATGAATTTAGACTGGACTTAGCTATTTTTCCTATAGGAGATAATTTTACTATGGGGATTGATGATGCAATTATTGCAAGTGATTTTGTAGAATGCAAGAAAGTATTAGGATATCATTTTGACACTTTTGGTTTTATTGAAATTGACAGGAATGGGGCTGTTGAAAAATTTTCTAATAATGGAAAAGAATTAATTTTACTTGAAATAGGCATGTGTATTTCTATATAATTTTAATTCTTCTAACTTTGTATTTATGAAGCACGTATCAACTATTTTATGCTTTTTATTTGCTACTGTTTTTGCTTTAGCTCAAGAAGAAATAATTGTATTAGAAACACCCACTGGGAATATTGAGGGGACTTTGCTATTACCCTCAAAAGAAAACATCCCGCTTGTTTTAATTATTGCTGGATCCGGACCTACAGATAGAGATGGCAATAGCGGTTCTTTAAAAAACAATTCCTTAAAAATGTTGGCTCAAGGGCTATATAATAATAATATAGCTTCATTTAGATTTGATAAAAGAGGGATTGCTAAAAGTGCGAAAGCTATGATTTCAGAAGAAGATTTAAGACTTGAACATTATATTAGAGATGTTCAACAATGGTATTTACTTCTTAAAAATAATTCAAGATTTAGTTCTGTTATAATCTTAGGCCATAGCGAAGGGTCTTTAATTGGCATGATAGCCTCTCAAAATGTTTTTCCAGATAAATTTATTTCACTTGCAGGCCCAGGATTTTCAATGCAGGCAACCCTAAGAAGACAGCTGGCTGATCAACCCCCCTATGTTCTTTCCATGTCTTTGCCAATTATAGAGGAACTAGAAAAAGGAAAAACAGTAGACAGTGTTCCTCCATTAATTAATAGTCTTTTTCGTCCTAGCGTGCAACCGTATTTAATTTCAAGTTTTAAATATGATCCAGCTATTGAAATTTCAAAAGTAAAAAGCCCTATTTTGATTGTTCAAGGCACAACTGATATTCAAATTCAAGTAGAGGATGCTAAAAAATTAGCAACAGCTAATTCTAATTCAGAGCTAGTCATTATAGAAGGGATGAATCATATTTTAAAAGAGGCAGATGCTAATAGATTTCTAAATATGCGGACTTATGGAGACCCAAGTCTTAAGCTTAAACAAGGCCTCATAGAAAGTATAACAAGCTTTATAGTAGATTAATTTTTTACCTAAACAAAAACATTGAAATATGAGAAAGCATTTATCATACAGAACAAAAAACCCAGCACTAAATTCTAAATCATTTCAAGGATCTATAGGGTCAAATCCCTCAGATACTATGACAATTAATGGGACTGTTGATAAGACAGCAATTTCTCTTTGTATTCTAATTGTGGCGGGATACTTTACCTATACTTCTAGTATGTTATGGCTCATTCTGCCTGGCTGTATCGGAGGATTTATAGTTGCTATGATCACAATATTTAAGCAGCAATGGGCGCCGTACACTGTGCCAGTCTATGCTTTATTAGAAGGACTAGCATTAGGCGGTGTATCTAAATTATATGAGAGTATTCAAGGACAAAACGGGGAATTGTTATATGAGGGGATTGCTTTACAGGCGATAACTATAACTGTTTGTATATTATTGTCCCTATTATTGGCTTATAGAGCTAATATAATTAAGGCAACAGAGAATTTTAAACTTGGAGTATTTGCTGCAACAGGTGGAATTTTTTTGATATACATAGTTGATTTTATAATGAGCTTTTTTGGCACAGGCGTATCTGTTTTAAATATTACTAACTCTTCAAATTTTAGCATTCTCTTTAGTCTTGGAGTAGTAGTTATTGCATCATTAAATTTAGTAATAGATTTCGATTTTATTGAAGAGGGAGCAGAAAAAGGCGCTCCAAAATATATGGAATGGTATGGAGCTTTTGGCCTTTTAGTAACACTAGTATGGCTGTATCTAGAAATATTAAGAATGCTAGCTAAAATGCGAAATCGGTAGGCTATTTAAAAGCTGGCAACTCTAACAAATTAAGATTAATTGCTAGCCCAAACACTTCTCTTAGTTGAACTCTTTTTATGGCATTATCATCATACAGGCATTGTATGATTAGATTAGTTGATAAATAATCATTGATTTTCATAAATGCAGTTATTGTATAGTCTACATCAATATTTCCTGTTTTCCCTAAATAGTCAGAATACAGATTAATTCGTTGTTCAAGCTGTATGTTTTCAATTACTTCAAATTTATAAAAAGCACTTAGCGATGCTCCTAATTCAAACCTAGATATCTCACCTTTTGGAATTCCAAAATATTCTTCACCATTATCTAGATTATCTGTAAATTTTCTACTAGCTAAAATTAATCTTCCAGTTATAGGAGCTATGTTTACCCATAAGGAGTTGTCTTGTTTCCAATAAACTCCAATACCAATTTGTAAATATGCTGGAGACAAAAATCTTGTTATCTCTTCTCTTATTTCAATATCTTCAGAGGCATTAGAATATTTAAATCCTTTTGCAAATTGTGTTTTAAAATTTAAAAAACTTGAGAAACTAAATTTTTCTATAAATTTCTTCCCAATTAGTGAATTAATTTCAATTCTGTTATCTATTTTTTTAAAAAACTTACTATCACTATTTTTATTAATGCCAAATGACCCTATTATTTTAGTGTCCCAGGACCAGCCATTATTATAGTAATTAATATTGTAATCAACAGACAGTGTTGCAGCAATACTATTTTCACCCCCTGATATCCAATTGCTAAAGGCCGTTTGATTTACAATAAGGCTTGTTAATCCAGACTTTTTCCAGCCCTTTATTTTTGTTGAATCTACTTCTTGTTCTTGCCCTTGAAATTCAATTGCAAATAACATGCAAATCATTAATAACATCCCTATTTTTTTCATATTGTTTTGTTTACTTGAATTTATTTATTGATGCAATAAATGATTTTGGAGTTTTCCAGTTTTCTAACGTTATGTCATCAAGATTATTCCCAATTAATTTCAATTTATTTGTTAATATTTCTACTAGTTCTGTTATTCTAAATTCTCTATTAATATGATCTTCTATGTTTCTCATTTTATCTCTCGTATCACTTAATTTTGAAATATCCATTTTTGTTAATTCCATACGAGTTATATCCCCAGTTAATATATTTCTTGTTTGATTTGTCATTTCTTGATCTTCTAAAATTATATTAAAAGAATCTCTTGCAGAGGTAAATGAATAATTAAGAACAGATTTTGTCATTTTTTGATAGAAATTCCATAGGTTTTTATAAATATTATTATTTGCAGCAATATCAACGGCAAAAACATGAAAAGGATCATTATATGGCGCAAGAATATCTGAGTACTTACGGTAATGTGTTATATAAAAAGTAGTTTTCAGTATTCTTACTAATTTTTTAATGGCATGATTTATTCTTACATACTTATATTTCATGCTTTTCTTTGACTTTTTAAATTTTATATACTCAGACCCCTTTTCAAATAATTCACTAATTAAAATTTCATCAGCATTATTTTTTTCTATTTTTTTATAATTCATTATATCTGCTGGATACATGCCTTTACATGATAGCATCATTAGAAACAGCGCGATGGATTGAGCCTGATGAATATTAGTAATTTTTGCTATCCCCCCCTCTATTTCTTTATATGTTATAATTTCCCGTGGATTTGAAGGAATTTCCTCAATAACACTCTCTGGGATATTAAATCTTTCACTGACATGGCCATCCTTGTAGGCGCTATTCATAATTACCTTCATTTTTTTTACATATGAGTTTATAGAGCTTTGTTTAAGCCCATTTTTTATTGCATTCATTTTAAAGGTTAAAATGGATTGCTCATCTAATAATTCTTCAAATTGAATCCTGTTGGGCTTATTGAGGTATTTTTTGAAGACTTTTACCACGTTTATATAATCTCTGTGGGTAATTTTACTCTTAGTGTCTCCAAATTCATTTGTTACGTATTCATCAAGAGAATATAGCTCTATACCTGATTTTAAGAAGTTTTCTAGCTCATCTTTACTCCATTTTTCTTCTGTATAATTAAAAAGGGCAACATCTCTTTTTTGTTCAAGTTTTTTCAGGGCTATGTTGAGACCAACATGTTTTGGATCAATTCTGCTGATTTGATTAGCCTCTGCGTCATAATGCTCTGGGGACACATATACGTTGGTATTTATCTTTTTTCGATAGTTAGCACTAAAACAATCAAATAAAATAGCAGATTTATCCTGTTTTGTTATATAACTTGATTTTTTTAGATAAATGTTCATATTTATACAATAAGTAATACAGTATAATTTGCAATTATTAATATAATTAACTATATTAATACCTGTTATGTACAAATATACATAATATTTTAATAGTAAGATTTTGAACTTTATTCAAGCATATTTTTAATATAATTTATCTCTATTATTATAAAAAAATTACTTTTTACACTCGTTTTACTTTTTAGTTATGTTATAAGGTGATAATGAAGTAGAAATTAATATCTATTATTTTCTTCTATTTTCTTTTCTTTAAATGAAGTATCTATATCTAGAATTTCTATAATTAGCCTCTCTAGTCCTTTTTTATAATCTTTTAGTTTTTCAGGCGTTACCAGATTAGATTTATCTAAAAACGTAGTTTTTAAAGGGCCAATACTTAGATTTCTAAAGGATATAATTCCATTTTCCACTGGAAAATTATATTTTTTGTCTTTTTCAATAGCTAGGGAATAAAACAGTAATTGAAAGATATTTGAATATTTTTTATCTTCAAAGATTTTATCGTATTCCTTGATATTTAGATCTGTTTGTTTGACTTGTCCGCCAGTTTTGTAGTCAATAACCCTTGTTGTTCCATTAACACTATCTATTCTATCTATTTTACCTCTAATTTTAATATTTTTTAATTCAGAGGAGAGATTAATTATAGTTTCGAATTCAGTTTCTATCCCTAGTATCTTTATGGTATTCCCCTCATTAATATCTTTCAGTTCTTTTTTTAGAAAATTATCGATATATTTTTTTGCCGTCTCTACTATTATTAAGTTCTTCCCTTTAGTAAGATTTCCTATGCTGAATTTTTTTTGAAATTCTTTATCAATTATTTTATCTTTTTTCTCCTGCATCTCTTTTATAGATTTTTCATTTAATTCCTTATTTTCAATGGGTTTATACAGATCTTTTAATGTCTCATGAATTACTGAGCCAAGGGTATTATAAGCTATAGTTTCCTCCATCTGTTTATCTTCAGGAATTTCAAGGATGGTCTGATAATAAAAGGATATAGGATTTCTTATATAGTTCAGCAGCATTGATGCTGTAAATCCTCTTTCTGATATTTCATTAAGTTTTTTTAAAATATCGGAATTTTTATCAATCTCTATCAGCTCCTTTTTTATTATAGGAGTTTTTGGCACAAGTATTTTATGATTTACTTTATGAATATTTTCAATTTCTAACTGTCTAATGAATCTGCTAATTTCCCCACCATTTATTACATCTGGTTCTGTGTTGTAAAGCAGATATATGTTTTTAGCTCTTTGGATTAATCTATAAAAATGGTAGCTATATATTGCATCTTTATCTTTATATATAGGAAGATTATGCTGAATTCTTACATCAAAGGGTATAAATGTGCTACCCTTATTTCCCATAGGAAGAATCCCCTCATTTAATGATGAGACAATTACTGTTTCAAAATCTAAAACCCTTGATTCAAGGATCCCCATTACCTGTAATCCTTTAAGTGGTTCTCCATTAAATGGGACTTTCTCATTTTTTATTATTTCTCTATATAAATTATGTAAGGTTCTAATAGAGTTTATATGTTCATATTTGTTTTGTAATAATTTTAATTTATTAAATAATTTATTAAAATGATAAAGGTATTCGAATGTCATCTTTTCCTGAGCTTCATTATTGTCAAAATGATCTTTTATTCTATATATTATTTTGATGCAATTATCGATTGCATTATTTGTATTATCCCAAGCACTAAGAAGAAGCTCTAATATTTCTCTATTGGACTTATTAATCTTTATTAGTGTGTTGAGATTTGGGTATACTATATTATTTGTATTGATAATTTTACAAATATCGCCATCACTAGTATTTAATAGTGGAACTATTAGCTCATGCGATAATATTGAAATCACATTTTTATAATAGAATGATTTTTTATTCTCCGAATGTAATTTTAACAAATTATCAAATAATGACGCAGTAGAGGACAACTTAATTGGTAGCCCCATAGTTATGTTGAGATCCTCTATTTTATTTGGCATTGAGTTTAACAAAGGGGTTAACAGTTTTTCATCTCCCAGTACTATTGCTGTATTATTAAGAGCATTAGGATTTTTAATTTTTCCTATGATCTCACCAATGTATTTTGCTTGTCCTATATTTTTTGCTGTGCCGATTACAGAAATATTTTTTTGTGTAGAATAATTATTCGACATTATATCAATTTTATTACTGTTATAATATGGCCATGAATTTATGTACTGATTTATATAGTAGCCAGAAGAGTTATATTCTGAATTGATAGTAGCTTCATCGATATCCCAGTAAATTTTTGCTACTCCTGATTGAAGTAATTCTTGGATTATTACTGACTCTGATCCATATAGCGCATTAAATCCTAAAAAAATATGAAGTTTATTGCTATTAGAATTTATATAACTTTCTAAATTATTTATTGCTTCTTTATAGATTAACCCCTGATAGCCCTTAGATTCATTTAAGAGGTGATTTGATAACTGGCTATAATACTTTTTTATATCCTTCCAGAATGACATATAATTTTCTACTATTGAAGTTTTATTTTCATCCAGGGACCAGTGGTCTAAGTCATTTATAGCTTGTAAGTAGTTAAATACCGCATTGGAATCAGCTAATTCTCTATCTATATCATCAAAATCATTAAGTAATATCCTCGCCCATTTTATAAAATCTTCAAACTCATTTTGTTCGTGCGGTAGTGTATTTAGCTTATAAACAGAATAAAACTCAAATAGTAACTCTGTATTAGATATTTTTGATAAACCTGAGAGTAATGTTATAAAGTCATCAATGGGCAGAATATCTGGGCTAAAAATATTTTTTTCAATAGTAGTAGAAATAGCTTCTTTTAGAAATAATCCAGCTCTTTTATTAGGAAGAATAAAGACACAATCAGAAAGATTTACTTTTTTTTTGTTTAATTCTGAAAGTACAATTTTTAGAAAACTCTGCATTGTATAAAAATAAAAAACGCCTCGCATTTAGCGAAGCGTTTTCTATTTTATTAGAGTTTATTATTTACTTATTTTGTAAAAACAATTTCAACTCTTCTATTATTAGCTCTACCTGCTGAATTTATGTTTGTATCAATAGGGCTAGTTTCTCCTAATCCAGAAGCACTTAGTCTAGATGAAGAAACATTTCGTGAGCTTAAATAATCAACTACAGCATTTGCTCTTCTTTCAGATAATCCTTGATTGAATCCTTTAGTCCCTACGCTATCTGTATGACCTTCAACACTAAAGCTTGATTTAGGATATTGTAGAATGATTTCTACAATATCGTCAATTACTGGAGGTGTTGCCTCAGTAAATGTAGCAGAACCAAATGCAAATTGAATTCCTCTAGATAATTCTGTAATTTTAGCCATATCTTCTTCAGACGGACCTTCTGGACAGCCATTGTTTGCAACTGTACCAGGAGTATCAGGACATTCATCATCCTTATCAAAAACAGAATCTCCATCGCTATCTGGCCATGGACAACCTCGGTTTGCTCTAGGACCAGCTTGGTTAGGACAGCCATCTCTAGCATCCACAATACCATCTCCATCAGAATCTGGACATCCACCTAGTTTCTTGTCTCCAGCTTCTTTAGGACATCTATCTTTATTGTCTGGTAATCCATCTCCATCAGTATCAGGACATCCATTATATTCTGCAGGACCTGCAGCAAGTGGACAATCGTCTTCACTGTCTTGGATTCCATCACCATCAGTATCAGGACATCCATCAAATTCTGCTAATCCAGGAATTGTTGGACACTTATCATGTTTGTCATAAATGCCATCACCATCTGTGTCTGTGCCTCCAAATTTAACAGATACTCCAGCGGACCATCTCATAGAGCCACCTTCGTCTAATTTTTGATTAATACCAGCAGACAGTATTTTAGCTTTATCACCATCATAATTTTGCTTGTAATCTGTTTGAAAAGTAAGACCCCATTTGTCATTCATCCAGTAGTTAATACCTAGACTAAGATTTCCAGTCATCCAATTTTCACCTGCCATCCAAGTCCATCCTGGACCGATTCCAACAAATGGCTCCCAGTCTCCCCAGTCTAACACATCACCTAGGCTATATTTTAACATTGCATCTACAGTGTGATATTCTGAAGCTCCAGACGTAGGAGTTATACTTGTTTGACCTGTTGCATATTTTGAAATACTGTTCATTGACCCACCAACACCAAAAGAAAGGTTGTTGCCAATGTATCTTGAAACAGAAAACATTGAAAATGGTGAAGAAATATTCCAGTTATCCTCTACATCAAAAAATTCACTAATGGATGTATTTGTATCTGCTTCCTGATCAACAGCGTGCATACCAAAGCTAAATTGCCATGGATTGTTTTCATCTTGCGCTTGTATACTTGTTGTACCAAAGATGAATAATACGATTAATAATAATTTGTAAAAGTTTTTCATAATTAAAGAATTTACTATAAATAAATTAGTTTTTGCAAAAATAAGGTTTTTAGAACAAATATTCTTGATAAGAGAATATTTTTTTATCAGAATAATATTATTTTCTTTCTTTATAAAAGAAAAACATTAACAATCTGTGTTGTGTATAATTATTTCTTTAGAAAGACATTGACAAAGCTAATCCGTATTCTTTTCCATTGTGAAAAGGCATAACTAATCCGCTAATCTCTTTTTTATCTTTAAATAAAGTTTTTTTTACAAGCGGATGAATCCAATAAGCAATTTTAGTACTTAAAATTCCGATTCCAGCACCACCAACAACATCTGTAAACCAATGTTTATTGTTATGCAATCTTAAAAAACCAGTTCCAGTAGCAACTAAATATCCAGAAATCCCATACCAAATTGATACTTCTTTATATTCTTGATATAAAAACTCTGCTCCCATAAAAGCTATTGCTGTACTACCTGAAGGAAATGAAAGTTTATTCGAACCATCTGGGCGTTCAATTGTTGTCAGCTTTTTCATTGCTGTAACTGTTGAGCCCATAATCAAAGATGCTGTTCCCAAAATGATTGTCCTGTCTTTAAAATTATTTTTTCCTTTTATACCAATTGCATTTAGACCATATACAGATAAGGAAGGAACAAATTGAGAAACATTATCTATTTTAAAATTATTATCTATATGTCCTTTTAATTCTTCTTGTATGTCATAATTAAATCGTTTTAATGCATCGTTATGAATACCTATTATTCCATATCCGATTAAAACACTTGGAATTATTACTGACTTAAAATTGAGATTAATGTTTTGTGTGTTGTGTATAGTGTCATTTTTTTCATTTTGTCCAAAAGAGATTAATGAAACAAATAATAAAATAATTAGTAGCTTTTTCAAAGTGGTTTTTTTAGGCGTATCAAATATAATTAATTCCTAACTACTAAACTTGTTGGTATATTAAGACTAAACAGTCTATAATTTAAGCACAAAGGCTTATACTATCAAGCTACAGAAAGCTGTGGGTTATTCATCTAAATATAAGTTTAACCTATTTAAGAGGATTATTAGAAGTAGCTGAATTGAAAAAAGTGGATATCCTAATCTAGGCTTATCATTATGGTATACAGCTTGTGAAGTAAGGCTGAGGTAGTGTCCATTGAGGAGTGTTATAGCTGAAACCATCACATTGTAAAACATTACTTACATCCCAATTTCCTATATCTTGATTAAATGAAGACCCGCTAAACATCGAATACATATTATTTACACCGCTTACATTCCAATTTCCTAATGGTTGATTAAAGTTTGAAGCATTAAAAAACATGTACCACATCTCATCTACACTAGCTACATCCCAATTATTTATGGGTTGGTTAAAGGCTGAATTGCCTTGAAACATTCTTCCCATTTTATTCACACTACCAACATTCCAATCTCCTATAGGCTGATTAAAAGCTGAATTGTCTTTAAACATCGCATACATATCAGTTAAATTTCTTACATCCCAATTTGAAATATCTTGATTAAAAGCAGATTCTTCAAACATCTGAGACATACTAATAACATTACTTACATCCCAAGTGGAAATATCCTGATTGAAGACATCGTTTTGATAAAATAACTTCTCCATTTGTGTAACTCTTGAAGTACATACAGAAGAAATATCTGCATTATCGATAATCCTCTGTCTAAGATTAAGCTCGCTCACAATAGTATATTCAACTCCATTAATAGTCCCTACGTCTCCTACATTAGCGGATTCACAAGCTTTAATGGTTATTCCATTTTCGCCTAGATAGACTACATCACAATTTGTAGGCACGTCATCCACATGAGTCACAAATCTTCTTATTTCTTCATCTTTATCAGCGTAAAGATCAGCTACAGGGTTAATCGCAAACGTTCTAAAGTAGTAAGCTGTATTTGGCTCAAGGTTTTCTATTGTGGAATTTATAGAATCACCAGCAGAGTTAATTTCAAAATCTCCTATGACTGGCTGGCGTTGTCTTGAATAAACAAAGCCTTGTCTTTGGGTGGTGGTGGTGTCACAATTAATGGATGCAGTGCTTATAAGTCCATTTAAGGTAGCTGATGTTCTAGTTACATTAGTGGCTGGGAATGTTGATAAACTAACCTCATCAACACAAAGAAGTTCATAATCACTTGAACAAGCTAAGACTAAAAAAGCACAGAGTATGAGTAGTTTTTTCATAACTAAATTGAATGATTATTCAAATATAAGAAATGTTGGGTTAAGCTATTTTAAGAGCTTTAGCAATATTTACAACAAGGTCTGTCGTCTCTGTTGTGAGAATTAAGTATTTAAAGATTAATATAATAAATCACTATTTACTGGACAACCCCCAATGTATAGTGGCAGGAATTGTTAATACTATAATTTTGAGATCAAATAAAAATGTCCATTTTTGAATGTAAAATCGATCCAGTTTTACTCGTGAATTCATTTGATGATATTGTGTAATACTGCCTCTATAGTCTTTCATTTGAGAAAGTCCTGTTACGCCTGGTCTAGTCTCATGCCTTAGAGAGAATTTTTCTACACGATCTCGGTATAAATCATTTAATTTTATTGGGTGTGGCCTTGGTCCTACGATAGACATACTTCCTAAAAAAACATTTAAAAATTGAGGGAATTCATCTAAGGAAGATCTTCTTAAAAATACACCAAATCTTGTAACTCTGGGGTCGTTTACTTTTGTCCAAGAATAGTCGGATTCACCATTTAAATGCATTGTTCTAAATTTAAAACACAAGAAATGAACACCATCTTTTCCTTCTCTAAGTTGTTTATAAATGACTGGCCCACTACTTTGTAGTTTTATAATCAAAGCAAATAGCGGATACATCCATGAGAGGAAAAAGACAAGAATAAAGCCAGAAAATAAAATGTCAAATACCCTTTTTAAAACAGCATTAAAAACCTTTTTAAGGGGTTTTTTTTTTACTTTACTTTTCAATTTATATGATGTTATTGCTTGTTGTCGCAAATTTTTGGCTAAACTAAACATTTAAATTTTCTTAGTAAAAACATATTAATAATTTTTGCCTATTTTTACTATTTAGTATTATTTACTCATATGAATTTAACTCATATTCCTAAAAAAATATTTTTATTGGTTTTGGTAATTTTATTTTCTTGTGGTAAATCAGATGAACTTCAAAGCATCGACCTTTTTTACAATAATGATTTTGAAAGTGGTGATTTAGATGCTATTGATGGCGCTCAATTGATGACTTTTAACAATACTACTGTATTAGGAAATTATAACAATGATGGTTTTTCACTAAACCTAAATAATATTGGCCCTCACGATTATATTTATATCTCTTTTGATTTATATATTCACGATTCTTGGGATGGCAATTTTAACAATTTTGATCCCGATCAACCTGACGCATGGTTTATTGAACTAATATCTGACGGGGGTACTCCTTCTAATGTTTGGGAAACTTCTTTTTCTAACAGTGTTTGTAACACAGCGTTCTGCTTAAGACAATCTTATCCTGGTGTTTTTCCTACTGAAAACCTCCCGCGAGAAGGATCATCAAGATTACTGCCTGGCTTATGCAGTTTGGACTCTGAATTTGATGGTACGACAATGTATACAATTGAACAGGTTTTTGAACATACAGGCAACGCTTTACTCATACGCTTTTATGACCAGCTTTACCAACCTAACGCCGCTGATCAAAGATGTGATGAGAGTTGGTCTCTAGATAATTTAAAAGTGCGTCTTCACACATACTAATGAAAAAATATTTTATGCGAATCATATTATCCGTTGTATTTTGCTTTTGTTTTTTTCAAAAGGTACAAGCACAAACAATTAACCTTAATGAGGGTTTTATTCAACAAAACCTTAGAACAGCTCAATTACTTGGTGAATTTGATCCCTCCGTTTCATTTACATCGTTACCAATTCACACGGGTAAAATAGGTGTTAAAATTGATTCAAGTCTTATCGGCAGTAATGAATATGGGGCTACATTAAAAACTTTTTTTGGAAAGCATGGCACATTAAAAATCTTACCTGTTGATTTTATAATGGAATACAGTAGTCACCATCCTTACAGCAGAAATAATGGTAGTATGATTCCAAACAGAGGCTACCAACAACTTGTTAGTTTTGGTTTTCATGCGGAATTAGGCCCCTTATCTATACAATTCAAGCCTGAATCCATTTATGCTGAAAATAGAAATTTTGAAGGGTTTCCAGATAGCCATTATGGAATAACTTGGGCTAGAAGATACAATCTTTGGAATCATATTGACATGCCCGAGAGATTTGGAGAAAACGCGTATAAAAAATCTTTATTTGGCCAATCCAGTATACGGTTAAATTATAAAGGTCTTTCGCTAGGTTTATCATCAGAAAATATTTGGTGGGGGCCCTCTATAAGAAACAGTATCATGATGAGTAACCAAGCTCAAGGATTTAATCATATTACTTTTAATACAACACGACCTATAAAGACCCCTATAGGAAATTTTGAATGGCAAGTAGTAACAGGACGTTTAGAGGGTTCTGGATTCAGGCCTCCTGTACCCAATCAAACATTTGGAGGTACCAACTTATATTTCCCAAAAAATGATGATTGGCGCTATTACCAAGGTTTAACTTTTACGTATTCCCCTAAATGGGTTGAAGGGCTGTCACTTGGGTTTATTAGATGGGTGCAAATGTATGGTGAATTTGCAACAACAAATAGTGATTATTTTCCCGTTTTTGATGGTCTTTTTAGAAAAAATGATAGATATGGTTTGACTTCCGATTCCTTAGAAGGGGAAAGAGATCAGGGTGCGGGATTTTTTGGAAGATGGGTGTGGCAGGATGCTAAAGCAGAAATTTATGGTGAATTAAACTATAATGATGCCAAATATAATTTAAGAGATTTAATATTAGACTCTGATCACGCAAGAGCTTATACCATGGGTATTCACAAAGTTTTTCAAAAAAGCCCAACTAGTAAAATATATGAATTTTCATGGGAGAGAACAGTGATGCAACAAACCTCTTCTCGTTTATTAAGAGATGCCGGTTCCTGGTATATGCATAGCAAAGTTAGACATGGCTACACCAATAATGGTGAAGTAATGGGTGCGGGTATAGGCCCAGGTAGTAATTCTCAGTATTTTGAATTTGCTATGATAGATAAATTAGATAAGTATAGTATTGCTTTTGAGGTTATAGACCAAGACAATGATTTTTTTATATACGCTTTTGAAGAAGCTCAAGACTTTAGGCGTTATTGGAAAGATTTTAATGTGCATTTCAGTGTCCAAAAAAAGATAAAAAATTATTGGGGACGCATTAATGTAGTTTACTCAAGAAGCTTAAACTATCAATGGGAATTAGATGATTACACAAATCCATATTATCACGCTGGTACAGATGTTAACAACATTCACGTAAATTTTAATCTTACCTATCATTTTAATTCTAAAAAAAAATCTAATCAAAGAAAGGATATCAACTTTAAATTGTAATTTTTTTTATTTTTCAGCAAGCCGTCTAAAAACCTCTAAATATTGATCTGCAATACAATCCCAATTGTATTTATCAGTGATACCCAGGTGGGAGTTTTGACGTAATTTTTTAATTTCCTTAGGGTGCTGATCTGCATGATTGATTTGTTGTCGAATAGCTATCTGATTTTTTTCAAAATAAATTCCGTATGAGTCATTGTTTAACATTTCTTTGTTAAAAACAGTATTTAAAGCCAGAATAGCACAGCCATATGCCATTGCTTTAATCATTGTTGGATTCGTTCCCCCAAACTCGTGTCCGTGAACGTATACATAACAATGATGGTATAAAGTCGCTAAAACTTCAGGGTCATTAACATAACCGGTAAAAACAAGTCTCTCATCTTTTAGTGCTTTTAGCTCATCAGCATAATTGTCTTTGTAAAAGACATCGCCCACAATAACCATTTTTTTTGTTGAATTTGAGGCTAAAAAACCTTTCACAATAATATCGGCGTTATTATCTGGAATCATACGTCCAACAACTAAATAATATTCTTTTGGGGCAATAAGCCATTGATGAATCAAAGAGGGATCTTCTGGTTTTTTTATTGTGGCACCATAAGCAATTACTACCGATTCTTTTTTAAATATGTTTAGATATACCTTACGCATCTCCTCAGAATCATTTATAATTTGATCGAACAAAATTGTTGACAACCAAGCTGCTATTTTAAAATATCTGGCACCTAAACCTTTCCATTTAGGACGTAACCATTCTAAACCATCCACGTTTATAGCCGTTGGTTTTCTAAATATTTTTGAGATTAAACCAAAAGGACCATTAGCTGCATTTACAGCAAAAACAACATCTGCATCAGAAACAACTGCATGGCACATAGATAAAAAAGAATGTATAAATTGACTTAGCGATTTTGTTTCTATAGTAGGCATATACACCAATTTAATACCGTTTACATGAGCTGGTTTTTCTTTAAATAAGCTGCGATGGCAATAAACAGTTACTTCACAGCCCTTTTCCACCAAACGCTCACTTAATTCTCTAATTAGGGTTTCATAACCACTATAAACATACGGATATCCTCTAGAGCCAATGATGGCAATTTTTAAAGGATTTGTATTACTTTTTAATTGAGTCATTTTGATGTCAGAGTAATTTTGAAGATGTCTAAAATATTTTTCTCGAATTGTGTAGGTGAAAAATGTAGATTGGTGTATTCAATTGCTTTTTCAATATTTGATATTTTCAAATTTTCATCCTTAATATAATCATTTATCAGTTCTGCTACTTTTTTTGCATTATTGAGTGGCAACAATAAACCGCAATTCCCATTGTCTAAAATTTCTACCGCACCTGCTAATTCTGTAGCCGCTAAAGGTACTTTCATTTTAATTGCTTCAAAGAGTACTGTAGGCAAAGAATCTGGTGTTATTGAGGAATGAAAAAGCAAATCGGATTTGGCCAATATAGCTTCAATATCTGCTCTATAGCCTAAAAAATGTATTTTTTCATGTAAATCATTTTCAATAACTAACGTTTTTAGTTCTTCTTCGTAAGATTCATAACCTGGAAAAGTATCTCCAACAATTAAAAATTGATACTGATTATTTAGTTTTAATAACTCTTTGGCCGCTTCTATAAAGTATTTATGTCCTTTGCCGGGGATCAATCTCCCTATTGATGTAACAGTTATGTCTTGACCAATTTTTCTTTTTGTGTATTCAGAAACCTCTGTAAGCGGAAAAACAATACCGTTGTAAACTTTAAGAAGTTGCTTTTTTTTAAGGTAAGGCTGCCAGTGTTTTGCAACACTATTTGAAACCACAATAACTTTTTTTGAAAAATATCGCACAAACAAAGCAATAAATATTTCGTAAGATTTATTGACAGTTGGTATTTCATGGATATGAGATATAGAAGGAATGCCACTTTTTTTTGCTGCTAATCCTCCAGAGATAATTACTGATGTGCTGGTGTACAATAAATCTATGTGGTGTTTATCGATATAATTTGAGATATGATTTTTAGCGTTTTTAATTTTTAAAAATCGGTTGTATAAGCCATTTAAATTCAAATATATTTTTCTAAAAACTCCTAAATTATAAATGCTACATGATGCTCCTTTATCTGTAATTATCTTATTTAAAACTCCTTTATAAGGTAAAATAACATGCACTTCATATTTAGCTTTAATTAAGATATCTATTACTTGTAACACAATTCTACTGGCGCCATACATATCATTAGAGCTGTGTAATACAAGTACTCTTTTAGCTAGTTGTTTCATTTAATTCGTAACGCTATTTAAAATAAATTGTTCGTAATCTTTAATAAACTTTTCTCTAGAAAAGGCCTTTAACCTTTCTGATCCTTTTTCAATCAAATGATTTCTTTTGGGTTTTGAAATTATTAATTTAGTAAGAGTTTTAAATAATTCAGTATAATCTCCTTTGTTATAATGTTGTGCTGCACCCTCTGCAATTTCTACCATTGCGGCCGCATTAGATGTTACAACTGGAGTTTTCATAGCAAAAGCTTCTAAAACAGGAATACCAAACCCCTCTTCAATTGAGGGAAATACATATATCAAAGCCTTTTTATATAAGGAGCATATTTCTACCCCTGACAAATAACCTGTCATCAAAATACTTTTTGATAAATTGTTTGTCAAAATATATCTCTCCAATTCTTTTAACACTTCTGCATTGCCATTAAGGATTTTTTGGCCTGCAAGCACTAATTTTAAATGTTTATTTTTTCTATCTTCTTTTAATAATTTAAACGCTTTGACAAGTGTGATTAAATCTTTTCGTTTATCAAAAGAGCCTACATGTAATAAAAAATTACTGTCTTCCAAATTTAAAGTTTTTAAAATTCTGTCATCGTCTATTTTTGATTTTAAAAAACTTTGATATATAACTTTAATTGAAAAGTTCTGTTTTAAAAATAAACTTTCTAAGTTACTTTTAACATAATTACTTGTAGTTATTACAGATGTATTTCCTCGTAATCCTAAGCTTATAAGTTTAATATAATATTTACGCCATAGTGGGTTGTAATTTTTAGGATAATCCCAAAATAGTGTATCGTGAATAACACAAAGCTTGAGTGTTTGTAAGCGCCATAAAGGCGCTACATAATCAGGACAAATAAGCACATTTGGTTTGTGCTTTAATATTTTAAATGGCAATATAATTTGTTTCCAAAAAAAATAATAAACATGAAAACACAATCTAGATAATCTATTTTTTGGATTTAAAAATTTATGGTTTTGATCCCAGTGATTAATGTCGTGGGAAAAAAGATATTCAATGTTATTATTTTTTGAATTTTTGGCTCCTAAAACTAGCTCATTAATATAGGTTCTCATTCCAGACAATGCAGCCTGATAATAAAAAGTGTCTATAAAAACTTTAATTTTTTGAGCCAAAATATTCTCTTTATTTTAGTTAACCGAATAGAGTAAAGATACTCATTGGATGTTTCTATTTAAAATATTCTTTAAATAATACGTTTCAATAAAACCAATTAAAAACCAAGAAAGAAAAGCCACAAAAAGATACAATTCTGCATTGGCCGTAAACAAAGGTATAAGTAAACCTATTTTTGTCGCAGCAGCCACAAAAGAAATAGATTTTACATGATGTTTACTGGAAAGCTTAAATACTTTTAAACTATCCTTTATTCCATTGATCAACATTGATACATATATTAAAAGTCCTAGAAACCCCATTTGAACGCCATAAATTAAAAACTGATTTTCACCACCAATTTTTAAAGCTTGATCAACACCATTGGCGTTACCACTCATGGCTATACCAATACCCATTGGATTTTGAATCATGGAATTTACCCCTTCTAACCATTCAAGAAGATGTCCTAAACTTGAAGTGTTTTGAAAACTCAAAGTATCTAAAACAAAGTATTGTAATTCTTTTGAAGAAAAGTAAGATATATATATTATTGTCATAATAACTAAAGTCAAAACAATTCGTACTAAGTGATACTTTTTTTCTAAAAACAAAGTGAAGAATACTATAATTCCACTTGCAATGATTGCGCCTCTTGAATAAGAAAAGAAGAAAGATAATGATACCAACAGCAACAAGCATAGGTAAGCCAAACGATTAATATTGTATTTTGAGTGAAGTAAATAATGAAGACTCAAAGATAAAAACAACAATAATGAAGCTGCAAATTCTAAAGGGTTTGAAAAGAAGGCTGCATAACGTGGAAATCCGCCTTGCGTTTCAAAAGTCCAGCTCAAGCCATAATTTCCCGTTGGAAACATGTCATTTATTACTAAATTAAATCTTCCGTAATCTAAAATACTTTGTAGGTGTGTTCCGAATATTTTTTCTGACAATGCAAATAAAAAAGAGCCGACTGTTAAATAGATTAGAACTTTTACGATAAAACGCCACCTTTGTTTATCAATATTAGTGTGGCGGCCTAAAAAATAAACGATGCCTATTAAAAATGTATTTTTTGCATAAATTATTTTTGAAAATAAAGGAATATCCCCTAAAGGAATAAGCGTGTATGTAAGGGTCAGGGTCATAAACCCCAAAAACAATTTATCTAAAAAAGTAAGTTGCCATTTTTGTTCAATAAACGATTCTTTTTTGCCAAAAATAAAGACAAAAAAAGCTGTAAAGAAAACAAAATCTTTACTGTATTTAAAGACATCAACTAGAGACGACAAGTCAAATCCTTTAAAAATAATAAGTTGAAAGGTAGTGTAAAAAGGGAGTGTAAATAAGATATAAAGTAATAGATAATAGGCATCCCCTTTAAAGATTTTTTTTAATACAAAACCAATAAGTCCAATGTATAAAATCAATAATGTTGTTGCAACTACAATCAAACTATATGTTTTATGTTTTTAATTTTTATTCCGTCCAACACACCTCGCCAGACCATTTTTAATTTTTTAAATCTACCTCTTAAAATAAAATAAATAGAATAAGAAATTATTTTGAGAATTTGATATGTCCAAGACCCTGTGCTGTTAAAAAAAAAAGTGTGTTTATTTATTAAATAAATGTGATTTCGTACGTTTAAATAATGAGCATAAGGGGATAAATTTCCTTCATTAGAAGTGTTGTTCTTCTTTGTACTCCCAGATGAATGATGGTAAATAATACTTTTGGGGACCACGCCCAATTTATAACCTTGATTTTTCATTCTTATAGACCAATCCACATCTTCAAAATAAGCAAAAAAACGATTATCCAGTAAACCGACTTCTTTAATGGCCTGTATCTTTACCAAGATACAACAACCGCTAATCCATTCTGTAAATGTCTGAATTTTAAGTTTTGGATTATAAATTACCCCTTTAGATCTAGTTTTAGACAAGCCAAAAAAGGTGTTAAACGACCCTCCGGCATTCCAGATGGTTTTTTTATGTGGAAGATCTAATATCAGAGGCTGTGTTGCGGCTAAATTTTTATTAGATTCCATTCTGGTCTCAAGAAGAGATAAAAAATTTGGATTTACTTCTGTATCATTATTAAGTAATAAAACGTACTCAAAATTTTGTTTTAAAATAACTTTTAAAGCTTTATTGTTGGCCCCGGTAAAACCTTCATTTTTTTCATTTTTTATATAATTAATTTCAGGAAATTCTAAAGCTATTTTATCGCCGGAAGAATCTGTCGAACCATTATCTACAAAAAAAACTTTTTTATTTTTATAACTACACGCCTCTAAGCTTTTAAGACAATTAAAAGTCAGCTGATAGGTATTCCAATTAATAATGATGATGGCTATTTTAGGCTCTTTCATGTTTATTTTTTATCAAGAGTACTGAATGTACAATAAAACTCACAATTTCTGTAAGAACAAGTGCAATAGAGAGTCCGTACCCGCCATAATAATAACTACCAGTTGTTGCTAATATTAACATGATGATAGCTGTTATCCAAGTGGCTTTAGTGAGCAAATGTTTTTTTTCGTCTACTAAAATTTTAATCATATTATTAAAATTTAACATACTCAAAAAGGGGATGAAAGCTAAAACTTTTAAAATAGCATCACTATAAAGAACGTGAGAACCTGCCAATAAAAATATTATCCATTTAGAAAAAATGATTACAATAAGCCCCATACCAAAAGTAATTGATAATCCAATTATAAAAATTCTATTTACATAACTGTTAAATTCAATCTTATCGCTTTTAAATAGAATAGAGGCTTTTTGCAAGATAGCTTGTGTAAAAAAAACAGGCACCATACGCATTAAAAGAGCAATTTTTTGAGCCAAAGCAAACTCTCCTAAAACAGTATTATTGACAAAGTTCGCTAAAATAATCAAGCCACCGTGAATAGAAACATGACCTCCTATTGAAGACATAAAAAATTGAAAGTTTTCAATAAATCTATTTTTTATATTATGAATACTTACCCAAACCCACTTAATTTTTTCTTTCTTATAAATAGTGATCCAGGAAACGATGTAAACAATAAGAGCTGTAAACCCAAATAAGAAGTTGACATAAGTCGCGTCTTCTGGTGTTTTTATAAATAATACAATTAGTAGCAAGTAAGCTCCTTTTGCAAAGGCATTCACTAATGAAGCCCATGCAATTTTATCATTTCCTTGAAAATAAAACATCGGAAACAAAGCTTGACTAAACAACAGAATTAATGAATAATACAATAGGGCTGCATAAGATTTAAAAAAACCAAAAAAATAAGTCAAGCAAAATAAAATTATTGCCATGCCGATGGCTATTATTATTCTGGTTGCTATAATTTCGTTGATTAAAGTTTCCTTTTTTGCAGATTCATCTCTAAATAAAGCAATGCGTTTAGGGCCATTCAGATGATAACCATAACTAACGGTGATACTTGACAATAAAACAACTGAAAGGGCAAGGTTAACTAGTCCATATTGAGCTTCACCAAGTGTACTAAATAAAATGCGTGTTGTTAATAGAGCAATAAAAATATTAATCCCTTGATTAATAATTAAATTGAAAAAATTCTTAATGAAAATGCCTTTAAACAATAGTATTTTATTTTAGTGATATCTTAAGATTTATATAATTTTTATTTTTAAATCTTGATTATTACTCTTCCAATGCTTGTCTGGTAATACGTTGTAGCGACAAGAACAAGACTATTAACGCGCCGCCACCAAATGTTCCTAAAATAAGTATATTTAAAAATTTCCAGCGGTTATTTTCTAAAGGGAATGAGGGTTTGTCAATAATTTGAATAAGAGGGGTTTTATTTCTATGAGTAACTTTTGCCAATTCTAATTGTTTTACAACTTCCAAATAAATAGCCTGGTTGGCTTGCAGATTAGCCATGGCTTTTTGATAAGGAACTTTCGCTGTTTTTACCAGAGGGTTTAGATTTGGTATATTTTGGTCTATTTCGGCAAGCGCTAAAAAAGACATATCTAAAAGACGTTTAACACTATCTGTTTGAACTTGTAATACATTTAAATTGAAAGCTGTTTTCTTAGTTTGGGTTTTGTAATAAAAGCTGTTGACCTTATTAACTAAAACTTCATTAAAAATTTTAGTAAAAACCTCATCTTTATGTTTAAAACCAACATTTAAAATGGAGGTGTTTCTATTTGGCTTTCCTACAATTAAAAAATCTTTTTTAATCAATTTTATAGCCTCTTTTAAAACACTATCTTGAGCTCTACTGTATAGTTTTTCATGCTTGTAAAAATCTTTTAGATAGACCTTTTCCTTGACCCATTTTTTTTCTAATATTTGTGCTTTAGCGAAGTAATAAATCAATTTTTGAGATTTTCCATTAATAGTGACATCCTCTAACAGAGTTTGCCTTAACATATTATTGGATCTATAAAGCTCTTGTATATTATCAATTTGAAATAAATTACTAGCACTCATAAGACTTGAGGTATTAATCCCCGACATGGATGCTAAAGAAGATAAGCCGCCTAAACTAGCTGAAGTATCATTTTCTAACACAAAAGATGTATTAGCATAATATACTGGTGATTTTAAATAATTGTAAGAAAGGGATAATACTAAAGTTATTAAAGTGCCATACACAATTGTTTTGCGTTTACCCATTATAAACACCAACCACTGCTTAAAGCCTTGAAACACGTTTTTTAAAGAAATTTTTTCTTCGTTTGGCATATTACTTTCTGATTGCATTTTTAATTATTTATTTTATCTATTCCTAAAAACTGGATTTTACTAATTGATTTGAGTAAGGGCTAAAACCAACGTGGCCAGGCCTGTAACAATAGTTGTAAGAGTTGCAGCCTCAAATGAAGATTTTTTTTCTAATTTTTGTGGCACTATAATCTCAGAGCCTGCTACTACTTTAGGGTAAATATTAAAAAATAAAAACTTTTTTGTTGCACGTGCTAGTCCATTCGGGGAAATTACATACGTTTTACTTTTATTTGCGCGAGATTTAAAACCACCAGCATTATTTATATAATATTTTGTTGTTTTGTTGTTTTGGTGTCTCACTGTTGTTGGATTTAACAATTCCCCTCTCAAACGCACAGTTTCTAGTTTTTTAGGAACAAATAGAGTATCACCAGACCGAACGAGTAAATCTGAAGTAGAACCATTATTTTTTATAATCTCTGATAAATCTATGGCAATTAATTCAGTTGTATTGAATAACTCTTCTTTTGGTAATAAATAGGGTTGTAAAGAATCTTTCTTTACAGAGATAGCAAAATTAGTTGCTTTGTTTAAGACATTTTTTTCTTCTTGAGTTAGCAAACTTAACTTATCTAAATCACTATTTATTCTTTTTAATAAACCTGAATCAAATTCAGACAATGAATCTGTTTCAGTTGTTAAGTTATCTTTAAGCGCTAATAAAGTTGTTTGCTGCTTATCGAATTCTGTTTCTTTTTTATAGTATTCTGTTTTCCTTATCAAAGTTGCTCCATTAGGATAAGCGAACTCATTAACTCCGCCTGAACGTTTTAATAAATCAGATACTCTATCGCTTTTTGATTCGATTGCATATAGCCCCGGATAATTAACCTGTCCGTCAACATAAACAAATTCCTTTTCATTAAAATTTGGATTAGTCCTCACTATAATATTATCAAAAGGGCTTAATATCATATTATTTTCATTTTCTAAATCATCAAACTCTTTAGATATATCAACTACAATTACTTGTGATAATTTAGAGTTATCAGCATTATTTTCATTTAATTTTCTAGAAATTTCAACTCTAGTTTCTGCCGCAGTTTTATCAAAACCTCTAGCCTTTAGGATTAAATCTTTTAATTTCATCCCTTTAGAATAAGTGTAAACCCCAGGTTGATTGACGGCTCCAGCAATTTCTACATAATCATCTTCTTTAATTTCATTTTTTGATGTAACAGTAAGTACATCTTCTTTTTGAAGCAAAATATCTTGATCTTTTCCTGATAAAACATCCCTTAAATTAAAGGTTATAGAACTGGTTGACAAATCTTCATTTGTTCTAATAATATTTGCTGTTGTTGTTAAGGCATCTTGTTTTAATCCTTCTGTCTTGGCCAGTAACCCTTTTACTCCTAAACCTTTTGTTATTGCATAAACACCTGGTCTGTAAACAGCTCCATTTACAATTACGCGGTTCTTGTAGCGATCTAATACTTTATCTACTTGAAAAACATCCCCAGATTTTGGAGTGAATATTTCAAATTGATCTTTATTGATATCTGCCACAATATGTTCCCCATCTGACACACGTTTTACTTTTATAGTTTTAGTATAGGCCTGTTCATTAAAGCCACTTGCATAATTTAACAAGTCTTGTAAACTTTCATTTTTAAGCAATTCAAAACGTCCTTCTATTTTAACAGCTCCCTTTAAAGTGACACGGTTAGTATAGGGTTTTACCAAAATAAGATCATTGTTTTCTAAGGGTATATCCCCAGAAGCGTCACCCGCAGTTAAATATTTATAAATATCAACTTTACTTATAAGTTTATTCTTTCGATAAACTTTGACATCTCTTAAAGTGGCATTTTCTGTAATGCCTCCCGCAACATACAAGGCATTGTAAACGGTATTAAAAGCGCTTAGAGTATAAGAACCTGGCACATCTACTTCGCCAACAATATTTACTTTAATGGTCCGTGATTTTCCAACAGACACGTTGACAAATGTATTTTTTTTATCCCCATTAATACCTAAATATACTCTAGATAACCTATTTTCAATACGTTTAGTCGCATTTTCAACTGTAAGACCAGAGAGATGAATTGGGCCAAAATTTTCTAAAATTATCGTTCCTTCTGGATTAATTTCTATTTGATAATAAGCTTCCGATTGGCCATAAATATCAATAAATAATTTATCTCCAGACCCCAAAATATAACCTGCAGGAGTCGGGATATTTAAATTAGATTGAAATGTAAGCAAACTGTTTCCTTTAAAAACGTCAAAACCAAAAAGATCACTTTTCATTTTTGGATATTCTACCCCATCATTATTAAGGTTGCCTAATTGTGACTCTTGAAGTGAAGTATCACTGTAATTAGTATTTCGTAATCTTGATTCTTGATCTGGAATATTGCTGTTTTTAGACGCCCTTGTATTTAACGAATTAAAACGCTTATCAAGTCTATCGATTTCTTCTGCAGTAAGCCCTTGTGCTTCGGCAGCTTTTAAAATATCATTATAATTATACCCTTTTGAAGAAGCTTCTTGAAATAATTGTTGTAATTGATTGTTAGTCATATTGGTATAATTTACCGATGACAAATCAAAACCTTTTTGAGCTTGGATACTTAACAAAGAAAATAATGTGATTGTGATAATAACAATCGGTTGTTTGAATTTCAATGACATAACTGATTAATTAATAAGCTAATATATGAAATTTATACTGTAACACTAACAACCTCAGTTTCTATATAAACAAGAAGTTTTTTTAGGGTTGAATATCCCATTTTCTTGAGTGCGTTTTCATATTCATCTAGTTGTTTTTTGTGATAACTATTGGGATTACCAGTCTTATAATCTATAATTATAGCTTTATTATCCTTATTAAAGACTATTCTATCAGGTCTTAAATTTTTATCGTTTTTTTGAATAATTTCTCTCTCATTATATGATACTAAATTTGAATTATAATATTCCTTTATATCAGGGTGATTAATTATTGAAAGTATTAAAGGATTAAGTCCTTTGTATTGAACCATATTAATTGTGCCATTGTCTAAGAAATAATTCATTGTGATTTCCACATCTGTGGGAGAGCTGATGTGGCTCATAAGTTCATGAATTAAATTCCCTTTTTCAATTGCCTTTTCTTTTTTAGTATCCCATATCATTCCAGATTTTGAAACTAATGAGATTCCATGTGTTTCTCTGGGATTACAAATAAATTGCTCTGGCCTCACAACATTATGATCCAATTTAGATGGTTCTTCTGCTTTTGTTGCAGATCCAAAATGGTAGGACTCCTTAATATCATCCCATTTTTTTATTTTTTTTAAGTAATTAATTAATAGTCCAGAATAGAGATTAAGATTTTCCTGCCCATTTTTATTAATACATTGTGATCCAATAATATACAGTTCGCTTTTAGCCCTTGTTAAGGTTACGTATAATAGATTTATATTATCTATTTCTTGTTTAGAAACGTGATCTGTGTAAATCATTTGACCGTATGAATCGTAGTTTTCAACATCTTTATTAAAGTTCATTAATAAATGAGAGAAATTAGAAATTTTTTCTTCTTTAACAGGGAACCACTCCTTAGGTTCAACCTCTTTGTATATGTCTAGATCAGCAAATGGATAAATAACAATTGGAAATTCTAGCCCTTTAGATTTATGAATTGTCATTATTTCAACAGCATTAATTTCTGAAGGACTGACAATACTTAATTTATCTTTTTTTTCTTCATAAAAATTAATAAAATTATAAAAACTTGATTGGAATTTGCTAGAGTAATCTAGTGTAAAATCTAGGAAAAACTGTAAATAGGAATTTGATTGTTCATTGATCTTAAAACTATAAATAATATACTCAACAGCCTCATATATTGAAAGCTTAGCTAGAAAGGTTTTCTCAAAATAAAAGTTATATTTCTCTAATTTTTTATAAAAACTAACTGAGTCTAAATCAATAAATTTTCTAATAAAATCATCTCTTAATTCAGCTGTTTTATTACCCTTATACAAGTAATTAAGTAGTTTAATCTTACTTGCCACGCCTTCATTAAGGCAATAATTAATAGTATCAAGGATAAAACGCACATCAGGCGATGAATCAATTAATAAGGATTCAGAAGAAATTAAGTCTATCCCTTTTTCGCTTAGAAAGTCAGCTATCAAGACTCCTTCTTTTCTTTTTCTAACAATTATGGAAATATCCTTTGATTTATATCCATTTTTTAAACATGAATTAATAATCTCTAAAATTTTCTCACAGTATATTTCTTCTTTTTTTGATTTTTTTTTCTGATCTATTAATGTAATATTGACATACCCTTCTTCCTTTTGAAATAAATCTTGAGAAGCCTGAAGATATGTGCTCTTGAAATAATCATTTCTAAACACAAAAGATCCAATGTGGTTAAAGAAATCATTATTAAACTCAATAATTTTTCTATTGCTTCTATAATTTACAGGAAGATTAATCAGGGTTTTATCAATATAAAATGGATTATTTTCATTAATAAGACCTATAAATTGCTCTACTTGACTGCCCCTCCACCTGTATATGGATTGCTTAGCATCACCAGCAATAGTTAAACTAGAATTTTCACTAGATAATGAATTTTGTAAAAGAGGTATCAGGTTCTCCCATTGAAGATTTGATGTATCTTGAAATTCATCTATAAAATAATTTTCGTATTTACATCCAATTTTTTCATAAATAAATGGCGCAGGTTGATTTTTAATTTCTTCATTAATAATTTTATTAAACTCTGAAATCAGCATAATATTATTATCAGCTTTAAGACTTGTTAATTCATCATTAATTGCATTAAGGATAGAGAGTGGAGTAATATTTTTTAATAGATTATCATATAGCTTTATTTTGAAAACTTTAGCTTTTATTTTATTAAATATTTCAAATAAATCAGGCTGTATTGAATCAATTAAATGTTTTTGCTCTTGATCTATTTTAGAAGAATATAAATTTCCAGCAGCAAGATTGCTTTCTAATTGATTATTGTATATGCGCTCATAATCTTTATTGATTATTTTATTAAAGTGTTTTGGCAGGCTTTCACGAATGAAACTTTTGTGTTCTATTCTGTTTAATTCAATAAGATTTAAAGCTTTTTTTGCAAGTTTAGAACAACTATCAGCTTCATCCTTTTTTAACAATTTTAGATGCTGTTTTACAGAAATAAATTCTGCAATTGAATTTTGCTGCATCCCTTTTATGATTTCATAGCTATTTTCATTTATTAATGTTTTAGCAATTTTTCTAAAATCTAGCGATATGTCCCAACTTTTATTATTGTCAGTTTTTTCAAATGCATAATCAATAAAGACTTTTGTTAATTCACTGTTTTCTCCAGCTTTTGCAATCAGTTTATCTACAGCTTTACTTAACAGATCTTCTTCATCTATTTCCACTTCATATTTACTATCAATGTTTAGCTCATAGCTAAAGCTTCGCACAATTCTTTGGGTAAATTTATCAATAGTAGAAATTTCAAAAGCAGCATAATTTTTTAAGAGATGTTTTAAGATCTGATCTGATTTAATATTTATAGTATTTACTGAAAGTTTGGTCTCTTTAATGATCTCTTTTATAATGGCACTATTTTTATTTATTTTTTCTTTATCACTAAATTCAATCAACCTTTCTACAATTCTGCTTTTCATCTCATTAACAGCTTTGTTAGTAAAAGTAATGGCCAGAATGTTCTTATAAGCATCGTCATTTCCTGATGTTAAAAGAAGTATTAGATATTCCTTTACCAGGTTGAAGGTTTTGCCACTTCCAGCAGAAGCATTGTATATTTTAAATGAGTTATTTAGATGCATTTTCTTACTATACAAGTTAATTAATCCTATTTGATTTTTGCTTAGCTTTATTGTAAATTTGTTTTACTAATTAAAAATATAAATTATGAGTTTTTTATTACCTGAATTAGGATTTGAATATGCAGATTTAGAACCTCATATTGACGCTAGAACGATGGAAATACATCATTCCAAACATCACAATGGGTATACCAATAATTTGAATAATGCTTTAGAAAATGTTGCTCTTACTGAGCAACCTATTGAAGAAATTCTAAGGAATTTAGACATGAATAATGCCGCTCTTAGAAATAATGCTGGAGGATATTATAATCACTGTTTATTTTGGGAAATATTAAATCCAAAGGACAAAAAAGATTTAGACGGAGATTTAGAATCTGCAATTAATTCTTCTTTTGGTTCTTTTGAGAATTTTAAAGAAGGATTCTCAAAAGCTGCAGCAACAAGATTTGGATCTGGATGGGCATGGTTATGTGTCAAAGATGGAAAATTAGAAATTTGTTCCTCTGCTAATCAAGATAACCCTATTATGCCTTCAATTGGCTGTGGTGGGAAGCCGATAATGGGAATTGATGTTTGGGAACATGCATATTACTTAAATTATCAAAACAGAAGGGCAGATTATATTACAGCTTTTTTTGATGTTGTTAATTGGAGAGTTGTAAGTGAAAAATTTAAAAACGCCTAGTAGGCTCTTTTTTTATTTCCTTCATAAAAATTTATGAAGGCATTGTTTACTACCCTATTTCCTCCAGGAGTTGGATAATTACCTGTGAAGTACCAGTCACCTGTGTGGTTTGGACATGCCTGGTGTAAATTTTCAATGCTCTGATATATTATTTTTACTTTTGAAGTGTTAACATGAACACTTAAAATTTCAGCAATTTTATCTGAGATCTCATCTGCTGTAAACATATTGTATATATCTTTTACGTGATTAACAATTTCTTTATCAGGCAAATTAATTTGCTCTTTACATTTATTATATATTTCTTTAACTATAGCATATTTCTTTTTGTCTTTAAGTAATGCCAAGGTTGCTTTAAATGCAATTAGACTATTGAGATTTGCCATGTCAATTCCATAGCAATCAGGATACCTAACTTGAGGAGCAGATGATACAACTACGATCTTTTTCGGTTTTAATCTATCAAGCATTTTTAATATGCTTTTCTTAAGTGTAGTCCCTCTTACGATACTATCATCAATAATTACTAATGAGTCAGTATGCTTTATTACACCGTAGGTTATATCATATATATGCTCAACTAAATCATCTCTGCTATTATCTTCAGTTATAAAAGTTCTTAATTTAACATCTTTAATTGCAATTTTTTCAATTCTTGGTCTTTCAGATAAAATTTCAATTATTTTTTCTTCGGAAAGGTTCTTATTTTTTATTATGGCTTCAGTTTTTTTCTTATTTAAAAATTCTTCTAAGCTTTCTGCCATCCCAAAAAAAGATGTTTCTGCGGTATTTGGTATATAAGAAAAAACAGTATTTTTTATATCAAAATTTATTTCATTTAAAACTTTTGGCATAATAAGTTTTCCCAAATTTTTTCTTTCAGAATATATATCAGCATCATTACCTCTTGAAAAATATATTCGTTCAAAGGAGCATGCTTTAATAGCAGCTTTCTTGTTTATTTTTTTGATCGTTACCTCTCCTTTGTTTTTGACAATTATTGCACTTCCAGGCTCCAGTTCTTTAATAGATTTTATATCAACATTAAAAGCATTTTGAATGGCAGGTCGTTCAGAAGCAACTACAACTACTTCTTCATCTTTATAATAAAAGGCGGGTCTAATCCCTGCAGGATCTCTCATTACAAATGAATCGCCATGACCTAACAATCCTCCCATTACATAACCCCCATCCCAGTTTTTTGAAGCTTTTTTTAAAACTCTAGAAACATCTAATCTATCAGAAATTAGTTCAGAACATTCCATTTTTGAATATCCTTCTTTTTTTAGTTCTTTGTACATTTTTCTTACAGCATCATCTAAATAATGTCCAATTTTTTCCATAATTGTAATTGTATCAGAATATTCTTTAGGATGCTGCCCTAGCTCTATTAGATTATTAAATAATTCTGCTACATTAGTCATGTTAAAATTCCCGGCAAGAATTAAATTCCTATGTTTCCAATTATTTTGTCTAAGTAATGGCTGTACATTTTCTATACTGTTACCTCCAAATGTCCCATATCTTACATGACCTAATAAGGACTCTGCAAGGTATGGAATAGACGTTTTTAGTTTGGAAGTATCTTTAGTAAGATTTGGATTATTTTTGAGATCAGAATTAATTCTATTATTGATTTTTGAAAAGAGATCTTGAATCGGCTGTTTTTCTATGGATCTAATCCTACTAATAAATTTTTTTCCAGGCTCAACATTTAATTTAATGCTAGCAAACCCAGCACCATCTTGACCTCTGTTATGCTGCTTTTCCATTAATAGATACATTTTATTTATGCCATAAAATGCACTGCCATATTTTTTTTTATAAAAATCCAGAGATTTAAGAAGCCTAATGTGAGCAATTCCACATTCATGTTTTAATTCATCACTCATTTTATTATGATCAAAATAGGTTTACAAAAAAACAAAATTATTATTGAACTATAAAAGTTTGTTAATAAAATCAACTCTATTTATAATATCATTATAATTAATTTTTTCTATACCATTAATGCCAAATCCTTCAACTGAAAAAGATGCTGTAGATGTTCCATACATAATAGCTTTTTTTATATCATCAAATGAAGATGAATTTACTGTAGTTAAATAACCAGCAAGACCTCCAGCAAATGAATCCCCCGCACCCGTGGGGTCTTTAACTTTTTTTACTGGGAACGCAGGACATTCAAAAGTATTTAACTTATCAACTAACATTGAACCGTATTCTCCTTTTTTTACTATAACATAATTAGGCCCCATGTTTAATATCTTTCTTGCACCTTCAGCTAATGAATTTAATCCAGTAAGCTGTTTGACTTCATCATCATTTATGCAAATTAAATCAACTTTTGAAATAATTTTTTTTAGATTTTCCATAGCATTATCCATCCAAAAATTCATAGTATCAAGAATTGTTATTTTAGGGGGGGGTATTATTTGACTCATAACCTTTAGTTGAACACGAGGATCAAGATTTCCTAAAACAAGTACATTTGGAGATGTAAAGTTTTCTGGAACTACTGGATCAAAATTTTCAAGAACATTGACCTCAGTTTTTAAAGTGTCTCTTTGATTCATGTTTTTTGCATATTTCCCTATCCAGTAAAATGTTTTACCATTTTTTTCAATTTTTAAAGAAGAGATATCTATATTTCTCCTTTTAAATATTTCAAAATATTTTGTTGGAAAATCTCCACCAACAATAGAAATAACAGCACTATTAATATTGAATAGTGAAGCAGAAATACTTATATGTGTTGCAGCACCTCCTAATACTTTATCTACTCTTGTATCAGGAGTTTCAATAGAGTCAAACGCAACGGTTCCAACTATTAGAAGTCTATTCATTACAGTTATTGGTTAAATGGCAAAACTAGTAATTTATATTAGTTTTTTGATTTTCTCAACCACTATTTTTTCTGAATTATTTTCTGCCAAAATCAGCAGGAATTTCTCCCCAGTTTTTTGTTTCCCACTTTACAATTTTAGTATTATAAGAATTGGTATTTAACCAATTAATAGCCCTGTGAATTAATACAAAAACTTCTTTATTGTCTTTATTTGGAATTAGCTTGGTTTGACATTTTTTCTTTTTTACCCAGCTTATTGCTGTTATTGAATCAGAGTAAACAATTTGATTGCTTTTTAATTTTTTTAATAGCGCCAAGCCATGAACAAGAGCAAGAAATTCTCCTATATTATTTGTAGCCTCTTTATATGGCCCTTGTTTAAATAGGATTTTTTTTGATTGAGTATCTACACCTTGATACTCCATTTTTCCAGGATTACCACTTGATGCTGCATCAACTGATATTGAATTGTAATTTGGAGGATCAATATCAATTTTCTTAGGCTCACTATTTTTATATTCGTAGTAGGATATGCTATAAGCTGCTTCAGCCTCTTTTAGTGTTGTAAAAGATTTATATTTTGCACCCTTATAATTTTTAGTTTGAAGCTTACATTCATCCCAGGTATTGAAAATGCCAGAATTATTTCCCTCCCATACTACATAATATTTTTGTTTATTTGAATTCATAGATTTAATAAATTTTCTATAATTTTTGGAAAATATTTCATCTCTAAATCATGTATTTTATTCGCTAAATCATTGGGAGTGTAAGAGGAATTTATTTTAAGTTCTTTTTGAAAAATAACAGGACCTTCATCATATTTTTTACTTACATAATGAATTGTGATTCCACTCACTTCTTCTTTGTTTTTAATAATTGCTTTGTGCACATTTATTCCATACATTCCTTTACCCCCATATTTAGGTAATAAAGCAGGATGAATATTGATAATCTTTTTATTATAAACATTAATTATCTCAACAGGAAATTTTAATAGAAATCCAGCTAAAATTATTAATTTAGGATTCAATGAATTTATGCAATTTAAAATAGAGCCACTGTAAAGCTCATCTTTTGTAAAAATTCTATAATCAATCTGTAATTTTTTTGCTCTTTCAATTACTCTTGCTTTTGGATTATTAGTGTATATCAACCACTTGTAATTGGGGCTTTTATTAGAGAAATAATTAATTATGTTTTCTGCGTTAGATCCTGAGCCAGAAGCAAAGATTATAATTTGATTAGAATTCATTTAATAACTGATTGTAAATTTTCTATTGAAATAGTTAAATTAAAATAAAGTTTTTTTATTTTTGCAGCCATAACTATATTATAAATATAAAAAACAAAAATTATGTCAGACATTGCATCAAGAGTAAAAGCTATTATAGTAGATAAATTAGGTGTTGATGAAAACGAAGTAGTTAACGAAGCTAGCTTCACTAATGATTTAGGAGCAGATTCATTAGACACTGTTGAATTAATAATGGAATTTGAAAAAGAGTTTAATATTCAGATTCCTGACGATCAGGCTGAAAACATAGCATCTGTAGGGCAAGCAATTTCTTACATTGAGAATACCTAAACAATCCACTTTTCATGATTTTGAAACGAGTTGTTGTTACAGGCCTAGGGGCCTTAACCCCAATTGGCAATAATATTGGCGATTTCTGGCAAGGACTTGCTAGTGGCAAAAGCGGAGGAGCTCCAATCACATATTATGATACTTCAAAATCTAAAATAAAATTTGCATGTGAATTAAAGAATTTTGATATCTCTGATTTTCTTGATAGAAAAGAGCATAGAAGAATGGACAAATTTACACAATATGCTATGGTCTCAACTGAGGAGGCAATTAATGATTCAGGACTTGATCTTGACAGTATAGACAAGTTAAGAGTAGGCGTAATATGGGGGTCAGGAATAGGAGGAATAGAAACATTTCAAAATGAAATATTAAATTTTGCAGCTGGTGATGGTACACCAAGATTTAATCCATTTTTTATTCCAAAATTAATTGGAGATATAGCTCCCGGACACATAGCAATCAAGTATGGTTTTATGGGGCTCAACTATGCTACAGTATCTGCATGTGCTTCTTCAGCCAATGCATTAGCTGATTCCTTAAATTACATTAGACTAGGCCATTGTGACATTATTGTAGCAGGAGGTAGTGAAGCAGGAGTCAATATTGCTGGAATGTCAGGATTCAGCGCTATGCGTGCATTATCAACTAGAAATGATTCTCCTTCAACTGCTTCTAGACCTTTTGATGCTACTAGAGATGGATTTGTGCTTGGAGAAGGTTCAGGAACATTAATTTTGGAAGAATATGAACATGCAAAAGCTAGGGGAGCAAAAATCTATGCAGAATTAATTGGAGCAGGTCTTTCATGTGATGCTTATCATATAACGGCTCCACATCCTGAAGGTAGTGGGGTAAAAGCAGTAATAAGAAATTGTTTAAATGATGCAAAAATAAAAGCTAATGAAATAGACGCTATTAATACACATGGGACCTCAACTCCATTAGGAGATGTAGCAGAACTAAAAGCTATTAGCAATGTTTTTGGAGAACACGCTCCCAATATAAATATTAATTCGACTAAATCTATGACTGGCCATATGTTAGGAGCATCTGGAGCAATTGAGGCAATATCAGTCATTTTGTCTATTCAAAATAAACTTGTTCCTCCAACAATTAATCATAAAAATATAGACGAAAATATTGATCAAAATTTAAATCTCACATTGAATACAGCACAAAATAGAGAGATAAATATAGCCATGAGTAATACTTTTGGATTTGGAGGACATAATGCATGCGTGTTGTTTAAAAAAGTAGATTAATTATGCCAATTTTGAGATTAAAAAATTTTTTTTCTAAAAGAAAAGACCCTTTTTATTATCAAATTAAATCTCTGTTAAAATTTAGCCCTAAGTCCTTAGAATATTATAAACGAGCTTTTATTCATCGTTCACTAAATCGTAGAGATATTAATGGAATTGCAATCAATTATGAAAGATTAGAGTTTTTAGGAGATTCAGTATTAAGCTCAATAATATCATCTTATTTATTTAAAAATATTCCTGATGGCTCTGAAGGTTATTTAACACAAATGAGATCTAAGATAGTAAGCCGAAATCACCTAAATGAGCTAGGCTCTGAGCTAAATTTGATTAATTTTGTAGAATCTAATATTCTCAATGAGAATTATGGGGACAATATCCATGGTAATTTATTTGAGTCTTTAATTGGAGCTATTTTTTTAGATAAAGGATATCCATATTGTAAAAAATTCATTTTTCAAAATGTAATTATTCCGCATGTAGATTTGGAAAAACTCAAAAATAAAATTATAAGCTATAAGGGTCTATTTATAGAGTGGTGTCAAAAAAATAAAAAGGAATATGAGTATTATACCTTTGAGGATAACGGGAATGAGTCTATAAAACATTTTGCTGTTAAATTATCTATCGACAACAAGGTTATAGCTAAAGCTAGAGAAACTTCAAAGAAAAAGGCAGAGGAAAAGGCCTCCAAAAGAGCGTTTTTTATGTTTCAAGAGGATATTCTAAAAGATAAGCGGAATTAAACTTAAATTTTATCTGATTGTCATAGACAATAATAAGTTATATCTTTATATTATAAGTTATTTAAATTGGCTATAAGTAAATTAAATTTAGAAGATTTTTGTAATGACATTTTTAGCCTATTTGCAATTCATACTGATTTAGATGATTATAGGTTAGCTTATTTTTTGAACAAGTGTTTGGGAATTAATTTATGCCGAAAGGAATTTGATCTAGATTTTATTAATTCAAAGGGAAGTTTTTCAGTTTTTGAATATATTGATCAAAGTAATTTTTTGAAATGGAGTTTAATATCAAACATTTATAATCATAATTTCTCTGGTAAAATTTCCCGTGATGATCTTTTTGCAAAATCTAATAACTTAGTTCAAAAATTTAATTTACTAACAGAATATGAAAATGTCAATTACTTGTTAAAAATTGAAAACAATGATAATCAAGTTGATTTAGAAAATATAGTAAAAGAAATAAAAAGTATCTCACAGGTTATTACTTTGTACGATATAAATAAAGATCTAAAAAATAAGGAAAATTTAATCTTTTTGTAATGAATGGTAGTTTAAAAAAAACAAAGATTGTTGCAACACTTGGCCCTTCTTGTCAGACAAAAACAAGAATACATCAGTTAATAAAAAATGGAGTCAATGTTTTCAGAATTAATTTTTCACATGCCAAGAAAGAGGAGGTTTTGAATTATGTAAAAATAATTAAAGCTCTTAACAAGACATACAACTATCATACGGCAATATTGGCAGATTTACAAGGTCCTAAGATAAGAATTGGAGAACTAGAGGAGGATATAAAACTTAAAAAGGGGGATGAAATATTTTTTGACACATCAAAATCTTTTGTTGGCAATAAAAATAGAATTTTTGTTAATTATAAAAACTTTGCAAAAGATGTGAAAACTGAAGATTCTGTTTTAATTGATGATGGCAAATACTCCTTTAAAGTATTAAAAACAGATAAAAAAAGTAAAGTTAAGCTTCAGGCATTGAATGCTGCATGTTTAAAATCAAGAAAAGGAGTTAACCTTCCAAGCACAAAAATATCTACCTCTTCATTAACTCAAAAAGATATCAAGGATGTAAAGTTTGCTATTTCTTTTGAGGTAGACTGGTTTGCTTTATCTTTTGTGAGGAATGGAAAAGACTTAATTGCATTAAAAAACCTTATTAATAAGCTTTCTAGAGCTAAGATTCCAATAATTGCTAAAATTGAAAAACCTGAGGCATTAGATAATATTGAGGATATTATCAAAAATTCTGATGGAATGATGGTTGCAAGAGGAGATTTAGGTATAGAGATGCTATCTCAGGAGGTACCTTTAATTCAAAAGAAATTGGTGAATTTGTCAAAAAGGGCAAGAATTCCAGTAATTATAGCAACTCAAATGATGGAAAGCATGATAGAATCTCCAACTCCAACTAGAGCAGAAGTTAATGATGTTGCAAACTCAGTCATGGATGGAGCAGATGCGGTAATGCTATCAGCAGAAACTTCTATAGGCAAATATTCCTGTGAAACTGTTACTCAGATTTCTAATATAATTAATTCTGTAGAATATTCAGATCAAATTAATGTTCCAGTAGAACCTCCTACAATGAAAACTAATAGATATATAACTAAATTTATTTGCTTTCATGCAGCAAAAACTGCTAATGAAATTAATGCGACTGCTATTACTACTATGACCCATAGTGGCTATACTGGATTTCAAATCTCATCATGGAGACCACATTCTAATATTTTAGTCTTTACTTCTAATAAAAGAATTTTATGCCGTCTAAGTTTATTATGGGGAGTCAAAGCTTTTTATTATAATAAAAATGCATCTACAGATAAAACAGTAGAACACATTAATAAGATTGTAATTGATAATAGATTTGCAAAAAAGGGTGATATGATAATTAATTTAGCCGCTATGCCAATTAAGGAAAAAGGGATGGTTAATACTTTAAGAATTACTGAAATTTTATAAAAATTATTCTAAATATATAGCTATATTTTTCTCTCCATCTTTATTAATTGACGCCCTATACATACCAGGAGTATTAAAATCCATTACTATATTTCCCTTATTGTCTATAGCAATCAGACCACCATCACCTCCAATTGAAGGAAGTTTTTTGTGGATCACTTTGAATACAGCCTCTTTTAATGATAAACCTTTGTATTCCATTAATGCTGAAATATCATAAGCAACAACAGATCTCATAAAATATTCGCCAGACCCTGTACATGAAATAGCACATGTTTTATTATTAGCATATGTTCCTGCTCCAATAATTGGAGAGTCTCCAATTCTTCCCCATTTTTTATTAGTCATTCCACCAGTAGAAGTGCCTGCAGCTAAATTCCCATTTATATCCATCGCCACACACCCAACGGTTCCAAATTTGGAAGGACTGTTTTTTTGTTTTTTTAGTTGATTGAATCTAAAATCAGTAAAGAAATACTCTTGTTCTACCATTTCTAAATTTTGCAATTTTGCAAATTCTTCTGCACCTTCACGGGAAAGAAAAACATGTTCTGAATTAGTCATTATAGAATGCGCAAGAGTAATAGGGTTTTTTATATATTTAGTCCCTGTAGAGGCCCCTGCATTAAGATTTTCACCGCTCATTATTGAAGCATCATGCTCAATGGTCCCTTGGTTAGTAAATACAGCTCCTTTGCCTGCATTAAATAGTGGCGAATTTTCCAAAATTTTTATAGTCTCTACAACAGCATCTGTACTGCTACCAGTAGATTTTAAAATTTCATACCCGTGACTTATTGCCTCGTCTAATTTTTCTAGTATTAATTTTTCTTTTTCAATGGAGAGATCTCCTTTGAGGATTATACCAGCTCCGCCATGTATAGCAATTACAGGTTGACTAGGGTGGTCTTTACAGTTAAAACAAATTAACAGTATTATAAAGTAAATGAATCTCATTTAAATTAAATATTAGAAATCATTATCTTCGTTCAAGATAAAAATAATTTATTATGAAAATTGATATTTCCCTACAAAAATTAGGCATAGATGTTAATAATTTAGGCACATCTACAGGTTCAAACTTCTTTGCTACTGGCGATAAAATAGATAGTATTTCTCCAGTAGATGGAAGTTTAATAGGAACAGTAACTTCTACTTCTTCTGAAGATTATGAAAAAGTAATTAAATCTGCTCAGAGCGCATTTACATTTTTTAGAACGATGCCAGCCCCTAAAAGAGGAGATATGGTTCGACAATTTGGTAATAAATTAAGGGAATTAAAGAACCCTTTGGGAATGTTAGTTTCTTATGAAATGGGGAAAAGCTATCAAGAAGGATTGGGAGAGGTTCAAGAAATGATAGATATCTGTGATTTTGCAGTAGGACTATCCAGACAACTTCATGGACTTACTATGCATAGTGAACGACCAGGCCATAGAATGTATGAGCAATATCATCCGTTAGGAATAGTAGGAATTATTTCAGCTTTTAATTTCCCTGTGGCTGTTTGGGCATGGAATACTTCTCTTGCTTGGATTTGTGGAGATGTATGTGTTTGGAAGCCTAGTGAAAAAACACCACTATGTTCCATTGCATGTCAAAACATTATTGCCTCTGTACTGAAAGAAAATAATTTACCTGAAGGAATTTCTTGCTTGATAAATGGAGATTATAAAGTAGGGGAATTTATGACTAAGGATATTAGAATACCATTAATTTCAGCTACAGGCTCAACAAGGATGGGTAAAATTGTAGCGGCAGAAGTAGGGAAAAGATTAGGCAAATCATTACTAGAATTAGGAGGGAATAATGCTATTATAGTAACCCCAGATGCAGATATTAAGATGACTGTAATTGGCGGGGTTTTTGGCGCTGTAGGAACTGCTGGTCAAAGATGCACGTCTACAAGAAGACTAATTATTCATGAATCAATTTTTGATGCTGTAAAGGATGCATTGGTAAGCGCATATGGGCAAATAAAAATTGGAGATCCATTAGATGAAAATAATCATGTAGGGCCATTAATTGACACTGATGCGGTAAGAATGTATAGTGAAGCATTGGAAAAAGTAAAAGCAGAAGGAGGAAATATTATTGTTGAAGGCGGAGTTTTATCTGGCGAGGGATATGAAAGTGGCTGTTATGTAAAACCAGCCATAGTAGAGGCTGAACCAGATTTTGAAATAGTTAAACAAGAGACTTTCGCACCAATTTTGTATCTGTTAAAATATTCAGGCGATGTCAGTTCTGCTATTCAAATTCAAAACGATGTTAAGCAAGGGTTATCATCTGCAATAATGACAAATAACTTGAAAGAAGCTGAAAAGTTTTTATCGGTGGCAGGTTCTGATTGTGGAATAGCCAATGTAAATATTGGAACTTCTGGTGCTGAGATTGGTGGGGCATTTGGAGGAGAAAAAGATACTGGAGGCGGAAGAGAATCAGGTTCTGATGCTTGGAAAATTTATATGAGAAGGCAGACAAATACAATTAACTATACTGATGAGCTGCCATTAGCTCAAGGAATTAAATTTGATTTGTAATTATTGAGGGCTTAAAAAGAGGTTGTATTAAAGATTTAAATCGACCTTATATGTCCATAAAACATTTTGATAGGCATAATTAATTGTATTATCATCTGGGTAAGTGATATATATATCAGACTCTGATAAATCCTGAGACCCCCCTAATTCATAAAGCATTTCATAATATCCGTCCTGTACAGAAAAAGTGCCAAACATTGGGTCTTGTGGGCAATCTGGATTTGGATTAGTTGAATAGTCTGCGTAAAAATAATCTGTAAAAGTTCCATCTTCTCTGAATTCCATATGTAGTTCAGGACAATATATTTCGTTATCATAATACAGTATTTCACCTGATTCATACTCGGCAGAATAATAATTCCAATGGTTTACTATTCTACTTTCATCATCAGTACTTGACCTGCCTTCAAAAACTCCATCCCTACTACTAACCGAATAAGAGCCAGAACTTAAACCGTTATTTAAATTACCTGAAAAACTTCCTGTAACATTTTCTAAAACTATAGATGCTAGAATATCTCCATTTTCATCTACAGAACCTGAAAAAGAATGAATTTCATTATGATCTTTAGAAGTAAAACTTCCTACAACAATTCCTGTATTTTGCACAGTTAATGTCCAGGTTCCATTATCTTCTCCAGAAAAAGACCCCGACCATAAACCCTTAAACTCTGATTCTAAATTAGGATTAATATTAATAGTATCATCTACTGGTTCAATATTACAAGCAAATAAACCTAATACAAGAAATAAATAAAATAGTTTTTTCATGCCCGCAATTTAAAAAATTATTTTTTATTTATAATCGAGCTACTTGCTTGATCTTGGGGAAGGACCAGTACATCTGCTATATTTACATGATGAGGTCTTGAGATTACAAATTCTATAATTTCAGCAATATCTTCAGCTTCTAAAGCCTTATAACCCTCATATACTTTGTTAGCTTTTGGATCTCCTTTAAATCTAACTTTAGAAAATTCAGTTTCAACTAGTCCAGGATTTATTTCAGATACTTTAATATTATTTTTGTTTAGGTCAATTCTCATGCCTTTTGAAATGGCATTTACAGCATGCTTTGAAGCAGAATAAACATTTCCTTTTTCATAAACTTCTCTCCCTGCAAGTGAGCCTACATTAATAATATGTCCTGAAGATTTTTCAACCATCCTTCCAATCACTGCTTTAGTTACATAAAGAAGTCCTTTAACATTGCTATCAATCATTTTATCCCAATCTTCTATATTCCCATCCTGAATTTTGTCTAATCCATGGGCATTACCAGCATTATTGATAAGGATATCAATTTTTTGGAAATCATCTGGTATACTTTCAATGGATTTGGTTACCTGGATATTATCAGATACATCAAAACACAAGGATGTAACTGCAGTTAATTTAGATAAATCTTCTCTAATTTTTTCTAATACTTCCGTTCTTCTTCCACAAATAATCAATTGCATTTTTGATAACGCAAGTCTATAGGCAGTTGCTTTGCCTATTCCACTGGTAGCTCCTGTTATTAAAACCGTTTTTGTACCCATATTTTTGTATCTACAACTAATTTATCAAACAAAATGTTAAAAATTATGTTAAAATTGATTTTTTTAACCAATTCTTAACAGATTATTCCTTAATGATTTTCGAATTTGCATAACTATTAAATAATGATTATTAAACTAATTAAATTCTAACAACATGGAAAAGAAAGTTGATATAAAGAAAATTAATGAAAAAATAAAGAAGGAAAGTGCCTTTATTGATCTGTTAACTTTAGAAATTAATAAAGTAATTATTGGTCAAAAAGTAATGATAGAGAGATTACTAATTGGACTCCTTGGTCAAGGACACATTTTACTAGAAGGTGTCCCTGGATTAGCAAAAACACTCGCAATTAATACTCTTTCTAGGGCTATTAGCGGTAGTTTTAGTAGAATTCAATTTACGCCAGATTTATTGCCTGCAGATGTTATTGGAACTTTGATTTATAATATGAAAGAGACTAAGTTTTCTGTAAAGAAAGGGCCAATTTTTGCAAATTTTGTTTTAGCTGATGAGATTAATCGTGCTCCTGCAAAAGTTCAATCTGCATTACTAGAAGCAATGCAAGAGAGACAAGTTACAATTGGCGATGAGTCATTTATTTTAGACAAGCCATTTTTAGTAATGGCTACTCAGAATCCAATAGATCAAGAAGGAACCTATTCTCTTCCTGAAGCACAGGTAGATAGGTTTATGCTCAAGACAATTATCGATTATCCAAATAAGGATGATGAAAAAAGTATTATTAGATCAAATCTTTCAGGAGTTCAAGAAAAAATTAAACCTGTTGTTAATATTAAGCAAATCCTAAAGGCCCAAAAACTTGTTAATGAGGTGTATATGGATGAGAAAATAGAGTCTTATATTCTTGATATCATCTTTGCAACCAGATATCCCGCAAAATATAATTTACAAGACCTTGAACCATTAATCTCTTTTGGAGCCTCTCCAAGGGGAAGTATAAATTTAGCTTTAGCATCAAAATGCTATGCATTTATTAATAGAAGAGGCTATGTAATTCCTGAGGACGTTAGAGCTGTTGTACATGATGTATTACAGCATAGAATAGGTATCACATATGAAGCAGAAGCTGAGAATGTAACATCAGTTGACATTATTAATAAGATCGTTAATGAAATTGAAGTCCCTTAATGAATTTATTAATTCATAAAAATTTCTAATGAATACTAAGGAGCTACTTAAAAAGGTTCGTAAGATTGAGATAAAAACAAGAAAATTATCTGATCATATTTTCGGAGGAGAATATCATTCTACTTTTAAAGGGAGAGGAATGACCTTTAGTGAAGTAAGGCAATATCAAATAGGAGATGATATTAGAACTATTGATTGGAATGTAACAGCTAGATACAACGAGCCCTTTGTAAAAGTTTTTGAAGAAGAGAGAGAGTTAACAATGATGTTAATTGTTGATATTTCTGGTTCAGAATTTTATGGAACTTCCTCGACTTTTAAAAATGAATATTTAACAGAAATAGCAGCGACATTAGCTTTTTCTGCCAATCAAAATAATGATAAAGTTGGATTAATTTTATTTACTGATCAGGTTGAATTATATATTCCTCCTAAGAAAGGAAAGACTCATATATTAAGAATTATAAGAGAATTAATTGAATTTAAACCTGTCAATCAAAAAACTGATATAAATGTACCCCTTCAATTTTTATCTAATATTTTAAACAATCGTGCTATTGTTTTTTTAATATCTGATTTTATTTCAGAAGATTATTCTAATTCACTTCGAATTATTTCATCTAAACATGATATTACAGGGATTAGAGTATATGATAAAAGTGAGATTACAATACCTAATTTAGGATTAGTTCAACTAATGGACAATGAGGAAAATAAAATGAAACTGGTTTATACTGGCTCAAAAAAGGTTAGGAAAAATTATGAAAAGTATTATCAAAATAGAATACAATTGTTTGGAGAGAATTTCAAAAAGGCTGGCGCAGGCATTATTGAGTGTTCTACTGAAGATAGTTATCAAAAAAAATTATTAAGATATTTTAGAAATAGATAGGTTTAAATGATTAGTAATAATTTCAGAAAATCGACATTAATAGCTGCATTGATATGCATTACAACATCAATGATATCTCAGGAACTTGTGACTTCAATTGATAGTACTAGTATTTTTATTGGTGAAGAAATAACATATAAACTAGAGGTACATTCAGATACTTTGAACCTAATTAAATTTCCTGAATCAAAAAGTTTTATTCCAATGGAAGTTTTGAAAACTTATGATTCAGACACAATAACATCTAATGAAAAATATATAATTTCAAAAAAATATGCCTTAACTAATTTTGATGCAGGGAACTATATATTGCCAAAACAAAAAGTTGTTTTTGGAGACACTACATTATATTCAAATTCTAAAAAGATTGAAGTTAAACTTGTGACGGTTGATACATCTAAGCAAAGGCTATATGATATAAAACCAATTTTTAGTACAAATAAAGAACATAATTATTTTCGGTACATATCTTATTTGACACTTCTTTTAATTAGTGTTTTTATATATATCAATAGAAATAAAATATTTAAAAACAAGAAGTTTAAATATGAAAAATCTCCTTATCAAAAAGCTAAGGGTGAAATTAATTTAATAGCTAAATCTGACTATACTGCTGTTCAAAACGCAAAGGAATATTATTCCAAATTAAGTTTTATTATTAGGAATTTTTTAGAAATTAAAGTTTTTGATCATTCACTGGAAAGCACAACAAATGAGTTGTTATTTGAGTTAAAAAGAATTAAATCAAGCGGTGAACTAAACTTAACTTCATCAACATTGAATAATTTGCATCAGGTTTTACAAACAGCAGATTTGGTAAAATTTGCAAAACATTACCCAGATGAGGATATAGCAAAAAAAGATACTGAAGTGATTAATATTACAATAGATGAGATTAACAATATTCTTCCAGAACCTACAATAGAGGAATTAAAGAAAGACTACGAATTTCATCAAAAATTATTAAAACAGGAAAGGAATAAAAACATTAAAAAAGCTATTATAGTATTTACAAGTCTTCTGATTTCTTGTGTTTTAATTGCAAGTGTTTTATTTGGTTTTACATATGTTAAGGATTCTATACTTAGAAATGATAATTTAATTTTATTAGAAACAAAAAATTGGGTTACTACTGAATATGGTGCCCCTGGCATTACTATTGAAACACCAGAAGTTTTAACAAGAAAATTGTTAGATCTTAATTTTACATATTTAAACTCTAATAATATATCTGAATTTGCATTTTATAATAATGATAATTCAATGCAAATTTATGTTTCAAATACACGATTCAATGATAAGATTAAGCCAGAAGATTTTCAGAAATATATCGATTATACTCTGGATATAATTGAAGATAAGGGTTTAAGTAACATTGTAGTAAAGTATGAAAATTTTACCACTGCTAATGAAGCAGAGGGCATTAAAGTATATGGCTCAGCAGATTTTATAGATCCTAATAGTGGTAAAATAATAAGTGGTAAATATTCAATATTAGGGTTTTTTACAGAAAATGAATTTAAACAATTAATTATCATTCATGAAGATGACATTTATTTAAATGAAATCACAGATAATGTTATTTCTTCAGTTGAACTAATTAAAAATCAACAACAATGATTTTAAAAATGGAATTTTTAAATATCGAATTTTTATGGTTATTGGCAGTCATACCATTATTGGTTTTATGGTATTCTTATACAGGAAAGTACAAATCTAATATGTTGAATTTTTCTAATTCAGCAGCATTCTCAGAATCAAAATCATTTATTACAATGATTGAGCCAATTCTTAGAATATTTAGAATGATTGCTTTAACGCTACTTATTATTGCATTAGCAAGACCCCAGGTTATAGACATCTCTACAAGAGTTAAAAATAATCGAGGGATAGACATTATTATGGCGATTGATGTTTCAGCAAGCATGCTAGCAAAGGATTTAAGACCAAACAGATTAGAAGCATTAAAAGATGTTGCCTCGAATTTTATTAAAAGCAGAGTAACTGATAGAATAGGACTTGTTGAATATGCAGGCGAGAGTTATACAAAGACTCCAATAACTAGTGATAAGTCAATTATTTTGAGATCATTAAAGGAAATAGAATATAACACAATTATTGAAGGTGGTACTGCTATAGGGATGGGGTTAGCAACTTCTGTAAATAGGATAAAAGACAGCAAAGCTATAAGCAAAGTAGTCATTTTATTAACAGATGGGGTAAATAATACTGGATTTATAGATCCTTTAACTGCTGCGGAACTTGCTAATGAATTTGGAATTAAAATATATACAATTGGATTGGGGACTAATGGGATGGCATTATCTCCTATAGGAATTGATTCAAGAGGAAAATTCAATTACGCAAATGTTAAAGTTGAAATAGATGAAAAGCTTTTAAATGAAATTGCAGATATGACTGGAGGAAAATATTTTAGAGCAACGAATAATAGTAAATTAAAAGAGATATATGACGATATTGATAAGCTTGAAAGATCAGATATTGAAGAATTTAAATATTATAATGTTCAGGAAAAATATAGACTTTTTCTTTTACCTGCACTAATGTTAATTGGATTGGAAATGATTTTAAAATTTACTTTGTTTAGAAGTTTTATATAATGTATCAAATAGAAGAAATATCATGGTTGTGGCTTGGGATTATCCCAATATTAGTAGTGATTCTATTTGCTATTGATAGAATTTGGAAATCAAAGATTCAAAATAGATTTGCATCAAAGGAGATTATATTAAAGCTTAGCCCAAATATTTCATTATTTAAGCCATACTTAAGAATTTTTATGATTGTCTTTTCTTTATCTTTTCTTGTATTGGCTATGATTAATCCTCAAATGGGGACTAAAATGGAAACTTTTAAAAGGTTTGGGGTTGATATTGTATTTGCAATTGATGTTTCACGAAGCATGTTAGCCGAGGATGTAGCACCAAATAGGCTAGAGAAATCGAAGCAACTTGTTCATCAAATTATAAATACTTTAAGTGGAGATAGAATTGGAATTGTGGCATATGCTGGCAAGGCATTTCCACAATTACCTATTACAACAGACTATTCTTCAGGAAAAATGTTTTTACAAAACATGAATACTGATATGATATCATCTCAAGGAACCGCTATAGATGAAGCAATACAATTAGCTACAACATATTTTGATGATGAAAACAAAATTGAAAGAATTTTAATAATTATTTCCGACGGAGAGGATCATAATGATATATCATTAGATATGGCAAAAATAGCAGCTGAAAAGGGAATTATTATTTATACCATTGGAGTAGGAATGGACAAAGGCGTTCCAATTCCAATAAAAAAGAATGGAATTGTACAGAGCTATAAAAAGGACAGTAAAGGTGAAGTAGTTATAACTAAGTTAAATAAGGAAGTTTTGAGTAACATTGCTAAGGAAACAAATGGTGAATATATTGACGGATTAGATACAAAATTTGTAATAGACAGAATCAAGTATATTTTAAATCAAACTGAAAAGAAAGAATTTGAATCTAAAAAGTTCTCGGAATATAAGGATCAGTTCCAATGGTTTTTAGCTATAGGGCTTTTATTTCTTTTTATTGAAGTTTTTTTGTTTGATACTAAAACATTTTGGTTAAAAAAATTAAATTTATTTAATGAAAATTAATATTTAGAATGGTATTTCATAAACATATTATAATTATATTTTTCTTTTCCATTAATTTATTTGGTCAAGATGAATCTTATAATAAAAACTTATATGATGGTAATATAAATTATGACAAGGATTTTCTTTTGGCAGAAAATAGTTATAGGAAGGCAATATCAATTAATTCTTCCAACATAAAAGCGCCTTATAATTTGTCAAATAAATATTATGAAGAAGGATTGTATGATGAGGCATTAATAAGACAAGCGGAAGCATTAAAAAATGCAAACTCTAGTAATGAAAAACATAGAATTAATCATAATATTGGCAATATTTTGATGAAGAAAGATCTTTGTAAAGAAGCTTTAGAAGCTTATAAGGACGCCTTAAGAAATAACCCAAATGATGATGAAACAAGATATAACTTATCTTTAGCAAAGCTTTGTGCTGATGAACAAAATAAGAATAATGAGAAGAAGGGTGATCAAAAAGATGATCAGCAAAAAGACGATCAAAAGGATGATCAGCAAAAAGACGATCAAAAAGATGATCAGCAAAAAGATAATAAGCAGGATCAAAAAAATGATAACAAGAATGAACAAAACGATAAAAAGAATAATCCATCAAAGGATAGAGGATCAGCTAAATTATCTCCTGAACAAATTAAGAATTTGTTGAAAGCAATGAATAATGAAGAAAACAAGGTTCAGGCAAAAATTAATGAAAAGAAACAAAAAGGGGTTAAGATTGTAACTGAAAAAGATTGGTAATGAGAAATATTATATTAGTTATATTTTTTGGATTTTTTAGCTGCGTTTTATCAGCTCAAGTTAATTTTAGAACAAATTTAAGTAAAAACTCCTTGGGCATTAATGAAAGAGTTAGGGTTGATTTTATAATAGACAAGGATGGTGATAATTTTACACCTCCAGAATTTGAAAATTTTAGAATTGTAGCCGGACCAAGTCAGTCAATAAAAAACTCATGGATTAATGGGAAGAGATCATATTCCAAGACATATACATATTTTTTATCTCCTATAAAAAAAGGAAATTTTAAAATTGGCCAGGCCTCTGTTGAAGTTGATGGAGAAACATATAAAACCATGACTCTTAATGTAGTCGTGACAAGTGCAGTTGATAAGCCAGTAAATCCAAATGACCCATCATATGTCGCAGATAAAAATATACATTTAGTTGCTGAAGTCTCAAAAACAAATCCATATTTAAACGAACCTGTATCAATTGTATATAAATTATATGTATCTCAGGATACTGGTGTTAATAATTGGAGAGAATTAGATGCTCCTAGATATGCAGATTTTTGGAGTAAGAATATTAATATTAAAAATTTAACGGTAGAAAACGGAACATACAAAGGAGAGCCATATAGATATGTAATTTTACGTAAAACAATATTGTATCCTCAGAAAGTAGGAAAATTGTCTATTAAGCCCCTTGTCCTAGACATAACAGTTCAAACGCCTAGCAATAGAAGAGATTTTTTTGGTCAGATATTAAGTAATACTGTCAATAAAACTGTTTCTGCCGGAAACTTGAAAATTAATGTAAAACCGTTACCTGAGCAGGGGAAACCTAATAATTTTTCAGGAGCAGTAGGAAAATTTGAGTTTGTAGTTAGCACATCAAAACAGAAATTATTGCTTTCAGAAGCATTTCAATTAAATTTAGAAATTAGAGGTACGGGAAATTTTAACTTATTCAGCTTTCCTTCTATAAATTTACCTTCATCTTTAGAAGTGTATGAGCCTGAGAAATTAGAAAAAATAAATACTAATTCTCTAGGAATTAGAGGGAGCATAAAGGATCAATATACAATAGTCCCTTTATCTCCTGGGAAATATGCAATTCCAAGAATTTCATTTACTTATTTTGATCCAAAAGATTCTCAATATAAAACACAAACTTCTAATATTACTTATGTAAATGTCAAAG
>Ga0257121_1000123_pt1 | contig 64995 bp, 64 predicted proteins | sample SI106_100metaG_FD_190180 | JGI IMG/M metagenome (GOLD analysis project Ga0257121, IMG submission 190180) | Marine microbial communities from Saanich Inlet, British Columbia, Canada - SI106_100 | ecosystem: Environmental > Aquatic > Marine > Inlet | place: Canada: British Columbia | collected...
CCACCAATAAGCAAAGCTGTTTTAATATTAATTTTATTACTTATAATGCTTTTGATTGCTTCCATTACTTGGGTAGCAAGCTCTCTTGTTGGACACATAACTAATGCAAAGGCATTTTTATCTAAAATCAACTTATTAATTAAAGGAATGCTGAAGGCTAAAGTCTTACCTGTACCTGTTTGTGCGGTTCCTAAAATATCTTTTCCCTCTAAGGCAACAGGTATTGCCATACCCTGGATAGGGGTTGGCTTTGTAAAATTCATTTTTTGTAATGAATTTTTTAACGAATCTTCTATTTTGAATAATTTAAAATTTTCCATTTATGTTTAGATTTTTTAAAATTTAAGGAGATGTGCTCTTAATCCTTTAATACGTCTAATTTTATAGCGATATCTATATGTTTTTAAAACAATCACAAGAAATGAATTTTTTATTAAGTTCTATTTACCCCATAAATACTGTCTTTTTTTAAGTTTTCAAATCAAAGAATTAATGTATAAGAGCCAGAAATTATGAGCAATAACATCAGAAACATCACCATCATTGCACACGTTGACCATGGCAAAACAACCATGATTGATAACCTAATGAAACAAAGTGGTTCATTCAGAGAAAATGAAGTTGTTGATGAAAGGCTGATGGATTCAGGAGAGCTAGAAAAAGAAAGAGGCATCACAATTTTAGCTAAACCTGCTTCAATTAATTGGAAAAACTCTAGAGTAAATATTATAGATACACCTGGACACAGAGATTTTGCAGCTGAAGTTGAGCGTGTTTTGAGTATGGCAGATGGTGCATTACTTCTAATTGACTCTGCAGAAGGTGTAATGCCTCAAACAAAATTTGTATTAGCCAAAGCTCTTAAACAAGGATTAAAACCAATTGTTGTAATAAATAAATTAGATAAAGCAGATCAAAGAGCAAATGAAGTTTTAGATGAAACTTTTGATTTATTTGTAAGCTTAGATGCAAATGAAGAACAATTAGATTTTCCGGTTTTATATGCAAGTGGAAGATCTGGATGGGCTAGTAAAGAAGTAGATGGTCCAAGAGAAAATCTTCACCCACTATTGGATTTAATTATTGAACATGTTAAGCCAGCTGAATTAGATAAAACTAAACCTTTTGCTATGTTGTCTACTTTATTGTACGCAGATAGTTTTTTAGGAAGAAGTCTAGTTGGAAGAATATCTCAAGGAACTGCAAAAGCTAACCAACCTATCAAAGCAATAAATCTTAAAGGTGAAAAGATTGACGAAGGTAAATTAACTAAAATTTTTAGATACGAAGGAACTAAAAAAGTTCCAATCGAAGTTGGTGAAGCTGGAGATATTGTTGTAATTGCTGGACTAGAAAAAGCTAATGTTGCTGACACTATTTGTGATCCTGAATTAAATGATCCAATACCTGCAACCCCAATAGACCCACCCACTATGTCTATTACCATAAGTGTTAATAGTTCTCCTTTAGCAGGGACTGAAGGTAAAAAATTAACAAGTACACAAATTAGAGACAGATTAATTTCAGAAGCTCAAAATAATGTTGGTATTACTTTTTCTCAAAATACAAATGTAGACTCTTTTGTAATCAGTGGTCGAGGAGAATTAATGCTTGAAATTTTACTTACACAAATGAGACGTGAAGGTTTTGAAATGACAGTAAGCCCTCCAAAAGTATTATACCAAAAAGATGAAAATGGTGACAAATTGGAACCAATTGAAGAAATTACAGTTGATTTAGATGAAGAATTTTCATCAAAAATAATTGACTCGATGAATAGAAGAAAAGGGAAACTGCTTGACCTTAAAGATACTGGAAAAGACAAAAAAAGATTGGTATTCCACGCACCAACAAGAGGCCTAATGGGTTATACAAGCAGATTCTTAACTTTAACTAAAGGTACTGGCGTAATTAATAGAATTTTTCATGGTTATGGAAAATTTGAAGGTGAAATGGATGGAAGAAAAAATGGTGCTTTAATTTCAATGTCTACTGGAAAAGCAGTAGCATTTGCAATATTTAACCTTCAAGCAAGAGGTGAAATGTTTGTAACTCATAACGATCCTGTTTATGAGGGAATGATTGTTGGTTTAACTCCAAAACCTGGCGACATGATTATTAATGTTATGAAAGGCAAGCAATTAACAAATATGAGAACTCAAGGTACAGATGAAAATGTTGTGCTAACTCCAGTAAGACAAATGTCAATTGCTGAACAATTAAGTATGCTGAATACTGATGAAGCTTTAGAAATTACCCCTCAATCTCTTAGATTAAGAAAAGCTATTCTTAATCCTCACGATAGAAAAAAGAGTGAAAAATCTGGCGCTGCTGCCTAACTGAATAATCTATTAACTAAAAATAAACTTAAAGCTATACAAGGTCCAATTCCAAAGGCAAACAACAGGGTTCCAACACCAACAGTACCACCTAAATACCAACCAATAGACATTACAGTTATTTCGAGAACTGCTCTTACCAATGCAATAGGTAAATTTGTTTTTTTTTGTAGACCAATCATTAAACCATCTCTTGGTCCTGGACCTAAGTTTGCAACTAAATAAATTCCTCCTCCTAATCCTACTGTAAAAACTGCAATAGCTCCTAATAAGACTTGATTAAAATAATTTTCTGGAGTTGGCACATATCTTATACAAGCATCAATCATTAATCCGATAATCAAAGCATTTAGAATTGTTCCTATACCAGGCTTTTGTTTTAATGGAAACCAAAGCAACAAAACAGCAATACTTATAAAAATAGTTATAAGACCGACAGAAAAACCTATGTTTAAGAATAAACCTTGAGCTAACACACTCCAAGGTGATGCTCCAGATGAGGAAACAATTAACAGTCCCTCACCTAAGCCAAAAATAATTAATCCAAGACAAAGGAAAAAAGAAGTTAAAAATTTAGGTTTTAAATTTAGTGGTTTATCTGAACTCCATGATACTTTTGGTATATTCTTAATTTTTAAAAACATTGGTAATAAAATACTTCTTTTATTTTCAAAGTCTATTAAACTAATATTAAGATGAAAAAGTTTTTATTATTTATATTTTTTTTCATATATTCTTTTAACTGTACGGCCCACATGGCTCATTATAATAAGTTTAATAAAATTGAAATGGAAATTTTGAAAGATGGTGAGGTTATTGGATATAACTATTATTTTTTTAAAAAAAATAAAAATGAAACAATAGTCACTAATCAAATAAAATTTACTGTAAAAATATTTGGTGCAACTGTGTTTGAAATTGAAGGATATGGAGAAGAAAAATATATAAAAGATAAGTTAATCTCATTTAATTCAAAAACTCGCCAAAATAAGAAGGAAAAATTTGTAAATCTCAAATTAAATGAGGAAAAAAATGAATTTGAAATAAAGGGATCATCCTACTCAGGAAAAGCATCGACAGATAACGTGGTAGGTAATTGGTGGAGCCATAAAATACTTCAGTCTAATAGTCAAATAAGCCCAATATCAGGGAGTATTAAAGAACAAGTGGTAACATTTATTGGTAAAGAAAAATTAGAACTTTACGGTACATCTTACGATGTAGAACATTTCAAATTAACATCAAAAGACATGTCCATACCCAAAGATAAAAGATTAAATTTTGATATTTGGTTTGATAAAAAAAATGCCTTGATATTGAAAGTTGCTTATTCAAGAATGGGAAATTGGGAATACAGAGTTAAAAATTTCGAATAAAAATTATTTTTTAATCTTTCTATAAAGATCATTTGCACTTATCCAGCCAGCTTCTAATCTAGGCCCCACAAACCAATCTGCACAAACCCCAAGATTTAGTGAGGAATTCCAATAACTTTTAATTTTTAATGGACTAGAATTTGATGAATATTTCCAGCCATGATTAAGCATACATAGTATTTTAGTTTTTTTTATTTCTGTAAGTTTAAAAAACTTATCAATCAAAACTTTAGAATTTAAATCTTTATCTTCTCTATTCTTGTTAATTTTTTTATTTGCCCAATTATAGGTACTTTGTAATGTCCATAAATCTAAATTACCTTTAAACCTTTTTTTACTGTTTTCTTTTGCAGCCCAGCCCAAAATTTTATCATTAAAAAAATAGCTACTAATATTATTATTAGTTTTTTTAATAACAATCATTACAGTAATATTGGCATCCATTTTAATTTTTTTATTTATGAAGGGATTTTTAATATATTTTTTAGATAATTTTAACAATTGTGGAAATGGACAGGTTAAAATTAATTTTTCATAAATTTTTTTTTGACCATCCGCAAAGGTTAAAATCCATTTTTTTTGTTTGTAATCAATTTTCTTTAATTCATTCTTAAAATAACAATTAATACTTTTTAAAAGATATTTGCTAATATCATTATTGCCCTTACACCCTATTATTTTAGTATGGTTTTTTTTTTCTTTTTTAAATTGATTTAAAAATAAATGTTTGCCACCCCATTTTTTTAATATCTTTTTTTTTATTAATTCATTAATAAATTTTTTGAATGCTGGAGTTTTAGGTGAAATATACTGAGTTCCATGATCAAATCCTTTTAGTTGATCCAATCTTTTGAAAGATGCTCTGCCACCAGGACCTCTTGCTTTATCAAATAGATCAACAGAATATTTTTTGCTTAAGAGATTTGCAATTGTTGCTCCTGAAATTCCAGAACCAATTACACAAAAGTTGCTCATTTTCCAGCAACTGTCATACCTTCAATCATCATAGTAGGTGAATTTACAGAATATTTAAAATCTAAATCATTAGCTAAAGTTATGCTTTTAAACATGTCATTAAAATTGCCAGCAATTGTAATTTCACTCACTGGATATTTAAGCTCACCATTTTCAACTAAAAAACCATTTGCTCCTACCGAATAATCACCAGTTACAATATTAGTCCCGTGTCCAATTGTCTCTGTTATATATAAACTTCTAGAATGAATTTTTAATAATTCCTCAAAACTTATTTGTCCGTTTTCAAAATAAAGGTTTGTACCACCGCCACTTCTTCCATTGGATTTTAGATTTAATTTTTTTCCATTGTAAGTATCCACAAGATATTCCTTAAGAAATCCCCTTTCTACTAACTTTAAAGCTTCTGATTTAACACCCTCAGAGTCAAAGCATTGTGATCCCATTCCCTTGATTAGGTCAGGTTTATCAAAAATATTAATTGAGTTAGAAAAAATTTGTTGGTCAATTTTATCTTTTAAAAAAGATGTGCCTCTAGCAATAGCTGATGAAGATATTGCGCTCGCAAAAGAACTTAACAATCCTTTTGCTATTCTTTTATCAAAAATTATACTTATTTTGTCACTTCCAATTTTTTTAGGGCTAAGCTTTTTTATTGTTTGTTCAGCAGCAATTTTTCCTAGATTTTTAGGATCAATAATATCATTTAAATGACATTTACTTGTAAACTCATAATCTCTTTCCATACTATTTTCATCTTTAGCAACTGTTACACATGAAGCAGAAAATGAAGATGACTTGTATCCATTACAAAATCCATCACTGTTCGCTAAAATAAAATTAGATTTATTCTCTGTAAAACCTGATTCCGTATTAACAATTTTTTTATCAATTGATGCTACTTCCTCTAGTTCTCTTAAATAATCAATTTTTTTATCATTTTCTAAATGAGACTCATCATATAGATTTAAATCCTTAATTTCTCCTGCTAGTAGATCTTTATCAGGCAAAGAATTAAATTCGTCTTCAGGAGTAATTTTTGTAGTTTCAAAACATTTTGAAATTAATATTTTTAAATTTTCATCTAGTAAATTTGATGATGATATTGAGGATCTTTTTTTTCCAATATATGTTTCGATACTGATTGCCAAACTGTCTGATCTATTAGACTCATCTAAAACTCTATTTCTGAAACTCACAGACTCTGAGATAGAATTCCCAACTGTTACACTTGCATCTGTTGCACCTAGTTTTTTTGCAAGATCTAAGCAATATGATGCTTTAGATTTTAAATATTCTTGATCTTTAATCATTTTCTAAAGCTTTGTTCCACCCACAGTCATTTTATCAATTAAGATTGAAGGTTGAGCTACTCCTACTGGCACCCCCTGACCTGCTTTTCCACAAGTTCCAATACCTGGATCCATCATCATGTCGTTTCCAACCATCGACACTTCTTTTAAAATTGATGGACCATCTCCTATTAAAGTTGCCCCTTTAATTGGAGATCCAATTTTACCATTATTAATTTCGTAAGCTTCAGTACAATTAAAAACAAATTTTCCAGAAGTAATATCAACCTGTCCTCCTCCAAAACTTACTGCAAAAATACCTTTGTCCACCGATTTTATCATTTCATCTTGAGTCTGCTTACCACTTAACATCATCGTATTTCTCATTCTTGGCAAAACAATATGTTTATAATTTTCTCTTCTTCCACTTCCTGTAGATTTTGTTTTCATTAATCTTGCATTTAATCTGTCTTGCATAAAATTTTTTAGGATTCCATTTTCAATTAAAACTGTTCTCTCAGTTGGTGTACCCTCATCATCAATTGTCAAACTTCCTCTTCTTTTATCTAATGTCCCATCATCTACAATCGTAACACCTTCACTTGCAACTTTTTGGCCCATTAAGTCATGAAATGCTGAGGTTTTTTTTCTATTAAAATCTCCTTCTAATCCATGTCCAATTGCCTCATGAATTAAGATTGCAGGCCACCCTGGACCTAATACTACTTTCATTTCACCTGCTGGAGCTGGTTTACTCTCCAGATTAACTGATGCAATTCTTAATGCTTCCTCACAAACATTTTTCCAATTATCATTTTTTAAATATTCATCATAAGATTGTCTGCCTCCAACACCATAAACACCTGTTTCTTTTCTTCCATTTTTTTCAAGCATAACAGAAACATTAAATCTAATGAGTGGACGAACATCTGTTAAAGCTTCACCACCTGATCGTATAATTTCAATCGATTTTTGTTCACCCGCGAAACTTGCTGTTACCTGTTTAACTGTAAAATCTTTTTTACGTAAGTAATCATTCACTTTATTCAAAACTTCTAATTTAGAATCTAATGATTTCTGTTCAATTGGATTTATTTCTTCATAAAATTTATTATTAGTTTTAGGAATTTCATGGTTATAAGTTCCTTTGCTTGATTTAAGAGTGGATTTAAGGTTTTTTGAAGAATTTTTTAAAGACTCTTTTGAAATTTCGTTAGAATGTGAATAGGCAACCACTTCATCAGAAATAGCCCTAAAACCAAAACCTAAATCAGAACTATAATTTGAGCTTTTAATCTTATTATCATCAAGTAAAATTGACTCTGATTTTGAGTCTTCAAAATATAATTCACCGTCATCACAATTTTTTAATGTATCAGATACTATTTCTTCTACATCATTTCTTGTTAAATCTGATTTATTAAAAAAATTACTCATTGAAACTTACATAGTTGTTTATATCTAATTTTCAATGGATGATTTTACGCATGTACAAAAGTAACGCTAATAGATAGTTATTTAAAAGTAATGAAAGTGTATTTTAATAATTCTTGTAAAATATGTAGATCAGAGATCAATTTATATAAAAAAGAAAATATTGAAGAAATTGATTGGGTTGATATCACCAATAATTCTGCTGCGGAAAAGGAAACATCTAAAAAAGATAAAGATCTTTTAAGAAGATTACATGTAAAAGAAGGAAATAAAATAATTGAAGGTGCAGAAGCCTTTCTTTATGTTTGGAAAAAAATTCCAAAATATAAATTTTTATATAAATTTTTTAAACTTCCAATAATTTTCACTTTATTCAAATTTGCATATGAAATTATTGCTTATTTTTTATATCTAAAAAATAAAAAACAATTAAAAAACTAATCTAAAAAAAATAATAAAATTTGACTCAACAAGGACATTGAGCAAATAAACATAATCATCACAATAGAATACATTAAGGTAATAATCTTATTTTTTTTTCTTCTTAATCTTACAAATTCTTTGTCATCTAAATCAGAAATATCTCTTTCACCTATGACTTGATAATCATAACTCCATCTCCAAGTTGAATTACCTAGCCTTGAGTCTAAATTATTAAAATATATTATCCAAGCGATAACATATTGTAAGATCAAAAATAAAATTACCATTGTTATGGTTCCAAAAAACATTCTTTAATAATACTTAATTAACTTAGAAGTTTAATTGGTATTTTTGGCTCTTTTTCTAGCAATTAATTGAGTAAGAGAGTCGACCATAGTGTCTGAGGCCTTGAAAATTTCATTATTTTTAAATTCATGAGAAATATTTTTTTCTGGATTGGTTTTATCTTCAATAACTATTCCTTCATCTGGTGAATTATTTTTTATATATATTAATAACAGCCACTCATCATCAGGGGACTCATCCCATTTTATAAAAATTTCACCTGTTTCAAATCTTTTATCAATACATCTAAAAATGGACATATGTCTCGTTATGTGTCTTTTATTTAATTGAAAAACTAAACTGCTTGCACTTCTATAAAAACTTTCTAATGCAAATTCTATTTTTTGTCTTGCTATAGTATATTCTTTTTCTTTTCTTAATAATGTTTCTCTATCTTCATCACCTTGAATTTTTACACCTAAAGCTTCTACTCTTTCTCTTATTTTCTGATCTCTAATTATTTGGTATTTTTCTTTTAATTTTTCTATTCTCTGCTGAAGACCAGCATAATCGTTTCTTTTTTCTTTAAGTGATATTTTTTCAAGCTTTTCTAGCTCTTTAACTTCCCTAATTCTAAATTTTTCAATTTGTTTTTCTAATCTTAATTGCTTTAAAAATTGTTTTTGTTTTTCAGCTTGTTCAATTCTTAGTAGGGCCTGCTCTTTTCTTAAAAATAATTTTATATCTTTAGCTCTTTGTTTTTCAAGCTTAACTTCTTCTTTTAAGGTTTGCTCTTTTAACTTAATTTTTAACTCTTGTTCTTTTTGTTTTTCTTTTTCAATTTTAATTTTTTCTAATCTTTCGCTTTCTTGTTTTTCTAATACAAGTCTTCTTGTTTCATCTTTTTTTAGAGTTTTATATTGAAATATAGTATTGGCAATTTTATCAAAAAATGCTTGGATGTATTTTTCAATACTAAAATTTATTTTAAATTTTATTTCTGGTTTTAATGAATTTTGAAAATCAATTACTTTTAAAATTAAATTTCTTTTTTGTGGCTTTCTAGTTTTATTATTTGTAATTTTATTTTTTAATTTTTTAATATTACTAGACTTTAATTTTGATTTAGTTTTTTTTGATTTTTTTTTAATAGGTTTTAATTTTTTGTTAGTTTTTCTTTTAACACTACTTTTAATTTTTTTTGATTTTTTTTGATTTTTTTTCATGTTCAAGAGTTTTATTTCTATCAATAAATTATTGATAAATATAGTCTCTTGTGACTGGGGTTGATGTATAATTTTTTGTTAATTGAAATTGATACACAACCTGATCTCCCCATTTGAATGCCATTTCACATCCAGTTAAATAAAATTCCCACATTCTAAAAAACTTCTCATCAAACATTTGAATAATTTTTTCTTTATTATTAGTACAATTTTCTTTCCAGTGTCTTAGAGTATGAGAATAGTGAAGCTTTAAAACCTCAATATCAGAGACAATTAATCCTGCTTTTTCAATTGGTGTGGTTACTTCGCTCAAACTTGGGGTATATCCTCCTGGAAATATATACTTTGTAATCCATGGATGTGGGTCTCTTGGAGGGTTTACCGATCCTATGGTGTGTACCAAGGAAATTCCATCTTCTTTTAGTAGTTTATCAATTTGTTTAAAAAAATTTTTATAAAACTTTCTACCCACATGCTCAAACATTCCAACACTTACGATTCTGTCAAATTTTTCATTAAGTTCTCTATAATCTATTAATTTAAAGTTTAGCTGATTCTCTAAATTAAGTTCTTTCGCTCTTTTGTTACAATAATTAAATTGATTTTCAGACAAAGTTATTCCAGTCACTTCACAATTGACACTTTTAGCAATATCTATTGCCAAAGATCCCCATCCACAACCAATGTCTAAAACTTTCTGATTAGGTTTGATATTTAGTTTTTTAATTATATGTTGAATTTTGTTATTTTGAGCTTCTTCTAATGTATCACTCTCATTTTTAAAATACGCACAAGAGTATTGTCTTTTTGGATCTAAAAATAAATCATACAAATCATCTGAAATATCATAATGATGGGATACATTCATTTTAGATTTTTTAATAAAATTAAAATTTGTCAAATATCTATAAGATCCTCTCAATCGATTTATTAAATAACTAAAAAAGTTAAGCTCATTTCTTCCAAAATTCATCAACGCTAAATCCAGAAATTCACTTAAACTTCCATTTTCAATTATAATATCTCCATTAGTGTAGGCTTCACCAAAATATAAATCTGGATGAAGCAATAGTTTGTAATAAAGCTTTTTATCTAAAATCTTAACTTTAATTGGTTTGTCACTTTTGGGAGAGCCAATAATATAATTTTTAGATTGAGCATCAACTAAAATAAAACCATCATTCTTAAAAACACTATTTAAGAATCTTGCTAGCTGCATCTTATGCTGCCATAGATGGTTTTATTGTAAAATTTAATTTTTCTAAATTTTCCATCAATTCTTTTTCATCTTGAGAATTTAGAATATTTAAAGGTGGTAAAACATTTTCATAAAACTGATTATGTTTAGAATAATACGTGTGAAGTCCTGATATTAAATTATATTTTTCAAATGAATTTCTAACATCACATAACTTTTGATTAACTGTTTGGTCATTACCAGCTATAAAATCATCATAGACTTTTCTTGCCAATTCAGAAGTGACATTGCAAGTTGCTGTTATAATTCCTGAACAACCTAATTCAAGACCTTTTAATAATTTTGACTCTGAGCCAGGTAAAACAGAAAAATTATCTAATTTTAGATTTTCAAAAAGATTATAAGAGCTATCTTTAACTCCAATAATTTGTTCTGGGAACCGTTTTACTAATTCTTCTACACATTCTATACTAAACTTGTAACCACATAATTTTTCAAAATTATAAAGAACTATTTCACTTTCAGGAAGTGCCTCAATTATTTTTGTATAAAAGTTGATAACATCTTCATCTTCATATTTGTAGTAAGCAGGAGGCATAATTAAAAATTTATTAAAATCTAGAGATTTTGCTACTCTCATTAAATTAATAGTTTCTCCAAGTGAATTTAATCCTGTGCCTATTAAATATTTTTCCTTATATTTACTTATTGATAATTGATTGAGTAAATTAATTTTTTCAGCAACTGGTATTAGTTGAGCTTGTCCAGTACTACCAAATATTGCCATTCCGTGACAACCTTGATCGATAACCATCTCTGCATGTTCTATAGTTTTTCTTACATCTAATGTCAGGTCTTTATTTATTACCGACATTGAAGCTGCATATATACCTTTAATCTTACTCATAAATAAAATTAATCTAAAAAAAAAATTTAGTAAAGATTAAATAACCTAGCTTATGTCGTTTAAAACAATTTCTTTTGCCTCATTAACAATAGATGAGAGTCTGGCGGTTTCTGGCGAAATATCAGGGTGAATTTTTTTTTGTATTTTAATATAAGCTCTATTAACTTCCTCTTTAGTTAAACTTTGAGCAGGATTTAGACTAAGTATTTTGTAAGCTTCTGATGTTGACATAGAAGATGCGCTAGGTACATTTTTGTTATTAAATGAAAATCTTCCAGAATTTCTTAAAGTTTGAATCAACCTAAAAAGTGAAATCAATTGAAATAATGAAAGACCTTTTAATTTTAACAAGGCTAAACTTGCAATTGTCAGTGGTAAAGTTAGTAAAAATTTTCCCCCAATTGCAAATAAAATGGCAAAAATAATTAATCCAATAAAAAGTAATATTCTTAATCCTTTAGATATTTTTTTTGAGGCAATACTTCCGAAAAGTCTCAATAAAAAATATAAGGCAGTTAAAATTAATACTGTATAAATTATTATATTCATATATTTCCTTAATAAATGAAAATACCATATTTAAAAAAAAAACCAGAGTTAAAATCTTACCATAATGTAACATGGGAAGATAATTACAGCTGGATACATCAAAAAAATATTTTGGAAGTTTTAAGAGATAAAACAAAATTAGATCCTGAAGTTAAAAATTATTTAGATGAAGAAAATTCTTATGCAAATTATCATTTAAAAGACACTGAAAATTTACAAAAAAAATTATTTGATGAAATTAAAGGAAGAATAAAATTAGATGATGAGTCACTTCCATATAAAGATCATACATATGAATATTGGTCTAAAACAACTGCTGTTGGAAATTACTCTATTAAACTTCGTAAAAAAATTGATACTGATTTAGTTGAAGAAATTTGGAATGGTGATGAAGAAAAAAAGAAATTAGAAACTGAATATTTTGGTGTAGGTGATTTAGAAGTTAGCAATAATGATAAATATCTTGGTTATTCATTAGATATAAAGGGTTCAGAATATTACACAATTTTTATAAGAGACATTGAAACTAATGAAATTATTACAAAAAAAATTACTGAGACCTCAGGAGGTATTACTTTTAGTTTAGATGATAAATATGTCTTTTATTCTAAACTTGATCAAAATCATAGAGCAAGAAAAATCTACAGACATGAAATTGGCAATTTTAATAGTCTAGATGAATTAATTTTTGAAGAAAAAAGTGAAGCATTCACAGTAAGTATTGGCCTAAGTTCAGATGAAAAATATTATTTCATAAATACTTCAGATCATAATACGTCTGAACAATATTACTTTGGTGTTGATGAAATTAATACAAAACCTAAGTTAATAATAAAACGAGAAAAAGGTATAATCTATTCTGTAAGTTCTTGGGACAGTAAATTTTATAATCATACCAATAAAGATGCAGAAGATTTTAAAATTGATGTATCGGATAGTTTAGAGAAACAGAATTGGAAAACTTTTATTCCACCAAGAGATGAAGTTTTAATTGGAGGCTGTACATTTTTAAAAAATTGGATTATTCGCTCTGAAACTTCTAATGCATTGGATAAATTGTTTGTAAAAAATATTTCTTCAGGAGTAGAAGAAGAATTAATATTTTCTAACGAAAATGTATATGTTCCAGGAATTTCTTTAACTCAAAAAGATAGAGATACTGATAATGTTTATCTTGGATACTCTTCTCCAAAAACACCATCAAGAGTATATTCATACAACTTATCAACTAAAACTAAGAAACTTGTAAAAGAGCAAGAAATACCATCGGGCCACAATCCTGAAGATTATATTGTTGAAAGAGTAGACTACAAATCACACGATGGAAGATTGGTTCCATTAACAATTACCAGACATAAAAAGACTAAAATCGATGGTTCAGCAAATTTATTGCTTTATGGATATGGTTCATATGGAAGTTCAATGAGTCCCAACTTTTCGTCAACAAGATTGAGCTTAATTAATAGAGATATTATTTGGGCCACTGCACATATTAGAGGTGGTATGGAAAAAGGAATGAAATGGTGGAAAGAAGGAAAGCTTATAAATAAAAAAAATACCTTTGAAGATTATATTCATGCTGCAAAATATTTGATTGACAACAACTATTCATCAAAAGGAAAAATAATTGGTATGGGAGGCTCTGCAGGAGGCTTATTAATGGGAGCAGTTGTAAATCAAGCACCAGAATTATTTTTAGGAATTATTATGGCAGTACCATTTGTAGATTCTTTAACCACAAATCTTGATCACTCTTTACCTTTAACCGTCGGAGAATTTGATGAATTTGGAAATGCCAAGGACATTAAAGAACATTTTGATTATATATTTTCTTATGCTCCTTATAATAATATTAAGAAAATGGATTACCCACACATATTAATTACTACAAGCTTAAGTGACAATAGAGTTTTATTTGACGAGCCTGCAAAATTTACTGCTAAATTAAGAGAATATAAAACTGATAATAATTTGCTTCTTTTAAAAACAGAGATGAATGCTGGTCATGGTGGAAAATCTGGAAGAGATGGTGCTATAGAAGAAATTGCTATTGATTATGCATTTGCATTAAAAGTTGCTAAAAAAATTTAATATTTAATCTTGAAATATTTAAAATAATTCCCAAATAAAAATAGTAAGTCGCCTAATGGGGCTTGCATAAATAAACTTGCTTAACAAAAGGAGAATATTATGACAAGTAAGGATCTATCAATCTTTAACTCTCTAAGACCTTTTTCAATTGGTTTTGACGACATGTTTGATCAATTTGAAAATATGCTTGGAAATGGAAATTTGACTATGCAGTCAAATTATCCGCCATACAATATCAGAAAAACTGGAAAGGATAATTATGCTATTGAAGTTGCATTGGCTGGTTTTAATAAAAATGATGTTGAGGTTGAGTTTGAAGATAATTTATTAACTGTAAGAACTAAACAGATAAATAAATCTGAAGAAAATAATGTTGATGGAGAGATTATTCACAAAGGTATCTCACAAAGACAATTTGCGAGATCATTCACTATTGCCGATGATGTAAAAGTAAATGGTGCTGCTCTAAAAGATGGTCTTTTAACAATATCTTGTGAAAGAATAATTCCAGAGCATAAAAAGAAAAAACTTATTGAAATTAAATAAGCTTGACCTTACTTGCGGGGATTTTTCCTCGCAAGTACGACTTAAAAACAACCGTTAGATACAAATCCAATTACAATTTTTTCAGGATTAATTTCAAACCTTCTCTCACAGGGAATTCCATATTTTTTGGTATTATAAATTAACTCATAATTCCCTTTTGCATTTTTGAAATCTTCGTCTGGCTTTCCTAATTCCATTTGCAAAACACTTGCTGGTTTACTAATATATTTACTTAATTTTTCATTTTCCTTTTCAATAATCGCATCTGTCTTATCTTTGATGGTTTGACATCCTGTGGTCATCAAAAGCAAAAAAAATGAAATTAAAAAAAAATTTAATTTTTGCATAATTAGATCTTAACAACTCAATTATGGCATAAATATAAACTTCTCAGTTGAAATTTGTGAATAAACATTAGTTTTAAAGGGTATTTGTCAACAGAATCAAATATTTATCTTTTATTAGGAGGACAAATGCTTGAAAATTATTTCAAATATAAAAAACACAAAACAGATTTTAAAACAGAAGTAATAGCTGGAACTACAACGTTCTTAACTATGGCTTACATAATGTTTTTAAATCCATTTATCTTATCGGGAGAATTTGCCGGACCCGAAAAAGGTTTCTTTGATTTCGGCGCAGTATATACCGCAACAATATTAGCAACAGCATTAGCATGTTTTATAATGGCTTTTTATGGAAAGACTTGGCCGATTGGACTTGCGCCCGGTATGGGAATTAATGCATTCGTTGCCTTTGGTGTTTGTGCAGGAATGGGCTACACACCTCAAGAAGCTTTAGGTGCAGTGTTAGTTGCTGGTGTATTGTTTTTGATTATATCTCTTACACCTATTAGAGCTTGGTTAATTAACTCGATTCCAAAAAGTCTTAAGTTGGGAATTGGAGCTGGTATTGGATTATTCTTAGCAATAATTGGTCTTCAAATAATGGAAGTCGTTGTTGATAATCCGGTAACACTGGTGCAGCTAGGTGATTTGAGTAATCCTTTAGTATTGTTAGGTTGTGCTACATTCATAGCAATTATTGTATTAGAAAAAATGAAAGTCAAAGGTAATATTATTATAGGTATTTTAGTTTTTAGTATTATTGCTTGGGCGACTGGACTTGCAAAATTTAATGGTATTGCAAGCTCACCACCACCAATGACATATTTATTTGATTTTGATCTATCTGCTGCAATGACAGCTGGAATGTCTACTGTAATATTTACTTTATTGTTTATTGACTTTTTTGATACCGCAGGAACTTTAACTTCTGTTGCAAACGTTGCTGGTAAAGTTGGTAAAGATGGAAAAGTTAAAGACATTGATAAAGCAATGTTGGCAGATAGTGTTGGTACAGTTGCAGGTGCTATGATGGGGACAACAACTGTTACAAGTTATGTAGAATCTGGAGCTGGTGTAAAAGCTGGTGGAAAAACTGGAATGACTTCTCTTGTTATTGGATTGTTATTTTTAGCTTGTATATTTTTTGCTCCTTTAGCAACAAGTTTGCCTAAACAAATTGATGGTGCAGCGTTACTTTTTGTATCTGTTCTTTTTATAAGAAATATTACAGATATTGAATGGGACGATATTTCTGAGGCTGCCCCAGCTATTCTTGCAATGATTGCGATGCCTTTAACTTATAGTATTAGTAATGGTATTGCTTTAGCTTTTGTATCGTATGCTTTAATCAAATTATTTACTGGCAAGTTCTCAAGCACTTCTCCAGCAATTTGGGTCATTGCGATACTTAGTGTTGTGAGTTTTGCTGTTGCTTAAATAAAAATTTAATAGGGCTGGTTTAGCTGGCCCTATTATTAATTTCTTTTAATAATTTCTTCTATAGATAACTCTTCATAATGTTCCGTTGGCTGAACAATCCAAGGATCTGAGTTTAGCCTTACTGGACAAAAATCTGGTTCAAAAGTTGACGATTTTTTTTTCCACAAACATGCTGTTTTTACTTCTTGAATATAATCTTTAGTTGGAGCATAATTTCTTAACCACTCTATACTTTTGTTCAATGTTAAACCTGTATCTGAAAGATCATCAACTAAAAGTACTTTATTGTAATCTTTACTTTCAGCTAAAGAACTAATCTCCCTAGCAAACATTAGTTGTCCTTGCTTATCCTCCATGCCTTTTCCCGAATAACTTTGAATAACAATATAAGCTATTGGTAGTTTTAAAATTCTTGAAAGAATATCTAGAATTGGAGCAGCACCCCTCATTATTCCGACTAAAACTGTAGGTTTGTATTTTTTGTGAATCTCAATTGCTAATTTCTCAACAATTTTGTTATACTCATCAAAAGTGATAATTAATTTATCTGCCATAAATTTTACTATCATAACTAAAAAATTTTAAAAGGGAGAAATTATGAAAGCCTATTGGATCAGTTTATATACAAAAGTTGAAAATCAGGAAAATTTAAAAAAATACTCAGAAGTTGTAACACCAATTATTAAAAGCTTTGGTGGAGTTCCTCTTGTTAGAGGTGGAAAACACGAAACATTTGAAGGAGATGATTTTTCAAGAACAGTTGTGTGGGAATTTCCAAGTTATGAAAAAGCTATCGAATGCCATAATTCTAAAGAATATTTGGCTGGATGGGATCTAGCGAAAAATACGACTGATAGACATATGCAGGTAGTTGAGGGATTTAGTACTGAATAGGTTCAGGATCGATACTTCTCCACAAATACCAAGTTGCAACTGAACAATATGGTGAAAACCTTTTATTTAATAAACTTACATATTTTTCAGGTGGTAAATATTTTTTATTATAATTTTTTGAAATAGCTCTTAGTAAACCAATATCTTGTATGGGCCAAATATTTGATCGATTATATGTAAATAATAATATCATTTCAGCTGACCACCTACCTATTTGTCTTAATTTAGATAAATATATAATTGCCTCCTCATCCGACATATTTGGAATAAGTTTTGGATTAAATGTTTTGTCTAGCGTTTGTTTAGCTAAGCTCTTTATCCCTTTAACTTTTTGTCTACTTAGTCCACAGCTTTTTAATTGAGTTGTTGTTAACTTATAAATTGTTTTTGCATTAATCTTATTTTTACATTTTTTTTTAAATTTTAAAAATACAGAATTCGCTGCCGCAACACTAATTTGTTGTCCAATAATACTTTTGCACAATGAATAAAAAACATCTTTTCTTGTGGTTAGGATAATTTCAGATGGCTGCGAATATTTTTTAATTAAAAGGCACATTATTTTATCTTTTTTAGATAAATGTTTTTTTGCTGAATTCCAATATTTTGGTATTTTACTCATGTCTAATTGTGGATGGGATTTTCTCTTTATGATAAATTTCTCTTCTTAAAATAATTAATGATGAAAAAACTACAAGCATTGCACCTAATAAAGTTTTAATCGTTGGTATCTCGTCCCAAATCAAATACCCAAAGATTATTCCAAAGACTAAGGCCAAATACTTTAGAGGAGATACAAGTGAAACTTCGGATAATTTAAATGATTGACTAAGCCATAAATTTGCAAAACCTCCTAAAAATCCAATCATACATAATAATAATATATCTTTAATATTAGGCATTACCCACCCAAATGGTATGGTAAACAAACTAACTAATGTAATAGCAGCAGAAAAATTTAGAGATATTAGCCACACTGGTTCTGTTGTTGACAATTGTCTGATAGCAATAGCAACATAAGATAGGCCTAAACAAAAAATAATTGGATATATATAATATATATTTAACGAACCAAAACCTGGTTCAGTAATTATTATTATTCCAATAAAACCAATTAGCACTGCTAGCCACCTGTAAAGTCCAACTTTTTCACTCAAAAAAAAAATTGAAAAAATTGTTGTAAAAATTGGTGCTGCAAAAGAGATACTAACAACAGTAGCCAATGGTAGATTTCTTAATGCAATAAATATTGCGATCAAGGCTATTAATCCAAAGAAACATCTTAAAAAATGCAAACCAGCTCTTTTTGTTTGATAAAAATTTTTTATTCTTTCTCTTGGCATTATAAAAAAATATAAAATTACTCCAAAAAAACCTCTAAAAAATAGCACTTGTCCTAATGGATAATGTTCTGACCACTTAACAATTAAATCCATGATGGAAAATGCACATACCGACATAAACATGTACAAAAAGCCTAATTGATTTTTAGAAAGCATAGAATAACTTATAAATCAATTTATAGTAAAATATATGGAAATAGCAATTTTAGGATTAGGATGTTTTTGGGGACCAGAAATTAAGTTTAGTAAACTTGATGGAGTAATTAAAACTGAAGTAGGATATTGTGGGGGCAACAGTAATCAAACTAATTACAACGAAGTGTGTACAGGTGAAACCAATCATGCTGAAGTAGTAAAATTAGACTTTGATCCTACAATTATATCATACGAAAAAATTCTTGAAGTTTTTTTTAAAATTCATGATCCAACAACTTTAAACTCTCAAGGACCAGATTTTGGAACTCAATATAGAAGCGAAATATTCTACTTAAATGATCAGCAAAAAATAATTGCAAAAAAAATGATAGAAGAAGAAAATAAAAAACTATCTGAAAAAGTTGTAACTAAAATCTCATTAGTAAAAAACTATTGTGCAGCAGAAGAATATCATCAAAAGTATTTAAAAAAGAGATAAAATGTCTTTAGTAGATTCAAATTGGTTGGAAAAAAACCTGAATAAAATAAAAATAATAGATTGTTCATGGCATATGCCACAAACAGAAAGAAGTGGTTTTGAAGAATATAATAAAGAACATATACCCAATGCAATTTTCTTTGATTTAGATGAAAATTCAAAAATAAATACAGACTTACCACATATGTTAACTGATATTAATTCATGGGAATTACTCATTAGTAGGATGGGAATTGAAAATAAAGACGAAATAGTAATTTATGACAATTCAGACGTAATAAGCTCTTGTCGCTGTTGGTATAATCTAATTTACTTTGGTCACAATCCAAAACTTGTTCATGTACTAGATGGAGGCTTAAAGAAATGGAAAAAAGAAAATAAAATTACAAATAATAAAACCGTGTCTAGCACACCTTCAAACTACAAAGCTAATGAAAATAAAAAACTTGTAAAAGATAAACAGGAAATAGATAAAAATATTTCTGAAAATGAGTTTAATGTTATTGACGCAAGAAGCAGAGAAAGATTTGAAGGAAAAGTTGCTGAGCCCAGAAAAGGTTTGAGAAGTGGATCGATTAAAAATTCATTTTGTTTACCTTTTTCAGAATTGCTAAATAACGATGATCATACGTTTATTGCTAAAGATAAAATTGTAGAAAAATTTAATTCCATAGGCTTTGACCATAATAAAAATGTAATATTTTCATGCGGTTCAGGTGTTACTGCAAGTGTATTGGCACTAGCATATTCCTTAATAAATGCTAAATATATGCCGACAATATACGATGGCTCTTGGTCTGAGTATGGAAAGAACTAAAAATGAAAAGATCAACAAAAATTATATCTATAATATTAATCTTCTTCTTCATCATTGCAGCGGTAATCATTGCAAGAACAATGATAGGAAATCATTTTAAAAAAAAATTCAGTAAAAGACCTCCTCCAGGCATTATTGTGAAAATAGTCGAGCAAAAATTATTTCAAAATACTATTGAAACATTTGGCACTGCGGTTCCTTCACAAATCAAATCATATAATATTGAAAAATATGAAATTTTAGAACCAATTAAATTTAATACTAAAGTTAAAACAGGCGATGTAATAGCTAAATTGAAAAATAGAAATATAGTCACTCCTTTTGATGGAATTATTGGAAAAAGAAATTTTTCAAATGATATAGATGTATCAAAAAGCTCAATTATATTAAACTTAGAGGATACATCGATACTATTTATTGATGTTGATATACCTGAAACATTTGCACCATATGTAAAAAAGAATCAAAATGTTGATATAAAATTTTCTGGAAACAATCTTAAAGAATATCCTGGAATTGTTGAATCTACAGCAAGCAGAATAGATACTAATAAAAGATCTCTACCTGTAAGAATAAAGCTTGATAACCCTAATAATGAACTTTTATCTGGATCACTATTAGAAATTTCTATTAATTATAATGAGAGAAACTCGTTGAGTATTCTTGATACTAGTTTGCTAATGGAGGGTGATAATGTTTATGTATATAAAGTAGACAAAGAAAACACTATTAAAAAAGTAGCAGTAGAAATCGGATTAAGAAAAAAAGGAATTGTAGAAATCAAATCTGGTCTAGAAAATGGTGACACAGTAGTTGCTGAGGGTCTAAAAAAAACAAGACCTAATGGAAAAATTAAACCAATTAAGTATGGTTCAAAACCAAAGTCATCAAGTTGGAAGAAAAAAGGCAAACCAGCTAAAACAGAGCAGAAAAAAAGTAAGTTTGATTGGTTAAAAAAATTAAACCCATTTAAAAAATCTGAGACAGAGAAAAAATAAATAAATGTACATCACCGAAGTAAGCATAAAACGACCTGTTGTAGCTTGGGTTCTATCTTTAATACTTATTGTATTTGGTTTATTTGTTTATTCTGAACTGCCAGTAAGAGAGCTACCTGATGGTTTGCAGCCACCTGTAGTACAGGTTAAAGTTGATTATAAATCTGCGTCAGCTCCAATTGTAGATCAAGAAATAACTCAAGTTATCGAAGATGTTATTGGAGGAGCAGAAGGAATTAAGAACATCGACTCTAAGTCCGAAAACGGAAGAAGTAGTATTAACATCGAGTTTGACACAGATATTGAGCTTGATGATGCCGCAAATGACATAAGAGAAAGAGTGGCTAGAGTAGTTGATAATCTTCCTTCTGAAGCTGACGCTCCACAGATATTAAAACAAGCTGCTGGTTTTACCACAACAATGTGGCTTTCTGTTTCGTCTTCAACATGGTCAGATTTAGAACTTGGTGATTATGCAGATAGATATTTGGTAGATTCTTTCTCAAGTGTAAAAAATGTTGGAAGAATTCTACTAGGAGGGCTTAGAGAACTTAGTGTTAGAGTTTGGATTGATCCTATTAAGCTAGCTGCAAATGATATGACTATTCAGGAAGTAGAAAATGCACTTAGAAATGAAAATATAAGCCTGCCTGCAGGAACTTTAGAAGCAGATAATATAGATTTAACAATCAATTTAGATAAATCCTATAACAACATTGATGAATTAAAGTTTTTACCCATTAAAAGAACAAAAGATAAAATAGTAAGATTATCAGATGTTGCAAATGTAGAATTAGGTCCTGTTTCTGAAAAAACATTATTTAAAGCTCAAAGTAAAAATAATTTAAATCAAAAAACGGTTGGTATTGGGATTTATGCAAAAAGTGGTGCTTCTACGGTTGAACTATCAAAAGAAATCCAAAAAAAAATTATTGAAGTAAGAAAAACTTTACCAGAAGGTCTCAAGTTAGAAGTTTCATTCAACAGAGCAACATATGTTAAGGCGGCAATTGATGAAGTTTTTAAAACTTTAGCAATTGCGTTTGTTTTGGTTGTAATAATAATTTATTTATTTTTAGGCAACATCAAAGCAGTAATAGTTCCTGCTGTTGCTCTACCGGTGAGCTTAATTGCATCATTTTTAGGTATTTATTTATTTGATTTATCAATAAATATTTTTGTGCTTCTAAGTTTTATACTCGCAATTGGAATTATAACTGATGACTCTGTTATTATGACAGATGCAATATATAGAAGAATAGAAAATGGAGAAAATCCATTAGTTGCTGCATATAAAGGGTCTAAACAAATTACTTTTGCAATTGTTGCAACAACTTTAATTTTACTTGCTGTTTTTATTCCATTGATTTTTATTAAAGGAATATCAGGAACTTTATTTAGAGAGACTGCTATAGCTTTATCTTTTTCAATTGTTGTATCATCATTTGTTGCTTTAACTTTGTCGCCAATGCTAGCGAGTAAATTTTTAGATAAAAAAGTAAGTTCTGGATTTTTTGTAAAAAAATTTAATATTTTTTTTCAGGGTTTTTCTAATTTTTATCAAGAAACGTTAAACTATTGGATTAATAAAAAGAAAACGATAATAACTTTTATTTTTTTAATTATAGCTGGATCTGTTGCCTTATTTATGTACACAACAAAAGAGCTTCTTCCAAAAGAAGATAGGGGTGTTTATTTAGTTATTGGTTTTACGGATGAAGGGAGTTCGTTTGATTATACGCAACAAAAAGCACAAGATGTAGAAAAGAGATTACTTCCATTGCTACAGGCTGAAGATAGTCCTTATAATAGATTCATCATGAGAGTTCCAGGTTTTGGAAGCTCTGCAAATTCATTTAATAGTTTTATTATAATTGCTTTACTAGATGATTGGAAAAAACGAGATAAAGATGCAATGACAATCATGAGGCAAGCTATAGGCAAGATAGTAACTGTACCTCAAACTCTAGCTTTTCCAATTTCTCCTCAAGGAATAAGAGTTTCCAACTACAATAAACCAGTCCAAATGGTAATTTTAGGAAGTACATACGAAGAATTAGAAGGTGTTCAAAAAGAAGTTATAAGCAAACTTAGAAGAAATAGAGGATTATCAAGAGTTGAGTCAGATTTTAATAGGAATAAACCAGAAGTAAAATTAGTTATAAATAAAAATAAAGCTAAAGATTTAGGAATATCGACTAGATCTATTGGTCAGACATTAGAAACTTTATATGGTGGTAAAAGAGTTACTACATTTAATAAATTAGGAAAAGAATATCCAATTATTCTTCAGCAATATCTTGTTGATAGAAAAGATAAAGATAGTTTGAGCAAGCTATTTGTAAGATCTAGCATAACTGGTGAATTAATCTCACTATCAAACTTAGTTGATTTAAAAGAAGAAGGGTCCGCAAAAGTACTAGCAAGATACGATAGACAAAGAGCAGTAACAATATCAGCGAATGTAAATCCAAATTACTCGTTATTTGAGGCAATTGAATATCTAGAAAATATTATGTCAGAAGTTGCGCCCACAAACCAAATTACTTGGAAAGGTGAGTCTGAAGAGATCAAAGAAACTACCAATGAACTTTATATTATTTTCGCACTTGGTTTACTCACAGCATATTTAGTAATGGCCGCAACATTTAATTCTTTTGTCCACCCATTTATAATTATGCTTACAGTACCATTGGCTGTTTTTGGTGGTTTAGTTTTTATTCTATTTTTAAACAGCTCAATAAATATTTTTTCTCAAATTGCTCTTGTAATTTTAATTGGTATATCAACTAAAAATAGCATTTTAATTGTAGATTATGCTAATCAAATAAGAACGACAGGTAAAGATTTGGTAAGCTCAGTAAAAGAAGCATCTAGTTTAAGATTTAGACCAATTATGATGACATCTATAAGTACCATGATAGCAATGATGCCTTTAGTAATTGGAAATATTGGACCAGGAGCTGGAGAAGCATCTAGACTAGCTGTTGGAGCAACTATTCTTGGAGGAATGATAATTTCTACTTTCTTTACATTATATGTAACACCAACAATGTACCTGGCGCTTGCTAGAAATAGTAAAAGAATTGACTCAGTTGATATAGAACTAAAAAAAGAATTATCTAAAAAATAATATATTTATTTCTGTTCAGCGAACTACTACATTCCTTTAATTGATTTTTATAAATGTTAGATTGTTTCTCAACTCTTTTTGCCAAATTAATTATTTTTTTATTTTTTTTGTAATGTTTATAATTCCCCCATCCTTCATGATAAGCTACATACTGCTTAAAAGCATCGGTTTTAGATATATTTAAAATAAAACTCGATTTGCTAGTATACCACCCAATAAAATCAACACTATCCTTAAACCTAGTTCTTACTGCGAGTTTATTTCCTGTCTCTTTTTTATATTGTTCCCAGGTACCATTAACTGCTTGAGAATACCCAAATGAACTTGAGGGCCTTTTATAAGGAATTACTTTAAAAAGTTTTTGTCTAGGAGGTTTAGCAAGCCAATCAAAATCTGACTCCATTTTTATAATAGCTAGCTGCAAATAAACAGGTGTTCCCCATTTTTTTTCTGATTTACTAGCATGTTTAAACCATAAATATCTTTCATTAAATATTGAACAACTATTTGATGTGTTTGATGGTATTGAAGAACAAGCTGAAATAAAAAACAATATTATAAATAATGAATAAGCTCTTAAAATTTTCATATAATTTTATTAGTAGTCATATTTTATAAATTAAATTAAAAGATTAACAAATGAGTTATTTAATTTTAGTAAGACATGGTCAAAGTGTATGGAATCTTGAAAAAAAATTCACAGGCTGGGTTGATGTAGACTTAACCACAAATGGTAAATCAGAGGCTATAAAAGCTGGTGAACTAATAAAAATGAAAAATATAAATATTGATATTTATTATTCATCTTTTCAATTAAGAGCAAAAAATACCTTAAATTTAATAAAACAAGAAATGCAGGATACAAAAGTTTCGAAAGAAGCTTGGCAACTGAATGAGCGACATTATGGGGCTCTCACAGGCTTAAATAAAGATGAAATGAAAGTAAAACTTGGTGAAGATAAAGTTCATCAATTTAGACGTTCATGGGATTTAAGACCAGACCCATTAGATAGAAATAATCCTTACCATCCTATTAATATTGATACCTATAAAGAAATACCAATTAATAAAATTCCTGACACAGAGTCTCTTAAAGATACTTATGAAAGAGTATTAGAATTTTATAAACAAGAAATTGAAAATAAAATTTCTAACAATAATATTTTAATTTCTGCACATGGAAATTCGATTAGAGCATTATGTAAGTACTTATTTAAATTAGATGAAAATCAAATATCTAAATTGGAGATTCCAACTGGAAATCCACTTGTAATAAAATTAGATGAAGATAATAAAATTACAGATTGCAAATACTTAGATAAAGAACGAGCTAAAGATCTTGTAGTTTTTTAAAAGTTTCAAGATCAGTTAAATGATAAAAGTCATTATTAGTCTCAAATCCATATAGTTCTTTTTTTTCAATTAGATCGTTCCATACATTTGTTATTGAAAAATTTTTATCTTTATAATCAGAAAGAAGTTTTTTATTAATAATTTGGCAACCTGTATAAATAAATTTACTCTCATTATTTTTTATAATTAAATTTTCTTTAAGATCAAAATCACCATTTAAATTTTTATCAAAACTTAATTCTTTTTTTACTAATAAAAGTATATTTTTTATTTTTTTGGAAAAATACATCTTTTCCATTTCAATAATTTCATTGAAATAATGTTTCTTCCATATTGTATCTGGGTTAAATATTAAAACATTATCTTCACTTGTATATTTCATCATATTATTTATTCCACCACCTGTATCAAGAATACTCTTACCATCTTCAATGATTGAAATTTTAGATTTAAATTTTTTATTATTTATAAAATCATGAATTTGATCTTTTAAATAAAAGGTATTAAGAATAATTTTTTGTATACCTAGATTTTCGATTAAATTAATACAAGTTTCAAGCACTGCAATATTGTTTAATTTGATCAAAGGTTTGGGAGTATCTAGTGTTAACGGATTTAATCTTTTTCCAAATCCTGCACATAAAATTAAGGCTGTATTAATTCTCATTTTACTTGGTTATAAATTTAGGAAAATTAGTTGCTAATAACAACTTCAAATTAATTAAGTCCTTATTTTTACTCATCCTGTTATCGATCATATTCCAGGCATATGGAATAAGTTTTAAATATTTTCTTTTCTTATCTCTTTCTGCCAATCTCATAAATATTCCAATAATTTTTAAATTTCTAAGAACTGATAAAATATCAAAATCATTTTTAAATTTATTTACATCAATTTTTTTATTAGTGTTTAAATAATAATTATACACCTTATCCTTCAATGAATCGGGTGTTTTATACCTGACATCATCAATTAAGGACGCTAAATCATAGGCTTTGTTTCCAATAAGAGCATCTTGATTATCAATTAATCCAATTTGATTTTTGGAGTTTATGATTAAGTTTGAAACATGAAAATCTCTATGAACAAAAGTATCATTTTTAAAATTTAATTTTGATAATAATAGCTTAATTTCTTTATTAAATTTTCTGTTAAATGTCTTAATTTTTTTTTTATTTAATTTTTTTGGAACATACCAATCACTAAATAACTTTGCCTCATCTAATAAGATATTATTTTTATAATCTTTAATCAGATAAAATTTATTTATAAAATTTTTAATTTTTTTATCTTTAACTAATTGAATTTTATTTAAAACATTGATTGCTTTCTTAAATATTAAATATTGATTTTTTTTATTTTTTGAAAATTTTTGATAAATTGTTTTGTTTCCCAAATATTGTATTTCAATATAATTGTTTTTATAATCTTGACTTAATAGTTTAGGGGCTATTATATCATTTTTGATTAAAATTTTATTAATTGAATCATATATTAGTAAATTTTTAATTTTTTCTCTATTGGCAAATACTATAACTGAATTTTTTTTAGTATTTCTATAAAATTTTCTAAAAGATGCGTCTCCTTTAATTTCCTTAAAATCTTTTGAAAGTTTCATATTAAAGGATCAGTCTAAACCATCAATTTTAACAGATCTATTATTTAATTCATTTTCATAATTAAATATTAAATCTATAGTCTTCTTAAAGTTTCTTTTGCCAATTAATTCTGGCCATTCAATAAGAGTTATTGTGTTTTGATTTTTATCAAATAGATCTAAATTTTTAACTTCAGACTCATCTTTTAATCTAAATAAGTCATAATGTTTAATAATCAAATCATCTGCCTCATACTCATTAAGTAAGTTAAAAGTTGGACTTGTTACTTCTGTAGTTTGTAATTTTTTTTTTATTTGAAATTGATTAATTAAATATTTTACAAAAGTGGTTTTACCTACACCCATTTCGCCATATAAATAAATTACTTCGCCACCTGTTAGATAATTAGAAAAATTTTTAGCTAATTCTTTGGTCGTCTCTTCTGAGGATATATCTATTATGCTATTTTTAATAGCGATAGGCATCTGGTTTGAATGGACCTTCAGTCCCAACACTTATATAATCTGCTTGTTCTTTGGATAATTTAGTAAGTTTGGCACCAACTTTTTTTAAATGAAGAGTTGCAACTTTTTCATCCAAACGTTTAGGAAGAACATAAACTTTATTTTCATAATTTTTATGATTATTCCAAAGCTCAATCTGTGCAATTACTTGGTTTGTAAATGAAGCACTCATAACAAAACTTGGATGTCCAGTTGCACAACCTAAATTAACTAATCTTCCCTCTGCTAAAAGAATAATTCTTTTTTTGCTTGGCAATTCTATTTCATGAACTTGCGGTTTAACTTCACTCCATTTATAATTTTTAAGAGCTTCGACTTGAATTTCATTATCAAAGTGACCAATATTACATAAAATTGCTCTATCTTTCATATCTCTCATATGATCAGCAGTAACAATATCTTTATTTCCTGTAGCTGTTACAACGATATCAGCTCTGCTAATAGCTTCTTCCATCAAAACAACTTCATATCCTTCCATTGCAGCCTGTAATGCACAGATTGGATCTGCTTCAGTAACTAAAACTCTCGCTCCACTTTGTCTTAGCGATGCTGCACTTCCTTTACCCACATCTCCAAAGCCCGCTACGATTGCAATTTTTCCTGACATCATTACATCTGTTGCTCTTCTAATTCCATCAACTAAACTTTCTCTGCAACCATATAAATTATCAAATTTTGATTTAGTAACTGAGTCATTAACATTAATCGCTGGCACTAAAAGAGAATTATTTTTTTCCATCTTATTTAAAGCTTTTATTCCTGTAGTAGTTTCTTCTGAAACTCCTTTTATATCCTTCATCAAATCTTTATATTCATTATGCATGATTGCAGTTAAATCACCGCCATCATCTAAAAGCATATTTGGTTTCCAATCAGGTTTGCCAATAATAGTTTGTTTGATACACCAGAGATATTCCTCCTCAGTCTCACCCTTCCATGCGTAAACGGGTATTCCAGCCTTTGCAATCGCAGCAGCTGCATGATCCTGAGTTGAAAAAATATTACACGAAGACCATCTTACCTCAGCTCCTAGAGCAACCAATGTTTCTATCAATACAGCTGTTTGAATAGTCATATGCAAACAACCAATAATTCTTGCTCCTGTTAATGGTTTAGTTTCTGAATACTCTTCTCTTAAAGCCATTAATCCTGGCATTTCACTCTCTGCTATCGAGATTTCTTTTCTACCGAATTCAGCTGATGATATATCTTTTACTTTAAAATCTTCCATGGAAAAGTTTTATACAGTTAACAACAAATTAATCAAGATAAGATTAAACGCTTGGAAATTTTATCTCTACGATTGCACCATCTCTATCTAATCGATTTGATGCTACAATTTCACCATCATGAAGATCAACTAAATTTTTAACAATATTCAATCCAAGACCTGAATGTTCTCCAAATTTATCTGGTCTATTACTATAAAATCTTTTGAATATTTTTGATGTATCTATCTCTTTAAATCCCTGGCCATCATCAATAATTTTAACAACAATTTTTTTATTTACAGTATTTGATATATTCACAAAAATATTTTCTCCTTCTTTACAAAATGAAATTGAATTATCCAATAAATTAGCAATTATTTGCTCAATTCGGTTTTCGATGCCATTAATGATATATTTTTCATTACCATCATTTTCGTAATTGATTTTAATATTTTTTTTAACTCCTTGGATGTTGTTATAATCATCTACAACAGATTGAATAATTGGCTCTATATTGATTTTTTTCATCTTTTCTTTACTTAGAGCCACTTCATCTTTTAACATCTGTGAATAATCAGTTATTAATCTTTCAATTCTCAAAACATCATGGCTAAGAATATTCAATAATTTTAATCTTTGTTCTGAGTTGTTGCTGTCTTGCAATATCTCAGAAGCACTTTTTAATGATGCAAGTGGGTTTCTTATTTCATGAACTAGATCTGTGGAAAAATTCTCAGCATGAGCGACTCTTTTTTGAAGTTCAATTGTCATATCATCCAGTGAATTTGATAAAAGTCCTAATTCATCATTACGACTTTTTAAACTTTCAATATTTGTTTTAGATTGACTTTTATCTTTAATAACTTTTGTATAGCTTACAAGGTTTTGTATTGGTTTAATAAAATATCGACTCAAAACAAAAGAGAAAATAAGAATTACAAAGCCTACAGCAATTGCTGTTCTAACAACAAAAGCTTTTCTCTCATCAGTAGCTATTTTGATATCATTGGCATTTTCTGTAATAGCAATGTATCCAATATTTGAATTATCTTTAATTACATTTTTAATTGTAATTAATTTAAATTGATTAAGATCCTCCTGTATGAGTGTGTAAGAATTTCCATAAGCATCAGAATTTAAATATTTTTTTAAAATTTTTTCAAAAGAAAAGTTCTTATTTTCAGTTAAATTAATATTTTCATTTGTATTATTTTTGTTATTTTCATTATCATTCAAACTTTCGAATTCAATTTCATCTAATCTTGTAGAAAAAGATCTTGGATCAAGATCTAAAGTATCTGTGTCACCTACTATATTTAAATCATTATCAAAAAAGATTACTCTATCAAGGTTTTGAAATATAAAACGTGTTGAAAATAAAAATTTTCTACAATCTTCAGCATTAAATTTTACATCTAATCTTAGAAGAGTATTGATTGTGTTATCTATTACACTTAAGTGTTTTACTGATTTCTTTTTAATTAAATTGGGCTGAACGTTATTTAAATAAATAAATGTAAATAAACTAATAATTGTAAAGATTATAAAATTTATAAATAAAAATTTTTTTAATATAGATAGACTTTTTAAGTATTTACTAAACATTAGCTAACATTCCATCTATATCCACTACCATATCTAGTTTCAATAGCTGAAAAATCAGGGTCTACTTTTTTGAATTTTTTACGAATTCTTTTAACATGACTATCGATAGTTCTATCTTCAATATCAGTGTCTTCTCTATAAGCAATATCCATTAATTGTGATCGTTCTTTAATAATTCCCGGTCTTTTTGCTAGCTCTTTAACAATCAAAAATTCTGTTGTAGTTAGTTTGTCTGGAAGTTGTTTACTGTTCCATTCACACTCAAGTTGAGAAGGATCTAATTTTAGTCTTCCGTGTGAAATTAAACTTTTGTTTTCCTCTAAAATATTATTCGTATCTTTTTTTCTTAGTTGAACTCTAATTCTTTCAATCAATACTTTAATTGAAAAACCTCCAGATTTTTTTACAAAATCATCTGCTCCTAGTTTTAATCCTAACAATTCATCGATCTCATCATCTTTAGATGTCAAAAAAATTACAGGTAATGATGTTTTTTTTCTAAGCTTTTTAAGTAACTCCTCTCCATCCATTTTTGGCATCTTTATATCAACTACCGCTAAATCAGGGGGCGTTCTGGTAAGACCAATTAATGCACTTTCACCATCTATATAAGTTTGAACTTTGAAGTCTTCTTTTTCCAGGGCGATACTTAAGCTTGTTAAGATATTTCTATCATCATCAATTAAAGCTATGGTTTGTTTGTTCATTACTTATATAAAAATACTAAATTGTTCTAAATTGGGCAATCTTATAAAATTAGTGAAGCATTCCCCAGTTATCCCCTATATTTATATCAACAGTTAGTGGTGTAGAAAAAGAATGATAATCACTTTCTGCTACACTGGTCATTTCATCTTTTATAAGTTTAATCATTATCTTTTCATTATTTTTTGGAACTTCAAAAATTAACTCATCATGGATCTGTAACAACATTTTAGATTTAATATTTTTTTGATCAGATAATTTTTTATCTAATCTTATCATGGCTAAACGCATAATTTCTGATGCTGATCCTTGAATAGGTGCATTAATTGCTGCACGTTCTTGAAAATTTCTTACATTAAAATTTTTATCATTAATTCCATTAAAATGAGATCTTCGACCAAAAATATTATTTACATAACCACTTTTTCTACAAAATTTAATTGTATTATCCATATAAACTTTAATTTCAGGAAATTTTGCAAAATACGCATTTAGAAATTCTTCTGCTTCGTAATTTGAAACATTAATCTGTTTTGCTAAACCGTATTGGGAAATTCCATAAATAATTCCAAAATTTATAGCTTTAGCTTTTCTTCTTTGATCTTGATCAACTTTTTTAATATCAATATTAAATATCTGACTAGCTGTTAAAGAATGGATGTCTTCGTTGTTTTTAAAAGCTTTTTTAAGTTCTTTTACATCTGCTAAATCTGCCAAGATTCTCATTTCAATTTGATTGTAATCTGCTGAAATTAATAAATGACCTTTTTGAGCTTTAAAAGCTTTTCTAATATCTTTTCCATCCTCTGATTTTATTGGAATATTTTGTAAATTAGGGTCACTTGATGCCAGTCTACCAGTTGTGGTTGCTGCTAATAAAAATGAAGTGTGAACTCTTTTGGTGTTGGGATTAATATGTTCTGGCAATGAATCCGAATAAGTATTTTTTAATTTTGAAACTTGTCTCCAATCCAAAACTATTTTTGGGAATTTATGTCCTTTAAATGCCAGATCCTCTAAAACACTTGCACTTGTTGCAAAACTACCTTTTTTAGTTTTTTTTAATCCTGCAATTTTAAGATCGTTATAAATTATTTCTCCTAATTGTTTGGGTGAAGCAATGTTAAATTCTTTTTTAGAAATTTTAAAAACCTCTTTTTCTAGATTTTTAATTTTTTTTTCAAATTTTGAAGAAAGTGATTTTAAGAATTTGCTATCTACTTCGATGCCTTCCATCTCCATAAAAGCAAGAATTTTAATTAATGGTTTTTCAAAAATTTCATAAATATTGATCATTTTTTCTAGTTTCAAATTTTTGATAAACTTTTTATATAATCTAAAAGTAATATCGGCATCTTCTGCTGCATAATCTTTTGCCTTATCAATTTCTACTTCACTAAAATTTATTTCTTTTTTTCCAGTACCCACTATTTCTTTAAAAGAAATTGTTTTATGACCCAGATGAATTTCAGACAATGTATCCATGTTATGTCTATTTTTTCCTGCATCCAAAACATACGACATCAACATAGTATCCTCCATTGAGGAAATTGTTATTCCGTGTCTAAATAAAATTATAAAATCAAATTTTATATTTTGACCAATTTTTTTTACACTTGGATCTTCTAATAAAGGTTTCAATTTTTTTATTACTATATCTTTATTAATATTTTTTGATGATTTATGACCAATTGGGATGTAGCAAGCTTTACCAATTTTTGAACATAGAGAAACGCCAATTAAATCTGCTTGATGACAGTCTAGTGAGCTTGTTTCTGTATCGACAGCAACCTCACCTGTTTCTTCGGCTTCTTTAATCCATTCATCTATTTGATTAGAATTAGTAATTAAATGATAATTCTTATTATTTATTGGTTTTTGTTTTTCTGATATCTTCACTTCATTTGAAGTACTTGTCATTTTGGGTTCACCATATGCTGAAATAACAGAACTTAACAATCTGTTAAATTCCATCTCTCGTAAAAATTTATATAATTTATCTTTATCTATATCCTTTAGTTTAAACTCACTTAATTCTCTATTTGTTGGGGAGTCTTGTTTCAAGGTAACAAGTTGTTTGCTAATCAGCGCCTTATCTTTATTTTCTATTAATGTTTCTCTTCTTTTATTTTGTTTTATTTCATGAGCAGATTTTAAAAGTTTTTCTAAAGTTCCATATTTATTGATTAATTCTGCGGCAGTTTTAACTCCTATACCTGGCACACCAGGAACATTATCGCTGCTATCGCCAGCAAGAGATTGTACATCGATCACCTTCGATGCATCAACTCCAAATTTATTCATTATATCCTCCTCTGAGATGAATTTATTTTTCATAGGATCAAAAATACGAACACCTTTTTTGTATAGTTGCATTAAATCTTTATCTGATGAAACTATGGTAACTTTTGCGCCTTTTTTAAGTATTTTGTCAACATAAGTTGCTATCAAATCATCTGCTTCATAATTAGGAAGATCTACTGAGGGTAAATTAAAAGCTAGTACAGATTTTCTTATATATTCAAATTGAGGAGCAAGATCATCGGGAGCTTCTGATCTATTAGCTTTGTAGTCACTATAAATATCATTCCTAAATGTTTTTCTTGCAGAGTCAAAAATCACTGCAAAGTGTGTGGGTTTTTGTAAATTTTGATCTGATTTTGAATCTTCAAGAAGTTTGAAAAGCATACTGCAAAATCCGCTTACAGCACCTACTGGCAGTCCATCACTTTTTCTAGTTAATGGAGGTAATGCATAATATGCTCGAAATATATAACCAGAACCATCAATTAAGTAAAAATGATCTGTTTTTTGAATTTTATTCATTAGATTAAATTAAATATTACAATGGTAATAAAATCTGTATATAAAAAAATATACTTTACCTAAGAACATTTTTTATAGCTAGATTATTATTAAGATTAATGGTATTGTGAGTTCATGGAATTAACCAAAAATATTTCTCAAACAACAATAATTAAATCTTTATTTGCTATAATACTTGGCTCAATTGCTTTAACTATATCTGCAAAAATTAAAATACCTTTTTACCCTGTTCCAATGACCATGCAAACATTTGTTGTGTTGTTTTTGGGAGTAAGCTTAGGATATAAAATAGGATTAGCTAGTGTTAGTTTGTATTTACTAGAAGGAATTTTGGGATTACCAGTTTTTTCAAATTCTCCCGAAAAAGGTGTCGGATTTTTGTACTTCACCGGTCCTACTATGGGGTACTTAATTGGCTTCTTAACTGCTAGTTTTTTAGCTTCAAAAATAAATAGCAAAGATAGTTTTTTATTAGTTTTAACTAAACTTATAGTTGCAACTTCTACAATTTATATTCTGGGATTATTGTGGCTTGGAACACTTATTGGATGGGATAAACCAATTTTTGCATTAGGGGCTAAACCATTTCTTTTAGCTGAAATTTTTAAAATTATTATTTTAGCAATAATAACAAAACAAATTATAAAACTTAGAAACTTTATCTAGGCGATCTTTTAGATAGAATTCTTTGGAGAGTTCTTCTGTGCATTTTTAATCTTCTTGCAGTTTCAGAAACATTTCTATTACATAGCTCAAAAACTCTGTGTATATGTTCCCATTTTACTCTATCTGCAGACATTGGATTTTCTGGTGGAGCAGCTTTTTTATCAGGATCTGCCAATAAAGCTCTCTCAACATCTTCAGCATCAGCTGGTTTGGCTAAATAGTCTATAGCACCTTCTTTGATTGCAGCAACTGCTGTCGGAATATTTCCATATCCTGTCAGCATGATAATTCTACTATCATTATTTGTTGATTGAATTTGTTTTACAACCTCTAAGCCATTTCCATCTCCAAGCCTAAGATCTACAACAGCAAAACCTAGTTTTTTTGTCTTAACTGAATCAACTCCCTTTTGTACACTCTCAGCTTGAAAAACTTCAAATCCTTTTTTTTCCATTGCTCTGGCTAGTCTTTCTCTAAATGGATTGTCATCATCAACTATTAGTAGAGATTTATTCTCAAAATCACTAAGGTTTTTAAGGGCGATTTGTTCTTTCATGTTATTGATATGGTTATTTATTATCACAATTCAAGACCTATTATTTGCTTTACATTATTAATCTATGGGCTTATTAGGAGGAAATTTTAAAGTTTTTTAGAAGTAAAAAGCTTTTTTTTATTAAATTTTTTTTGGAGGCATTTTAAATGCAAAAATTTAAATCAGTTGAGGACTTAATTAATCAACTGAAACCTGAAAAGCCGGTTTATTGTATCAGAAAGAATTCTATTCAATCTGCGGTTAAATATTTCATAAAAAATTTTCCTGGAAAAATTTTATACGCAGTAAAAACTAACCCACATCCTTTAGTAATCGAAAAAATTATAGAAAGTGGAGTAGAGCAATTTGATGTTGCATCAATTGAAGAAATTAAAACTATAAAAAGTTTTAGCCAAACTGCTAAATGCTCATATATGCACACTGTAAAGAGTAGAGAAAACATAAAAGAAGCTTACTTTAAATATGGAGTTAAAACTTTTTCACTAGATACTAAAGATGAATTAATCAAAATTATTGAAACTACCAATAATGCTAAAGATTTAGAATTATTTGTAAGGGTAGCGGTTTCAAATGAACACGCAGAAATAGATTTATCAAAGAAATTTGGTGCATTAAGTTCTGAAGCTGCTGGATTATTAAGGCTTGCAAAACAACACTCCAAAAAAATTGGTTTGAGTTTTCATGTTGGGTCTCAATGTATGCATCCAATTTCTTACGCTAAAGGTATTAATGATATTGGAAATATAATTAAAAAAACAAAAATTATTCCAGACTATATTAATGTTGGTGGAGGATTTCCAGCTATATATCCAGATCTAATTCCACAGGCTTTGGATAGCTATTTTAATGAAATTAAAAAAAGTTTAGAAAACTTAAAACTTGAAAAGTTACCTGAAATAATTTGTGAACCTGGAAGAGCTTTGGTAGCAGAAAGTGGTTCTACAATTGTAAAAGTAAATTTACGAAAAAAACAAAAACTTTATATAAATGATGGAACTTATGGCACTCTTTTTGATGCAGGCACTCCTAATATTGTTTTTCCATCTAAAATGATTAAAGAAAATAGTAATAAAATAATTTCTAAAAAATTAACAGCTTTTGATTTTTTTGGACCGACTTGTGATAGTATGGATTATATGAAAGGTCCATTTTTACTTCCTAACAATATTAAAGAAAATGATTATATTGAACTTGGTCAACTAGGTGCTTACGGTTTAACATTTAGAACTCAATTTAATGGCTTTTACTCTGATGAAATCTACGAAGTTGAAGATCAACCAATATTAACGATGTATGGTAAAGACATTAATAAAGCTACTCTGGTTGCTTAATGTCTGATCATAAAAACGTAGGTCATAATAGCAAAAAAGATTTTTTAAAGAATCCAATAGAACATATTGATATTACGTCATTTGACTCTCGAAAAATAATTTCTTCGATGGAAAAAATGTCTTTTGTTTCACGAGAAACAGCTAACGCAGCGAATATATATAACGACATGTTAAAAGATAAAGATTGCACAATATTTTTAACATTAGCAGGGTCTACATCTGCTGCCGGTTGTATGAATATTTATAAAGATCTAGTTAAATATAATATGGTGGATGCGATTGTTGCAACTGGAGCATCTATTGTTGATATGGATTTTTTTGAAGCTCTTGGATTTAAACATTATCAAGGTTCACAATTTCAAGATGATACAGAATTAAGAAATAACTATATTGATAGAATATATGACACCTATATCGATGAAGAAGAGTTGCAAATGTGTGATAAAATTATATGCGAGATAGCAGATACATTAGAACCACGAAGTTATACTTCTAGAGAGTTTATTTATGAGATGGGAAAATATTTAAAAAAAAATTCAAAGAAAAAAGACTCTTTAATTGAAACTGCATATGAAAATAATGTTCCAATTTTTTGTCCTGCCTTTACAGACTCTAGCGCAGGATTTGGTTTAGTTATTCATCAGGAAAAAAATCCAAAACAACATATGACTATAGACTCTATTAGAGAGTTTAGAGAACTTACAGAAATTAAAATTCAATCTAAAGGTTCAGGACTTTTTATGATTGGTGGTGGGGTTCCCAAAAATTTTATTCAAGATACCGTTATATGTGCCGAACTTTTAGGAAAAGAAGTTGATATGCATAAATATGCTGTACAAATCACAGTTGCGGATAGTAGAGATGGTGCTTGCAGTAGCTCAACTTTAAAGGAAGCAAGTTCTTGGGGGAAAGTAGATATAACAAAAGAACAAATGGTATTTGCAGAAGCTACAAGTGTATTGCCACTAATAGCAAGTGATGCTTACCATAAAGGTGAATGGAAAAGCAGAGATAGAAAAAACTTCACAAAAATTTTTAAATAAAATTGAAATATCTTTCAAATAAAAACGGATTTTTAGGGATTGATAACAAAGTCAATTTCAAAGAAAAAGTAGTAGTTGTACCATTTGGCCTTGAAAAAACAGTTAGTTATGGAGGTGGAACTAAAAATGGACCCAAAGAAATAATCAAAGCATCTCATCAAGTTGAATTGTATGATGAAGAGTTAAATTGTGAACCCTATAAAAAAATAGGAATTAAAACTTTAAAGCCATTTAAAATTGATAAAAATATCAAAAAAGCCTTAAATAAAATGTCTAAAATAAATGAAGAGATTTTAGATAAAAAACTTTTTCCAATAACATTTGGTGGTGAACACTCCATTACCCCTGGATGTATTGCTCCATTCACTAAAAAATATAAAGACATATGTCTTTTACATTTTGATGCTCATGCAGACTTGCGAGAAAGCTATAATGGAGAAAAATTTTCACACGCTTCTGCTATTAGAAGATGTTTGGATTATCCGAATGTTTCTGTAATTTCATTTGGAATAAGAAACATATCTCAAAGTGAAATTCCTTTTTTAAAAAAAAATTCTTCAAGAATTAATATATTTTGGGCAAAAGATAAAAGTAAATGGAATTTAAACAAGTTTAAAAAATTGATAAAGAACAAAACAGTTTATCTGACCTTTGATGTTGATGGATTAGACTCAAGTATTATGCCAGCAACTGGGACTCCAGAACCTGGTGGATTATTATGGGATGAAACTCTAAATATTATAAGAATTGCTGCAAAAAATTCTAAAATTGTTGGTGCAGATATTAACGAACTATCACCCATAAAAGGCTTTAACTCATATAATTTTCTTGTAGCAAAGTTAGCTTATAAAATTTTGTCTTATAAATTTTTATACTAAACTTTAACAGCTTTAAGAGTACCGAGTAATAATCTAAAAGGTATTAACATTATTAAAGCCACAAATATCTTAACTGCTAAGTCTCCAAAAGATAATGTAACCCATGGTATCCCTGTTGCATAAAAAGATATTGAAAAGAATAAAAAAGTATCAACTGTAGATCCAATAAATGAAGAAGTTATAGGAGCTATAAACCATTTTTTTTTTCTTAATTGATCAAATATTTGTACATCCAATAATTGAGCTACTAAAAAGGCAGTCCCTGACCCAATAGCAATTCTCACTGAAATTAAATCTGCAAAATTAGTTGAGAATAAAAGAGTAAAACTAACACCTATTGCAAATCCAATATAAACAATTTTTCTTGCTACCAACTTTCCATATGATCTATTTGCTAAATCTGTAATTAAAAATGCAACTGGATAACTAAAAGCACCATAAGTAAGTATCTCTTCGAGACCATAATATTTAATCGGAAACTGAACTAAATAATTTGAAGACAAAACAACAACTCCCATTAAAAATGAGAGAAGCAAAAACAATTTATTCATTATGCAGATTTTGCTACTGGCTTTTTCTTAAACGGAGATTTAATTAAAATCCCTTTTTTTAATTTTTTAAGTCTTGGTGACAAGTTTTTGTTTTTTACAACTTTTAAATATTCGTCAAAACTACCTTTTTTATCAACTGATCTTACTCCCGCATTACTTACAGTAAGTTTCAAACTTCTTTTCATCAGTTCACTTGTGAACTTAACTTTTTTAAGATTAGGTAAAAATCTTCTTTTAGTCTTATTGTTAGCATGACTAACATTATGACCTTTCATAGGGATTTTACCGGTTAATTCACATTTTTTTGACATAATAACAGTGCCTATATAAGGCGAGATGATGAATGCGTCAAGTTTAATAGATTTAAGATAGGGTTTTATTTCCTACAATTTCATTAAAATTCTTCACTCCATCTCTTAATAGTAAATCTTTTAGATCCTTTTTTATAATCCCTGCAATATTTGGGCCTTTAAAAACCATTCCGGTATAAAGTTGAATAAAATCTGCACCCGCTAAAAACTTAGCATATGCCGCATGACCAGAGTCAACACCCCCTACTCCTATTATTTTAATTTTACCTTTTAATAACTTATAGAATTTATTAATTAAAATATTTGATTTTGTCTCTATAGGTTTTCCAGACAACCCTCCTTTTTGATGTCTCTGAATATCACTAAGCGAATTTCTTGAAGACTCAGATGTATTAGAAATAATTATCGCTTTTATCTCATTTTCCAAAAGGATTTCAGAAATCAAATTAATTTGATTTTCGTCTATATCTGGTGAGATTTTTACTGCAATGGGAACATTTGATTTTAAATCATTTTTTTCTTTTAAAATATATGCAAGCAATTCTTGTAATTTACTTTCTTCGTGAAAATTTCTTAAATTTTCAGTATTTGGAGATGAAATATTTATTGTTATATAATCTGCAACTTCATGAAAAGCTCTTAATCCAATTAAGTAATCATTCAGCCTATTATCAGAATCTTTATTTGGTCCTACATTAATTCCAAGTAATCCTAGCTTCTTATTTGATTTAATTCGATCCAAAACAGTTTTAGCTCCATGATTATTAAATCCCAATCTGTTAATTAAAGCTTCATCTTCAACAAGTCTAAAAACTCTTGGTTTAGAATTTCCATATTGTTTTAAAGGAGTAATGGTTCCAACTTCAACAAATCCAAAGCCTAGTCTGAATAAAGCATTATATACTTCTGCATTCTTATCAAAACCAGCTGCCATCCCTATTGGATTATCTATCTCCTTATCAAAAATTTTAGTTTTAAAAATTGGATCATCTTTATTTTTATCAAATATATTTGAAACTAAATTCAATTTTAAAGATTTAATTGCTAAAGTGTGAGCTCTTTCAGGATCTATTTTAAATATTAAAGATCTTAGCTTTGAAAACATTATTTTAGTTTATTTATTAACAGCTCTTTAGTTTCGTTGACACCAAAAAAACTTATAAAAAATCCCATACGAGGCCCATTTTCATCTCCAAAAACTACCTCATAAATCAATTTAAACCAATCTCTTAAATTTTCTGTATAACCATTTTCTTTTCCAGTTGAATAAATCAATGTTTGTATGTCTTCTGGTGACATTTCATCATTACACTTTTCTAAAGTTTTTACTAAAGCTTGTAATGCTAATTTTTCATTTTCATTAGGATTTTTATATTTTTTTTGAGCCTTGATTACATCATTAAAATACTTAATTGCATAACCTATCAATCCATCAAAAATTGAAAAATTTTCTTCAGAAATATCTGATTTATATTTTTTAACAAATTTCCATAATAATTCTTTACTGTCAGCATTGCTAGTCTCAACCAAATTTAGCAACATTGAAAATGTCATAATCATATCCTCATTAGGAATATTGCCATTATGTACATGCCAAACAGGATTCATTAATAATTGTAATTCATTCTGTTTTTTTGATTTTTCAATACAATCTAAATAATCATCGACAGCTTTAGGTACTATTTCTTTATAAAGTTTTTTAGCTCTTTTTGGGTTTTGATACATATACAAAGATAAACTTTCTGGAGAAGCATATTTTAACCATTGATCAATGGTAATACCATTCCCTTTTGACTTAGAAATTTTCTCACCTTTTTCGTCTAAAAATAACTCGTAAGCAAATCCTGATGGATTTTTTTTTCCTATTAAATTAATTATTTTTGTTGATAAAATTGCACTCTCAATTAAATCCTTACCATACATTTCAAAGTCAACATCAAGAGCATACCATCTCATCGCCCAATCAACTTTCCATTGTAATTTACAATGTCCGTCTAAAATACTTGCCTCAAATTTTTTTCCTTTATTATCAAAAATAATCCTAGATTTTTCTTTATCAATTTCTAAAACGGGTATTTCCAAAACATGTCCAGAGTCAGGACAAATTGGCAAAAATGGACTATAAGATTGTTGGCGTTCCTTACCTAATGTTGGAATTATGATGTTCATAATTCCCTCATAATTATCTAAAATAATTTTCAGCGTAGGATTAAAAAAACCGCTCTTATATAGAGATGTGGAACTTTGAAAATTATATTTAAATTTGAAACTATCTAAAAAATTTTTTAACATTTCATTATTGTGCTCACCAAAACTATTAAATTTTTCAAACGGATCTGGAACTTGAGTTAATGGTTTATGAAGATTGTCATTTAATAATTTTTGATTAGGTACGTTATCTGGAACTTTTCTTAATCCATCCATATCATCCGAAAATGTTATTATCTCAGTAGGTAAATCTGATAATTGATTTAATGCATTTACTAGCATTGATGTTCTTGCAACTTCACCAAATGTTCCAATATGCGGAAGACCACTTGGACCATAACCTGTCTGTAGAGTAATTTTACCTTTTTTTTCAATGAACGATTTTCTCTCACGAAGCATTTTTTTTGCCTCTACAAAAGGCCATGCGCTTGTTTTATCTAAATTTTCTTTTTTAATCATGAATTATTCTTCTAAAAAATCTTAAATTAGCGAATTTATTAATTCTTATAGAGTTGAAATTTATTTACCATAAAATAATGTTCTTTCAAAATGTCTAATTACAAAACTGTTTTTTTTACCCTTGGAATTTTACAAATAATTCTAGGTGTATCAATGTTCATACCTATAATTGCACAATTTGTTTATTCGGAAATAGACTCATCTTTCTTTGGTGCCTCAATTATAACAATTGTATTTGGAATTTTATTTTTTTTATCTAATTTAGATCACAATAAAAAATTGAACTTACAACAAGCTTTTTTGTTAACAGCTCTATCTTGGTTGAGTATTGCAATTTTTGGCTCTCTACCATTTATATTTTCAACTATTGAATTAACAATTACTGATGCTTTTTTTGAAAGTATGTCGGGTATAACAACCACTGGTTCTACAATAATTTCTAATTTAGAAGAAACACCTAAAGGAATATTATTATGGAGAGCTATCCTTCAGTGGTTAGGAGGTATTGGTATAATTGTTATGGCAATTACTCTAATGCCAATAATGAATGTAGGTGGGATGCAATTATTTAAGATATCTAGTAACGACTCTTCTGAAAAGATACTTCCAAAATCAAAAGAGATAGCCCTGAGATTAATTTATATTTATTTGGGCTTAACTGCTCTATGTGCAATTACTTATTGGGTATTTGGAATGGGAAAATTTGATAGTTTAACTCACTCTATGACCACAATTGCCACAGGTGGTTTCTCAAATTATAACCAGTCGATTGGTTATTTCGATAGTGTTCCTATAGAAATCTCATCAATAGTTTTTATTATTTTGGGTAGTTTACCATTTATTGTGTATATAAAATTTATAAATGGAAATAGAAAAATTTTTTTAACAGATATTCAAATAAAAACTTTTTTAAAAATTATCATTGCAACTGTTATTATACTATCAGTATATTTATTAATAAATAATAATGATAATTTTAGTTTGAGGTCAGTTTTTTTTAATACAGTTTCAATATTAACTGGAACTGGATATGTAAGTGCAGAATTTGATGGTTGGGGTAGTTTTCCATTGACACTATTTCTGGCTTTAATGTTTATAGGAGGCTGTGCGGGCTCAACAACTTGTGGAATTAAAATTTTCAGAATTCAAATATTATACTTATTTATAACAAATCAACTTAAGAAAATTATTTATCCAAAAGGAGTATTTGTAATTAAATATGATCAAAGCCCAGTAGATGATAAATTTATTGCTTCAATAATTTCTTTTATTTATTTTTACTTTGTAATATTTTTTGCATTGACTGCCTTATTGTCATTAACGGGGCTTGATTTTATTACTTCTATATCGGGTGCAGCAACTTCAATTTCTAATGTTGGTCCTGGATTGGGCCCTATAATTGGTTCAAATGGGGATTTTTCTTCACTACCAGATATTTCTAAATGGATTTTAACTATAGGAATGATTTTAGGTAGACTTGAGTTATTTGCAATATTAGTATTATTTTTACCTTCATTTTGGAGAAATTAAAAATGTTAGAAATAAAAAAACAATCTTTATCAGAAACTTTTTCAGTTTATCTAGATAGAAGAATGTTTAGAATATTATTACTTGGAGCTATCTCTGGCTTTCCGTGGGTTTTAATAGGAAGTAGTTTAAGTTTATGGCTAAAAGAAGAAGGTTTAAGCAGATCAACAATTGGGTGGGCAGGATTAATATTTGGTGTTTATGCTTTTAATTATTTGTGGGCACCTCTTATTGATAGACTTCAAATTCCATATCTGACTAAAAAACTTGGTCACAGAAGAGGTTGGATAGTATTAATGCAAGTTGCAATTTTAGTTTGTTTAATTGTTTGGAGTTTTATAAATCCAACTGAAAATTTAGCACTTTTAATTACAGTTGGATTAATTATTGCTATAGCTTCAGCAACTCAAGATATAACTGTAGACGCTTTAAGAATTGAACAAATTGGTGAGAATGAGGGTAAATCTATGGCTGCTGGTGCTGCTATGGCAGTTGTTGGTTGGTGGAGTGGATATAAATTGGGAGGCGTAATAGCTTTATTTACTGCAGAATACTTTCAAAATATCGGGATCATAAATTATTGGCAATCAACATTTTTAATTTTGGGAATTGTAGTAATTCTAATGAACATTGGCCTGATGTTTGTTCATGAACAAGCTTCAGATACTAGAAAATTTAATCAGGAAGAAAATGATAAATTAATCCAAAATAAGCTAGGCTCGCAGAATATAATAACAAAAATTATAGCTTGGATAAGCGGAACTCTGGGTGGGCCTATACTTAGCTTTTTCAAAAAAAATGGTTTCTCTATTGCATTAGGTATTTTAGGTTTTGTGTTTTTATTCAAAATAGGTGAAGCATTTTTGGGTCGTATGTCGATTGTCTTTTATAAAGAAATAGGTTTTTCAAAGGGAGATATTGCAATTTACTCAAAAACTTTAGGGTGGATAACTACAGTCATCTTTACATTATTAGGTGGGCTTTTTGTGATCAGATCTGGAGTTCTAAAAGCAATGTTTCTTGCAGGAATATTAATGGCTGCAACCAATTTGTTGTTTACTGCCTTAGCATGGAGCGGAAAATCAGAATTATTATTTGCAGTTGCTGTAATTTTTGATGATATAGCCGCAGCATTTGCAACTGTAGCATTTGTAGCTTTTATATCATTATTAGTAGATAGAACATATACCGCAACACAATATGCACTACTTGCTTCAATCGGAACTGCTGGAAGAACTACATTGGCTTCATCATCTGGTGCTTTAGTTGATTGGCTAAATGGAGATTGGGGTACATTTTTTATTTTAACTGCAATTATGGTTATTCCTTCTTTAATCTGCTTATGGTTTATTAAAGATAAATTAAAACTTCGTGAAAAATAATTTTTTTTATAAAAAAGAATTTTCAAATATTTATAAAAAATCTTCTAGATTCTCAGAAGTTACTTCTCAAATTCTATATGGAGAAAAATTTAAAATTTTATCAAAAAAAAAGGATTGGATAAAAATAAAAACTTCATTTGATAATTATGTTGGTTATATCAAAAATGAAAAATATATAAAAATCTATAAACCAACTCACAAAGTTTACAGCTTAAAGTCTACCATTTTTAGTAGACCAAATTATAAAACTAAAAAATTTTTGCCCTTTGCATCTAAATTATCAATAATTGATAAAAATAAAAATTTTGTAAAATTTGATAAAAATAAATGGCTTAAAAAGAAAGATGTCAAAAAAATTGACCATAAAGAAAGAAAAATTCTTAAAATATTAAGATTATTTTTAAAAACAAAATATGTGTGGGGTGGTAAAACTTATAAAGGAATAGATTGTTCGGCTTTGCTACAATTGTTTTATTATTATAATAATTTATATTATCCAAGAGATACAAAAGACCAAATAGAGTATTCAAAAATAAAATTAAAAAGAAAAATATTTAAAAAAGGTGATATAATTTTTTGGAAAGGTCATGTTGCTGTATGCATAAATTCTAAAAAATTAATTCATGCTTATGGTCCAGAAAAAAAAGTATTAATCATGCCAATAATAAAAACAATAGAGAGAATTAAGAGAACAGCCAATCTTTATATAAAAAAAATATCCCCAATAAAATATTAGCCTCTTCCAAAATCTGGTTTATCTATATCTTGTTTTAATTTAATGATTTTTGTTCTTACTTTTTTAGTTTGAATTAATTTTCTTAAAATTGATTTATCATTTTGAGAATTAATATCCTTTTTAAATGAATTTAGGTTTTTGATAAATAAATCAATAGCTTTTGAAATATTTTTCTTATTATTAAAAAATATATCTCTCCACATAATTTCATTTGAAGCTGCTATTCTTGAAAAATCTCTTAAACCACCTGCACTATATTTAATTAAATCATAATTTTGTATTTTTTCAAAATCTTGTGCTGACTTGACTAGATTGTATGCAATTAAGTGTGGGAGATGACTGGTTATAGAAAAAATTTTATCATGTTTTTCAGGGCTCATAACAACCACTTTTGAACCAATTTTTTTCCAAAACTTATTTAATACATTTAAATGAATTTTTTTAGTATTTTTCTCTTTTATTAAAACACACCATTTATTCTCAAATATATCTTGTTTACCATGCTCTGGTCCACTTACTTCAGATCCTGCAATAGGATGGCTTTGTATCCAAAAAATATCTTTTCTTAGAAATTTTTTAATAATTTTTGAAGACTCTATTTTTGACGAACCTATGTCTGTCATAATAGTCCTAGGTGATAAAAATTTATTCATTTTAAGAATAAGATTCTTGTATTCACTCATTGGTGTACATAGGATTATTAAATCTGATTTTATAACACCATCCTCTAATTTTTTTAAAATAATTCCAGGAAGTTTAAGTTTTTTTATTTTAGCAATATTAGATTTTGATTTTTCATAAATATAAATCTTATTAGCCATCTTCTTTTTTTGAATTCTTCTCAATAAAGATGATCCCAATAAACCACATCCAATAATTAAAATATTTTTCATATTAATCTAATATTTTTTTTGCAGCATTCATGAATGCCAAATTTTCACTTTTAGATCCAATAGTTAACCTTAATTTATTCTTAATGTGATAACCTTCTTCTGTGGATCTTACAATAATTCTTTTTTTTTTTAATCTCTCATAAAAATACTTAGCTGTATATTTGCATTTTTCAAAATCTAAAAATAGAAAATTTGCAGAAATTGAATTAGAAAAAATATTGTATTGCTCAAGATAAGATTTTATCTTTTTAGCATAATACAAATTGTGTTTTATTGAGCGTTCTATAAATTTTTTATCTCTAAGCGACTCTGTTGCTGCTAATTGTCCAAGGTAACTTACATTAAATGGTGGTTTTATAACATTTAGTGCAGTTATTATTTTTTCAGATCCATATCCCCATCCAACTCTTAAAGAAGCTAATCCAAATATTTTAGAAAATGTTCTTAGCACAAAAACGTTATCTTTATTTCTAAATAAATCTAATCCTGATTTATAGTCATTATTTTTCATGTATTCTGCATAAGCATCATCCACTACTAATAAAATATTTTTATTTAATTTTTTTCTAAGATCTAATATCTCATTTTTTGTCAAATAAGTTCCGGTAGGATTATTAGGATTAGCAATAAAAACAATTTTTGTATTTTTGGTTATTTTTTTAAGAATTTCATTGTTTGAAATTTTAAAATTAACTTCTTTTGCAAACACAACTTTAGCACCAACAATATTTGCATAAATTCTGTACATCAAAAAACTATATTGTGGAACTACAACTTCATCTTTAGGCTTTAAGAATAATTGACATATCATTTGAATAACCTCATCCGAACCTGCTCCACATATGATTTTATCAGGATTACAATCGAATTTTTTTGATATTCCTGCTCTTAAATTTTGAGATTTGCCATCAGGATATCTCTCTAAGTTTAATTTTTTATTAGATATTTTCTTGGTTGCTTTTGGACTCACCCCTAAAGCTGATTCGTTAGCTGATAATTTAATAATTTTTTTTAATTTTTTAATCTTAGATTTACCAGGTTTATAAGCCTCAATATTAAATTTTTTAAATTTTGGTGTAGTCATATTTTTAATTTATGAGTTCTTTATAGATAAAATTAAAAATTTTTACATAGAATAAGACAATTTTTAAAATAATTGACATAATAAATAACTTCTTGTACAAAATTTATGCGCTGATTTAACTGAATTGCGAGCGCTTAAAAAAAACCGCTAAAATTGTTTTTTTCTCTCAATTCAAATAATAGCATTTATTATGAATACAGAGATAAATTTAAAAACTCTAATAGTTAAAAAACCACTAAAGCTAGATTGTGGAAAAATAATTAATAATTTTCCAATTGCCTATGAAACTTATGGATCGTTAAATGAAAAAAAAGATAATGCTATTTTAGTCTTTCATGCACTAACAGGTGATCAATTTGTAACTGGTTTAAATCCAATTACAAATAAAGATGGTTGGTGGTCTTATGCGGTAGGTCCAGATAAAGCAATTGACACTAATAAGTATTTTGTAATTTGTTCAAATGTAATTGGTGGATGTATGGGTTCATTTGGACCAAGTCACAAAGATCCTGATACACAAAAAATTTTAGGTACTAATTTTCCAGTAATCACTATAAATGATATGGTCAATGCACAGAATAATTTACTTGATCACTTTGGAATAGAAAAACTTTTTTCTGTTGTTGGTGGATCCATGGGGGGCATGCAAGTTCTTCAATTTATTAGTAATTTTCCAGGTAAAGCTAAAACTGTAATTCCTATTGCATGTACCTCTAGTCATTCAGCTCAAAATATTGCATTCAATGAACTTGGTAGACAAGCAATTACTGCTGACAACAATTGGAACAAAGGAGACTACAATACTAAAGATAGTGTTCCAAATAAAGGTTTGGCTGTTGCAAGAATGGCTGCCCATATAACATATCTTTCAAAAAAAAGTCTTCAAGAAAAATTTGGAAGAAAATTACAAGAGAGAGAAGATATTAAATTTAGTTTTGATGCAGATTTTCAAATCGAAAGTTATCTTAGGTATCAAGGATCAGTTTTTGTAGATAGATTTGATGCAAACAGCTACCTTTATATTACTAGAGCTATGGATTACTTTGATTTAGGAAAACAATTTAAAGGAAATTTATCTGATGCTTTTAAAGAAACTGAAGCCAAATTTTTTATAATATCTTTCACTTCAGACTGGCTTTACCCAACTCAAGAAAACAAAGATATCGTAATCGCTTTAAACGGTATTGGTGCTGATGTAGGTTTTGTTGAAATTGCGTCAGACAAAGGACATGACTCATTCTTACTTGATGTTCCAGACTTTCTAAGTGCTCTTAAAAATTTTTTAGATAAATCTTATACAGAAAATTAACTATGAAAAATGAATTTAAAGTAATTGCTGATTTAATTGAAAAAGATAAAAGAGTTTTAGATGTTGGGTGTGCAGATGGCACCTTAATGAAATTTTTAAAAGATAACAAAAATATTAACATTAGAGGTTTAGAAATTTCAAAAGACAAAGTTCAAAAATGTATCGCAAAAGGTCTAACAGTAATTGAGGGAAATGCTGAAAAAGACTTAAGTCAATTTCCTGACAAATCTTTTGATTATGTTGTTTTGAGTCAAACACTTCAGGCATTTTTAAATCCTGAACTGGTAATTAATGAATTATTAAGAGTTGGAAATAAAGCAATAGTTACCATACCTAATTTTGGTTACTGGAAAATTAGACTTCATTTATTAACTAAAGGTACAATGCCTATAACCAAAACGTTACCAGACGAATGGTATAACACTCCTAATCTACACATGTGTACGATTAAAGATTTTGTCCATTTTGTAAAATCTAGAAATTTTAGAATATTTAAATCACTTGCACTAAATAATGAAGATGTTTCACTAATTAATAATTCTAATTTAGGAATTAAAAACTTATTCGCTGATCTGGGGATTTTTTTAATTGAAAAATAATATGAGAATCGAAATAATTCCATGCTTACAAGATAATTACAGTTATTTGATAATTGATGAAATTAATAATAACGCATGTGTTGTTGATCCTAGTGAAGCAGAACCGGTTATAAATTTTATAGAAAAAAATAATATTAATTTAAAATATATTCTAAATACACATCACCATTTTGATCATATTGGAGGCAATATAGATTTAAAGAAAAAATATAATTCTATTGTAGTTGGCTATAAGGATGATGCTAATAGAATTCCTGAGATTGATATTTTGATAGAAGACAATCAACTATGGAAAGCTGAGAATTTTGAAGCAAAAATTTTGCATATTCCTGGACATACTACTGGCCATATTAGTTTTTATTTTTTTAAGGAGAAATTAATCTTTACTGGAGACACATTGTTCTCACTTGGTTGTGGTAAAATTTTTGAAGGCACTTATGAGGAAATGTTTACTTCTTTAAATAAAATAAAAAGTCTACCAGAAGATACTAAGATTTATTGTGGACACGAATATACACTTCAAAATTCTAAATTTTGTATCAAACATGATCCAGCAAATTTAAATCTACAAAAGAAGATAATAGATATTAAAAAAAAACTTGAAAATAATACCCCTTCAATTCCATCTACTCTAAAAGATGAAATAGAATGCAATATATTTTTAAGAGCAAATAACATCGAATCTTTTTCAAAATTGAGAGATTTAAAGGATAATTTCTAATTAATTCGACTTGACTAAAACCTTGCTACAACTATATTGCGGTAACTTAAATTTAAATTCATACTATGTCATACGCAGTAATAAAAACAGGTGGAAAACAGTATAAAGTTAAAGCTGGTGAAATCCTAAAAATTGAAAAATTACCAGACTCAAAGCCTGAGTCTAAAATAGAATTTAACGAAATACTTGCATACGGTGATGATAAATCTATAGAAATAGGCTCTCCATATGTTGAGGGTGCAAAAGTAGAAGCTGATTTAATTAAAAATGGCAAAGATAGAACTATTTTAATCTTCAAAAAAAGAAGAAGACATAATTCAAGAAGAAAAAATGGCCATAGACAAGAACATACAATGATTAGAATTAATAAAATTTTTTCTAAAGACGGTAAAGTTTTAGCAGAAGCAGAAAAGATGGTTGAACCAACTAAAAAAGTTGAGACCGAAGTTAAAGTAAAAACAGAAGTGGCAAGCAAATAAATTAGGTAAGTTATGGCAACAAAAAAAGCAGGTGGATCATCGAGAAACGGACGAGATAGTGCTGGACGAAGACTTGGTGTTAAAAAATACGGTGGTGAAACAGTAATACCTGGAAATATAATTGTAAGACAAAGAGGAACTAAAATTTTTCCTGGTGAAAATGTGGGAATGGGTAAAGATCATTCAATTTTTTCAGTTGTTAAGGGTAAAGTTGTATTCAAAAAATCTAAAGCAGATAGAACTTTCGTTTCAGTAAAACCCAATTAATAGTACAACTTTAATAGATGTTGTATTATGAAATTCCTAGATCAAGTTAAAATTTATATTAAGGCTGGCAATGGTGGAGATGGATCACCAAGTTTCCGAAGAGAAAAGTATGTTGAGTACGGAGGTCCAGATGGTGGTGATGGTGGAAAAGGTGGATCTATAGTTTTAAGAGCAGAAGAAAATCTTAACACACTAATTGATTATAGATATCAACAACACCATAAAGCTCAACGAGGAGAAAATGGAGCAGGACAAAATCGTACAGGTAAAAGTGGTGATGATTTAATTTTAAAAGTTCCCCTTGGCACACAAGTTTTTGAAGAAGATAATAAAACTTTAATATTTGATTTTAATAAAAAAGGAGAAGAATTTGTTGCAGGAATTGGTGGAAAAGGTGGGCTTGGAAATACTAGATTCAAAAGTTCAACTAATAGAGCACCTAGAAAATTTACCAAAGGAACAACTGGTGAAGAATTTACAATATGGCTTCAATTAAAAACTATTGCTGATATTGGAATAATTGGATTACCCAATGCAGGAAAATCAAGTTTATTAGCAGCGATAACAAATGCAAATCCAAAAATCGCTAATTATAGATTTACTACTCTCAATCCAAATCTGGGTGTTGCTTCTTACGATGATAAAGAAATAACAATTGCTGATATTCCTGGTCTTGTAGAGGGTGCCCATGAAGGTGTAGGTCTTGGAATTCAATTTTTAAAACATATTGAAAGATGTAAATCATTATTACATTTAATAGATATTACAAATTTGGATTTAAATGACTCATACGAACAAGTTAAAAATGAATTAAAAAATTATAGCTCAAAATTACTTGAAAAAAAGGAACTAGTCGTACTTAACAAAATAGACTTGGTAGATGAGAGTACTGTTAAAGAGGTAATTAATCATTTTTCTAAAGATAAAAATTGTGAAATAATGACTATGACAACTTTAGAAAAAGATTCTATATCTAAGATTAAAGCAAAACTATTGTCATATGTATCTTAAAAATTCTAAAATAATTGTTATCAAAATTGGTTCTTCACTGCTTGTTGATAGTAAGAAAAAAATAAGAAAAAAATGGCTTTCAAGCTTTGCCAAAGATATTCAAAAATTAAAAGATAAAAATCAAAAAATTGTCATTGTTAGCTCAGGTGCAATAGCGCTTGGCTGTAAAAAAATGAATTTTAATAAAAAAAGTATCAAACTAGATAAAAGTCAAGCTATAGCCTCCATTGGTCAAATTGAATTAATGAATTTATTTTCACAAACATTCACTAAATATAAATTAAATATTTCCCAAATTTTGATTACTCTTGAAGATACTGAGGAAAGAAGAAGGTCTTTAAATGCAAAAAGAACTTTTGAAAATTTATTTGATCTTGGTTTTATTCCAATTGTGAATGAAAATGACACTATAGCTACAAGCGAAATAAAATATGGCGATAACGATAGATTAGCATCAAGAGTGGCTCAAATTACCAATGCTGATACCTTAATTCTTCTTTCAGATGTTGATGGACTTTACACAAAAAATCCAAAAATATTTAAAGATGCTAAATTAATAAAAAAAGTAGATGATTTAAAAAAAGATTTAAAAGAAATTAATATTAAAGGTATTAATGAATACGGGAGTGGAGGCATGCAAACTAAAATTGAAGCAGCAAAAATCTGTCAATTAGCTGGTTGTGGCATGATTATTGCGAATGGATTATATGCCAATCCAATATCTCGAATTATTGATAAAAATTATTGTACTTGGTTTAGCTCTAAAGTTTCAAAACTTGATGCTAGAAAAAAATGGATTATTAGTTCAGTTGCCCCAAAAGGCTCAATCATAATTGATGATGGTGCAAAAAAAGCTTTAAGATCTGGAAAAAGTTTATTAGCTGCAGGAATTAAAAAAATCACAGGAAAATTTAATAAAGGTGACCATATAAAAATTTTGGATAAAAAAAATACTGAGTGTGCTAGAGGCTTAAGTTCTTTTACATCTGAAGAAATAATCAAAATTATGGGACATCATTCTAATGAGATAGAAAAATTATTAGGCTATGTTGCAAAATCAGAAGTTATTCATAAAGATGATATGGTAGAATTATAAAATGAATAAATTTATGAATCTAATTGGTATCAAAGCCAGGAAAGCTTTTGAGATAAAAATTAATACTAAAATAAAAAATAAAGTTTTAAATAACTACGCTTTTTTAATTAATAAAGAAAAAAAATCTATTCTAAGAGAAAACAAAAAGGATATTAAATTTGCTAAAAACAAAGGACTAAAAGAAAATCTTATTAATAGACTACTTATTAATGAGGTGAAGTTAAAAGACATTGTAAGCTCTATTCAAAAAATTTCAAAACTGAAGGACCCTGTAAATAATACATTAGAAAAATGGAGTAGACCTAATGGATTAAATATTAAAAGAGTATCAATACCAATAGGTGTTATTGGGGTAATTTATGAAAGTAGACCCAATGTTACTTCAGATGTGGCAGCTCTATGTTTTAAATCTGGAAACGCTGTAATTTTAAAAGGTGGATCAGAGGCAATAAATACCAATAAAATTTTAACAAAATTATTTCGACAAGCTTTAAAAAAAAATAAAGTTGATGAGAACTTTGTTCAATTTGTAGACTCTAAAGAAAGAAAAATGGTCGACACAATGCTTACAAAAATGAAAAAATATATTGATGTAATAATACCACGTGGAGGAAAAAATTTAGTAAAAAGAGTTCAAGAATTCTCAAAAGTGCCTATCATTGGTCACCTGGAAGGTCTTTGCCACACATTCATAGATAAAGATGCAGAATTGAAAATGGCATCAAATATTGTTTACAATGCCAAGTTAAGAAACACTAGTATTTGTGGTGCAACAGAAACAATTCTAATGCATGAAAAAATAGTTAAAAAATTTTGTAATCCAATTTTAAAAAAGCTTGAAGATGAGAATTGCAAAATATATGGCGATAATATTTTAAAAAGATATTACAAAGGTAGACTGTATCCAGCTAAAGAGAAAGATTGGTCGACAGAATATTTAACATCAACTGTTTCTGTAAAAATTGTAAAAAACTCTAAAGCAGCTATTAATCATATAAATAAATACGGAACAATGCATACAGATGCAATTATTACTAAAAATAAAAAAACTGCACAACAATTTTTAAAAAATGTAAAAAGTTCTATTGCTATGCACAATACTTCAACTCAATTTGCTGATGGTGGTGAGTTTGGTTTTGGAGGAGAAGTAGGTATTTCAACGAATACTCTTCCACCAAGAGGTCCCGTTGGTTTAGAGCAATTAGTTTCATATAAATATGAAATTTCAAGTAAAGGAAAAATAAGAGACTAATTTGAATAATAAAAAAATTAAAGTTGGAATATTAGGTGGATCATTTGACCCAGCTCACAAAGGTCATTTAGCAATTTCAAAGGAAGCAAAAAAACGATTTAATCTAGAAAGAATAATTTGGGCAATAACTAAAAAAAATCCATTTAAAGCAGAAAGTGAAACGTTACTATCTAAAAGAATTAAAGATTGTAAAAAAATAATTGGAACAAATTCTTTTATAAAAGTAAGGTTTTATGAAAATGTTATTAAATCAAACAAAACTATTGATTTAATTAATCATATTAAAAAAAATAATAATATAGAAATTTACTTTTTAATGGGTGCAGATAACTTAATTAACTTTCATAAATGGCATAAATCAAAATCAATCTCACAAAAATGTAATATTTTAGTTTTTGATCGCCATGGGTACAAAAAAAATTCTTTAAAATCAAAGACATTTAAAGAACTTAACAAAAGTATTCTTACATTCGTTGAGTTTAAAAAAGTCAACATTTCATCTTCTCAATTAAGAAAAATTTGATAGTCTAGCTTCAATTAATGGATAAAATTTCAGATCTCAAAAACATTGTAATCAATACATTGGATACTAATAAAGCAGAAGATATTGTAACTATTGATCTTAAGGATAAAAGCTCAATGGCTGACTTTATGATTATTGCGAGTGGAACTTCTTCAAGACACATTCAATCTTTATCAGAGCAAGTTTTAGAAAAGCTAAAAGATAATGGTGTTAAAAACTCAAAAATAGAAGGTAAAGAAAGTAGTGAATGGAAATTAGTTGATGGAATTGATTTAATTGTACATATCTTTCATCCTGAAAAAAGAAAGTTTTATGAACTTGAAAAAATTTGGTCAGAATTAATTCCAAAAGAGAAAATTATCATATGAAAAAAATTCAAATTTACTTAATAATTTTTTTTACTCAATTTCTTTTTTTGGAAAAAGTAAATTCAGCAGAGATTGATATTTATAAAAAAATTGATCTTTTTGGAGAAGTTCTTGAAAAAATAAATAAAGAGTATGTTGATGAAATTAATCAATCTGAAAGTATGGACTCGGCCATTAATGGTCTTCTTCAGTCACTCGACCCTTATTCTTCTTACATGTCCCCCGAAATTTTTGAAGAAATGCAAACTGAAACAAGTGGTGAATTTGGAGGTCTTGGAATTGAGGTAAGTATGGAGGCTGGTGTTGTTAAAGTAATTACTCCAATTGATGATACACCCGCATCAAAAGCAGGTTTAAAAGCTGGGGATTATATTGTTAAAATAAATGATATTCAGGTTCAGGGTAAATCCTTAAGTGAAGCTGTTGATTTAATGAGGGGTCCTGTTGGATCAGGAATTGAATTAACTGTTAGAAGAAGAGGAGCAAAAAAAGCTTTGACGTTTAATGTGGTTAGAGAAATAATTGAAGTTCAATCTGTTAAATCTGAGCTATTAGAAAATAATATTGGATATCTTAGATTAACTTCCTTTAATGATAACAGTAGTCAACAAATTAAAAAACAAATTAAAAAATTAAAAAAGAATAAAAATTTAAATTCTTACATTTTAGATTTAAGAAATAATCCTGGAGGACTACTATCTCAAGCAATTAAAATTTCAGATTTTTTTTTAGAAAATGGAGAAATAGTATCAACAAAAAGTAGAAAAAAATCTGAAAATAGAAAATGGTTTGCAAAAAAAGGAGATATTTTGGACGGTAAAACTTTACTAGTCTTAATCAACTATGGCTCAGCGTCTGCATCTGAAATTGTTGCTGGTGCCCTTAAAGATCATAAAAGAGCAATTTTAGTTGGTGAAAATAGTTATGGCAAAGGATCTGTTCAATCTATAATTCCTCTAAAAAATAAAGGTGCAATACGTCTGACAGTTGCTAAATATTATCTTCCTTCTGGAAAATCTATATCAGAAGTTGGAGTACGACCAGATATTGAAGTTAACGAAGAAGGTGATAATTTTAGAATCAAAACTGATACTGATAATCAACTAAATTACGCTATCAAACTACTCAACGGATAATATGAAAAAAAATTTAAGTGAATTACCACTTAGAAGTGGTGTAGGGATAGTTGTGTTAAACAATAGCAATAAAGTGTTTGTTGCAAAACGAATAGACAATCCAAAAAATTTCTGGCAAATGCCTCAGGGTGGTGTTGATGAAGGTGAAGATTTTTTGAAAGCTGCCTATAGAGAATTAGAAGAGGAAACTAGTATTAAGAATGTAGAATTAATAAAAGAATTGGAAGGAACCATAACTTATGAGCTTCCTGATCGCCTGTTAGGAATTATTTGGAAAGGTAAATATAGGGGTCAAAAACAAAAATGGTTTTTGATGAGATTTACCGGCGATGATAATGAAATAAATATCAAAACAAAAAATCCAGAGTTTTTAGATTGGAAATGGATTGAACTTGATCAAATAACTGAAGTTGTTGTTGACTTTAAGTTACATGTTTACAAAGAGCTCAAAGAAAAAGTTAAAAAAATTATTAATTAATAGATTTTAATACTTCAATTTTTTGATCTACTAAATATTTAGATTGATCATTAATTTCTGGCTTACTTGACTCTTCTTCTGCTTGTTTAAGCAACTCTTGTTGTTTAGTCTTATCAAAATCATTAAGATTAAATATTGAGCTTGTTAGAATTGAAAGATTATTATTTTTAAATTCAACAATTCCATCTTCTACATAAAAATTTTCATCCCCTGATTTTGATAAAATTTTAATTATACCTGGCTTTAAAAAAGAAATTATAGAAATATGGTCCTTAAGTATTCCCATTTCACCTTCAAATGCAGGAACAACTACTTCAGAAACATCTTCTTTAACTAAAAAAGATTTTTCTGGATTTACTATTTCAACTTTAAACTCTTCACTCATTAAGCAGCAGCTTCTTTCGCCATTTTTTCAGATTTTTCTATAGCTTCTTCAATGGTTCCAACCATATAAAAAGCAGCTTCTGGTAAATGGTCATAATCACCTTTACAAATAGCAGCAAAGCCCTTTATTGTTGAGTCTAGATCTACTAGTTTTCCTGGTGATCCCGTAAATACTTCCGCAACAAAGAATGGTTGAGACAAAAATCTTTGGATTTTTCTAGCTCTTGCTACAACAAGTTTATCTTCTTCTGATAGCTCATCCATACCAAGAATTGCAATAATATCTTGCAGTGACTTATAAGTTTGTAAGATTTTTTGCACTTCTCTAGCAACTCTATAATGTTCATCGCCCACAATTCTAGGATCCAAAATTCTAGACGTAGAATCTAGTGGGTCAACTGCAGGGTAAATACCAATTTCTGCAATTTGTCTTGAAAGTACTGTAGTTGCATCTAAGTGAGCAAATGATGTGGCTGGCGCAGGGTCAGTTAAGTCATCCGCAGGAACATAAATAGCTTGTACAGAAGTAATTGATCCTTTGTTAGTAGTAGTAATTCTTTCTTGAAGATTACCCATATCAGTAGCTAACGTAGGTTGATAACCAACAGCAGATGGTATTCTTCCTAATAGTGCTGACACCTCAGAACCTGCTTGTGTAAATCTAAAAATGTTATCCACAAAGAAAAGAACGTCCTGACCTTCTTGATCTCTAAAATATTCAGCTACAGTTAAACCTGTTAAGGCAACTCTTGCTCTAGCCCCAGGAGGCTCATTCATTTGTCCATAAACTAATGCTGCTTTTGATCCAGGTCCCTCAGGCTTAATAACTCCTGAATCTATCATTTCATGATAAAGATCATTTCCTTCTCTAGTTCTTTCTCCAACTCCAGCAAATACAGAAAATCCACCATGTGCTTTTGCTACGTTGTTAATTAATTCCATAATAAGTACTGTTTTACCAACACCAGCACCACCAAATAAACCAATTTTTCCACCTTTGGCATATGGTGCTAATAGATCAACTACTTTAATTCCTGTAACTAAAATCTCTGTTTCTGTTGATTGATCACTAAATTCAGGGGCAGCTCTATGAATTGGCCACTTCTCTTTTGTTTTAACTTCACCTTTTTCATCAATAGGCTCACCTATTACATTTATAATTCTTCCTAAAGTTTCTGGTCCAACTGGAACTTGAATAGCAGCACCTGTTGCAGTTACATCATCTCCTCTTTTTAAGCCCTCTGTAGCATCCATTGCAATTGTTCTAACACTTGACTCACCAAGGTGTTGTGCAACCTCTAAAACTAATCTGTTATCTCCATTTTTACACTCTAATGCTGATAAAATCTCTGGTAATTCTCCATCAAATTTTACGTCTACTACTGCTCCAATGATTTGTGTGATTTTTCCTTTGCTCATAATTATAAACTTTCCGCTCCTGATATGATTTCAATTAGTTCTTTTGTAATAGCTGCTTGACGACTTCTATTATACTCAATAGTAAGCTTGTCAACCATTTCACCTGCGTTTCGGGTTGCATTATCCATTGCACTCATTCTTGATCCCTGTTCGCTAGCTGAATTTTCTAACATCGCTTTAAAAATCTGAGTAGATATATTTTTTGGCAATAAATTGCTTAAAATCTCATCTTCATCTGGTTCAAATTCATAATTATCTTCAGATGAATTTTCTTCTGCTTCAGAAGTTTTTAAAGGAATTATTTGTTGTTCTTGAGGAATTTGAGTAATTACATTCTTAAACTTATTGTAAAAAATTGTACAAACATCAAATTCTTCTTTTTCAAAATTTTCAATTATCATCTTTCCTACTTTTTCAGCATCTAGATAATTAATAGTTTTTGAATCTTTAAATGATATTCTTTCAACAATATCATTTTTATGAGCTCTTTTTAGTTGATCATAACCTTTAGATCCAACAGTTATAATTTTTAAAATTTTTCCCTCATTAGATATTTTTTGAAAATATGCTTTAGCCTTTTTTATAATATTTGTGTTAAAACCACCACATAGCCCACGATCAGATGTTAAAACAATACATAAGTGAACTTTTTCTTGACCTGTTCCAGAAAGCAACTTAGGTGCATTTTCTTTATCAGAGATGCCATTTGATAAATTAAGAATAATATTATTCATTTTTTCAGAATAAGGTCTTCCCTTCTCAGCATTTTCTTGTGCTCTTCTAAGTTTAGCAGCCGCAACCATTTTCATAGCTTTGGTAATTTTTTGTGTAGACTTTACACTTGCTATTCTTTTTTTTAAGTCGTCTAATGTTGCCATATTTTAAGAATTAAAAAGTTTTTCTTAAATCAGTTATTACTTCAACTAGAAGTTTTTCAATATCATCTTCAAGTTTGCCTGAGCTTAAAATAGATTCTAAAATTTCTGGTTTTTCAGATTTACATTTTTCAATAATTTTAGACTCAAATGCAGCAATATCTTTAAGCTCTATATCGTCCAAATGTCCCTTCACACCACAAAAAACTGAAATTACTTGTTCAGCAACTGTTAGAGGTGAGTACTGTTTTTGTTTTAAAAGCTCAGTTAATTTTGAACCTCTATTTAAAAGTTTTTGTGTTGATGCATCTAAATCAGATCCAAATTGTGCAAAGGCAGCCATTTCTCTATATTGAGCAAGTTCAAGTTTCATTGAACCTGAAACTTTTTTCATTGCTTTTGTTTGTGCCGCTGAACCAACTCTAGAAACTGACAAACCTACATTGATCGCAGGTCTAATACCTTGGTTGAATAATTCTGTTTCAAGAAATATCTGTCCATCAGTGATTGATATAACGTTTGTTGGAATAAACGCAGATACGTCTCCACCTTGTGTTTCAATAATTGGAAGAGCTGTTAACGAACCTCCACCATGTTCGTCACTTAGCTTCGCAGCTCTTTCAAGTAATCTACTATGAAGATAAAATACATCTCCTGGGTAAGCTTCTCTTCCTGGAGGTCTTCTCAATAAAAGTGACATTTGTCTATAAGCTACAGCCTGCTTAGATAAATCATCATAAATTATTAATCCATGCATACCATTATCTCTAAAATATTCACCCATAGCACATCCTGTGTATGGAGCCAAAAATTGAAGTGGAGCTGCATCTGAAGCAGTAGCGGCTACAATTGTTGTATATTCCATTGCACCAGCTTCTTCTAAAGTTTTTTGGATTTGTCTAACGGTAGATCTTTTTTGACCTATAGCCACATAAATACAATAAAGTTTTTGTTTTTCATCTCCAGATTCATTTATTTTTTTTTGGTTAATAATAGCATCAATTGCAACTGCAGTTTTTCCAGTTTGTCTATCGCCAATAATTAATTCACGTTGTCCTCTTCCAACTGGCACTAGACTGTCAATTGACTTTAAGCCTGTTTGCATAGGTTCGCTAACTGATTGTCTTGGAATAATTCCAGGAGCTTTTACTTCAACTCTACTTCTTGTTATTTCTTTGTCTAAAGCACCTTTGCCATCAATTGGATTTCCCAAACCATCCACAACTCTTCCTAATAATTCTTTTCCAACAGGTGTATCAACAATACTTCCTGTTCTCTTAACAACATCACCTTCTTTAATTTTTCTATCGTCTCCAAAAATTACAACCCCAACATTTTCACTTTCTAAGTTTAGAGCCATTCCCTTTGATCCATCAGAAAATTCTACCATTTCTCCAGCCTGAACATTATCTAACCCATATACTCTGGCAATACCGTCTCCAACTGATAGAACTTGTCCAACTTCAGTTACTTCGGCTTCATCACCGAATTTTTTAATTTGCTCTTTTAATATCTTTGTTACTTCTGATGGGTTTATATCCATTTATGCCTCTATCATCCTATTTTCGATTTGTTGTAATTTATTTTTAATGGAAGTATCTACCATTGTGCTTCCAACTTGCACGATTAAACCTCCAATTAAACTTTTATCATATTTGTAGTTTAATTTTATTTTTGAGCTAAAATTTTCAGTCAATTCTTCTTTTATACTGTTAACTTCATCTTCAGTGAGATCTTTTGCAGAAGTCAATTCTGCTTTTAACTCACCTCTTTTAGCTGAACATGTTTCAACAAAGCTTTTTAAAATATTATCTACATAAAAGAATCTTCTTTTAGATACTAGAAAGCTTAAAAATTTTGTTAGTAAGTCATTTAATTTATATTGTTCTGAAATTTTTCTTAATGCATTAAGCTGATCATCTTTACTATTTGTAGGGTTTTTTATTAAGGATTTAAAATCTTCACTTGAAGCAATTAAATTAATAAATGATAAAGAATGATCTTCAATATCGCTTAGTACATTCGCTTCTGATGCTAATTCATAAAGAGCTAATGAATATCGCCCAGCTGCCGTATCGGAAAAACCTTTGCTTTTGCTCAATTTTATGTTCCTTATAAATAATTGAAGATTTATTAAAATTCAGTTTTAATTAACATATGACCATTATCTCTTCAAGGGGCACATTTATAAAAAATGGTCTTTTTTACTGATTAATTGAAGTTTATAGGGTCAACATCAACTGAAAGTTTTATTCCTGAAGAAAACTTATAACTGGGGATAATTTTTGCTATTGAGCCTTGTAGTTTGAGTGACTTAGGACCCCTAATTAATAATCGAACTCTATATTTTTTCTTTAATCTGAATATTGGTGCACTAACTGGCCCCAATACTCTGCCCTCCACTTTTTTTTCAATAAAGTTTTTAAAATCAAATGCTTCTTTTTCTAATTTACTTTCATTATCACCAGTCAAAATTAATGAAATAAATCTTTGAAATGGAGGTAGCTTGTTTTGTCTTCTAATATCTAATTCTCTATCTAAAAAAATATCTGGGTTACTATTAGTAAGATCTGAAATCATTTTAGTATTTTTATTATATGTTTGAAAATAAACTGTTGCTGGTTTACCTGTTCTTCCAGCTCTTCCTGAAAGCTGATGATATAATTGTAAATTTTTTTCCGCTCCTCTTAAATCATGGCCTTGCGTTGATAGGTCTATGTCTACAACCACAATACAATTTAAGCTTGGAAAATGAAAACCTTTAGAAATTAATTGTGTTCCGACTAAAATTTGAATTTCATTATTTATTATTTTTTCTAACTTTGCACTCGAATCTTTTTTATTCATTGTATCACTAGAAAAAATTTCAATTTTTTTTGAAGGAAAATTTTTTTTTACTTCTTCAGATATTCTTTCAACACCAGGACCACTAAAGATAAATTCACAATCTCCTTCTTTTACACAATCTCTCTTTAGTGAAGTTTTAAAACCACAATAATGACATAATAAATTATTCTTATTTTTATGATAAACTAAATTAATTGAACAGTTTGGGCACGAAAAACTATTAAAACATTTGTTGCATAAAACATGTGGAGAAAATCCACGTCTATTCAAAAAAAATAATACTTGATCATTTTTATCAAGATGAAAGTTTACTTTCTCAATAATCTTTTTAGAAAGCCAAGATTGTTTTTCTAATTTAGTTTCATTTAAGTTAATTATTTCATATTTTGGTAGAGATGCATTTTGATATCGTTGTTCTAATCTTGAAATAGTATATTTTCCTTTTTTAACATTTTCATATGTTTCAATTGATGGAACCGCTGTTACTAAATTGATAGGAATATTTTCAAATGAGGCTCTTGAGATAGCCATATCTCTTGCATTATATGTAACACCTTCATCTTGCTTAAAAGATTGATCATGTTCTTCATCAACTATAATTAAGCCTAATTTTTTAAAAGGTAAAAATAATGATGATCTTGCACCGATAACAACTTTAATTTCTCCATTTGCTATTCCGCTCCAAATTATCTCTTTTCTTTTTTTTGAAATACCTGAGTGCCAAACAGCTGGGGCAAAACCAAAAAATTCTAAAAATTTTTTTTCAAATTGGCCTGTTAAACCTATTTCAGGAAGTAAAATTAAGCCCTGTAAACCTTTGTTTATAATCTCTTTTAGCGCCTCAAAGTATACCATCGTTTTTCCTGACCCAGTAGTTCCCTGGAGAACATGAACTCGGAACTTTTGATTAGAAATATTCATCTTCTTTAAAGATTTCTTTTGTTCTTCAGAAAGCTCTATTGAATTTGTTTTAATATTATGCTCAAAAATCTTGTAAGAATCTTTTTGAATTTTTTCTACAGCATTACTACTTAATAAAACTAGTTTTAAAGCCATTCCTTTTGGAATTATATTGTATTCAGAAAACCAATTAATAAATTTTATGGTTGTTTTCTTTAAAGGCGTTACATTTAATTTTTTTAAAACACTCTTTATCTTAAAGTTTTTATTATTTTTTTTCTCAAATTCATCCCAAACTACCCCTGTAATTTTAGATTTACCAAAAGGGACAGCTACATAATCACCAACTTTTAAATTAATGTCACTCTCATAAGTAAAAGGATGATTAAATATATTTGGTAAAAGAATCGGATAATTCATATTTTTATAATATAGTATTTATTAAAATATACTTAGTTTGGAGAAACTCAAATGTTCCATAAATTTGTAGAAGAACGTATCAAAGGAGATAGTGTAACCTTATTTGTTCGCCATACTGGACCTAAAGATGCACCACCTCTAGTGCTCCTTCATGGTTATCCACAAACTTCTGCCATGTGGCACCGTATGGCTCCAATACTTGCAAAATCATATCAAGTTGTATGCCCAGATTTACGTGGTTATGGTAGATCAGATAAACCTGTATCCAATTCATTACACACTCCTTACTCAAAGCGCGAAATGGCGAAAGATATAGTTGCGATAATGCAAAATTTGGGGCACGATAAATTCTTAATTGGTGCCCATGATCGTGGAGCAAGAGTGGCCCATAGACTTGCACTTGATCATCCTGATTGTGTCAAAGCCATGGTTCTTCTTGATATAGCACCAACCCGAGAGATGTACGCAGGTATCAACAATGAATTTGCGCGCGCTTATTGGCACTGGTTTTTTCTGATCCAGCCACAACCTATACCTGAACAAATAATTTCTGCAGATCCTGAGGGGTTTTGGAAATTAAAATGCTTCAATCAAACTAATGGGGAAAACCCTTTTTCTAAGGAGGCTTTGGAAGAATATTTATTTTACTTTAAGGAGCGAGAGGTGATTCACTCTAGTTGTGAAGATTATCGAGCAGCAGCAAGCATAGATATTGAACATGACAACGCGGACCAGGGGAAAAAAATCACGATGCCTCTGTTAGCTCTTTGGGCAAAATTTGGTGTAATTGAGTCTTGTTTTAATGCACTTGATCTCTGGCGCCTACGTGCTGAAAAGGTCGAAGGTGAAGCTCTTAATGCAACCCATTATATGGCTGAAGAGATTCCTCAGGAAGTTGCAAATCGTATGTCCAACTTCTTTTCTAGCAACCTAAAATCTTAAGAGTGTATCGCTCTTTTATCTACTGATAATGCTGCTTCTTTAACAGCTTCTGAAAATGTTGGATGAGCATGACAAGTTCTTGCAATATCTTCTGAACTTGCACCAAATTCCATAGCAATACCTATTTCTGCAATTAATTCACCAGCATGAGGTCCTATTATGTGTGCACCTAAAACTTTATCTGTTGTTTCATCTGCTAAAATTTTAACAAATCCTTCTGCATCATCTATTGCTTTTGCTCTGGAGTTTGCCATGAATGAAAACTTGCCAATTT
>Ga0257121_1000126_pt1 | contig 64694 bp, 53 predicted proteins | sample SI106_100metaG_FD_190180 | JGI IMG/M metagenome (GOLD analysis project Ga0257121, IMG submission 190180) | Marine microbial communities from Saanich Inlet, British Columbia, Canada - SI106_100 | ecosystem: Environmental > Aquatic > Marine > Inlet | place: Canada: British Columbia | collected...
TTGTCTCAAAAAATCAATATCTGAAGTAAGAGATAACTATGATTACATAATTATTGATTGCGCTCCATCACTAGGTATTTTAACTTTAAATGCTTTAGCAACAGCTGATTCTATTATTGTACCAATTCAATGTGAGTATTTTGCTTTAGAGGGACTTGGAAAACTATTAAACACAATTAAAATTATTCAACAGAGATTAAATAACAAGCTTATAATTGAAGGATTATTATTAACTATGTATGATACGAGACTAAGATTATCTAACCAAGTTGTTGAAGAGGTAAAGACACATTTTCAAGACATGGTATTCAACACTATTATTCATAGAAATGTTAGACTTGGAGAATCTCCATCATTTGGAGAGACTATAATTATTCACGATGCTTCAAGTAAAGGAGCAGTTAATTACTTAAATCTAGCTAATGAAATAATTAAAAAAAATGAATCTGAATTATCAAAAGAAAAACCTTTAGATGATGAGTAATAGAAGAAATGCCTTAGGAAGAGGGTTATCTGCTATATTAAGAAGTCCTAATACAGATATTACCAACAATAAAAATGAAGAATCTAAACTTGTAGGAACAATTAATGAAATTTCTTTAGGTGAAATTCAAATTAATCCTTTTCAACCAAGAGTAAAATTTGATGAAGATAAAATCTATGAACTCTCTCAATCGATTAAGGAATTAGGAATTATTCAGCCAATTACCGTTAGAAAATTAGGATATAATAGATATCAATTGATATCTGGAGAAAGACGATTTAAAGCATCTAAAACACTTAACCTTAGAACAATTCCAGCCTATATCAGAATAGCCAATGACGAACAAATGCTAGAGATGGCTCTTGTTGAGAATATACAGAGAGAAAATTTAAATCCTATAGAAATTGCTATTTCATTCCAAAGATTAATTAAAGAATGTAGCCTTACTCAAGAAGAATGCGGAAATAAACTAGGAAAACAAAGATCAACGATTACAAATTTTTTAAGACTACTTAAACTCCCTTTAGAAATTCAAGATGGTTTAAAAAGACAAAAAATTAGCGTTGGACATGCAAGAGCTTTAATTAATATCAATGATACTACAAAGCAATTAAACATTTTCAATGATATCATTGAAAATGGGTTTTCTGTTAGAGAAGTAGAGCAACTTGTAAAAGATTTTGCAGAACGAGATTATAATTCTACTGTTAGAAAAAAACAAGATAAAAATACCGAAACTTTATTATTTTCTCATCAAAAAATGTTATTTGACTTATCTAAAAGCTTAGATAAAAGAGTACAATTGACTAAAAACAAAAAAGGTAATGGAAAAATAATTATTCCATTTTCTAATGATGATGAGTTAACATCCATTTTTAACAAAATTAATACTTAAAATTGAATATATTAAAAGAAATAATTACTACAATTTTTATATTACTATTTACTACAAATAACATCTATGCTCAAAATATTTCTAGTGATTACAAACTTAGAGATATGGAAAAACATAAATCACCAAAAAAAGCTGCCATTTTATCAATAATTCCTGGAGCTGGTCAATTTTATACTCAGAAATATTGGAAGATTCCAATTATATATTCTGCTCTTATTACATCTGCATACTATATTAATGATAACAATGATCAATATAAAATGTATAAAAACACATATCTAAATAGAATGAATGGTCAAGATGACGATATAGATTACACAAATAATGAACTTATAATATTAAAAGATCATTATAAAAGAAATCGAGAAATATCTGTCATGTTATTTAGTCTCACATATTTATTAAATATTATTGATGCGTCAGTTAATGCTCATCTCTTTGAATATGAAGTAAATGAAAATTTATTAATACAAATCCGACCTGTAAAAATGATAGATTCATATCATACTGGTATAGCATTAAATATTAGACTATAATTATATGAATATTGCAATCTTTGGAAATGGGAAAATGGGGAAATTAATTTCTAAATTAGCAATTGATAAAGGACATTCTATACTGATAACAACAAATTCTAAACAACCTGCTAAAGATTGTGATCTATCAAGTATCGATGTTGCTATTGATTTTAGTTTACCAAATGTTGCATTTGATAATATCTCATATGCTATTGAAAATAATACTCCAATAATATCAGGGACAACTGATTGGCTAGAAAGGTTAGAGGAAGTAAAAGAAATATGTTTAACAAAGAACGGGGCATTTCTATATTCCTCAAACTTTAGTTTAGGTATGAATATTTTCTTTGAATTAAATAGAACATTAGCAAAATTAATTAAAGGCAAAAAGTACACTGCTTCTATAGAAGAAATACATCATTTAAATAAATTAGATTCACCAAGTGGAACAGCGGTTTCACTTTATAATGATATGAAAGATACACTTAGTAAAGAAATACAAATTACTTCAAAAAGAATTTCTGATGAGATAGGTACTCATAAAATTAATTACTCATCAAAAATTGATAACATTCAGATGATCCATAAGGCTAAAACAAGAGAAGGTTTTGCTTTAGGAGCATTAATAGCTGCTGAATGGATTATAGATAAAAAAGGTGTCTTTAGCATGAAAGATATAGTAAAAATATAAGTTTAATTTATAAATTAATACTAGATCTCTCAAATAAGTACGTAATTTTACCAAATAAATTTATAAATTAATACAATTATAAATAAGTTCTTTCGTTAAAAATGTAATAAATATTACAGTATGAAAACATGAAAAATATACCAAGAAAATTTCTTAAAATTATATATTTCTTTCTTTTTACATTTATCTGGTCAATATTTGTATATTTAATTAATGGAGAATGGTTATACTTTATTCCATTAATAGTATCTGATATAATATTCTTTGAGACAATTAGCTGGCAATTCTGGAAAAAGAAGAATAAAAAGAAAAAATCTAATAAGAGTGAATTTAGAAACTGGGCTGAGGCAATTCTATTTGCAGTTGTTGCAGCCACTATATTAAGAACCTTTCTCATCGAAGCATATACAATACCAACATCATCTATGGAAAAATCAATGTTGATTGGAGATTTTCTTTTTGTAAGTAAAACAAGTTACGGTCCAAGAGTTCCAATAACACCAATTGCTTTTCCACTAGTGCATCATACCCTACCCTTTACAAAAAATAAGAAATCATATTCTGAGATTATAAAACTACCATTTCATCGAATGCAAGGCTTCGGAGATGTTGAAAGAAATGATTGTGTGGTATTTAACTGGCCTGCAGAAAAATTAGGTCGACCAGTAGATAAAAAAGAAAATTATGTAAAAAGATGTGTTGGAATTCCAGGAGATGAAATTGAAGTTATTAATGGAGTTTTAAATGTAAATAAATCACCCCAAGAAGAACCCATTGGAATGAAAAAACAGTTTTTATACAAAATTCAGACTAAAGGTAGTGGTCTTAATAAAAAGATATTATATGATAAATTTGATATCACTAAAAATGATGTAATTAGGTCAGGGGCTCATGAATACACTATGTTTATAACTGAAGAAAACAGTAAAAAAATTGAAAAATTTAAAAATGTAATTTCAGTAAAAAGAAATATAGACACTACAAAAATAAATTTAGATATAAGAATTTTTCCAAATACGAATTCTAGTAACTGGAATATAGACAACTTTGGCCCCATAACAATACCAAAAAAAGGATCAACTATTAATTTAAATAAAGAAAATTTAGCAATTTATAAAGATGTCATTAAGAGATACGAATCAAATAATTTAAAAGTAACTGATCAAGGAATCTTTATTAATGATAAATTAACTTCTGAGTATACATTTCAAATGAATTATTATTGGATGATGGGTGATAATAGACATAATTCTGCAGATTCTAGAATGTGGGGGTTTGTACCAGAAGATCATATAGTGGGAAAAGCACTTTTTGTTTGGATGAGTTGGGATACTAATGCTAAAGGTTTAAATAAGATCAGATGGGATCGGTTATTTACTAGTGTTAAATAAAAAATATTTACTTCCTTCTGCGTACTTAGCTCCATCTTCTTACTATGCTTTACTTATAAATTATCCTAATAGTATTATTGAACAATACGAGTATTTTACAAAACAAACAATTAGAAATAGATGTTCAATTGATTCTGCTAATGGTCCATTAATTTTATCTATTCCTAAGGTTAGAAAATCAAGCTCTAAAACACTAATGAAGGATATTCAGATCTGTTACACAGAACCATGGCAAAAAGTTCACTGGAATGCAATAAAATCATCTTACAACTCATCCCCATTTTTTGAATATTATATGGATGAATTTTCTATTATTTATCATGATAAAGAAAAATATCTACTTGACTTAAATATAAAAGCACATCAGTTAATATTAAAATTCTTACAAATAGAAAATAGTGGCAATCTAAGCACAAAATATATTAGAGAAAGTGAATGCAAAGATCTTAGAAAAAATCTCTTTAAGATAAATCAAGAAATCAAATACGACCAAGTTTTTTCTACAAAGAATGGCTTTGAAAAGGATCTTTCAATTATTGATCTAATATTTAATTTAGGTCCTGAATCGAATAATTATCTAAAAAAAATAGATATCTCAAAAATCTGTCATATTTCGAAAACTATTGTCACTAAATAAGTAGAGAATAATAATTAAAGATAAAAAACAATGAAAATAACAAACAAAAAACAAGGATTTTGGATAGCAATTGGTGTTGTCGTTTGTACTTCAATTGGTGTTGCAACTGATAATTTAAAGATTTAGCTTCCTTTAGGTATAAAAATAGCTGCTTTAATTATTCTAATAAAGAAATTGAAAGAAAAATAGAGATCCTAAATTTCATAAAAAAAAACAGAAGTAATATTCTAATCTAATTACTATATTTGCTACCTTATAATACTAGAGGATAAAATGATAAATATTACTCTTCCAGATGGAAGTATAAAAAAAGTAGAAAGTGGCACTTCAGCAATGGATATTGCTATGGGAATTTCAGAAGGATTAGCACGAAATGTGTTATCAGCTACTATAAATGATGAGTTATGGGATGCAAATCGTCCTATTATAACTGACTCATCTCTTACTCTTCACACTTGGAATGATAAGCAAGGGAAAATGAGTTTTTGGCATTCTTCAGCTCATATTATGGCAGAAGCTCTGGAAGTTCTTTATCCTGGAGTTAAGCTAGGAATAGGGCCTGCAATAGATAATGGTTTCTATTATGATATAGATTTAGGAGATCGTGTTCTATCTTCAGATGAATTACCTAAAATTGAACAAAAAATGAAGGAATTAGCTTCTCAAAAAATGACTTTCAACAGAAAAGATATTTCAAAAGAAGATGCTATTGCCTACTTTACTGAAAAAGGTGATGAATACAAATTAGAATTATTAGAAGGCCTTGAAGATGGAAGCATTACTTTCTATTCCCAAGGTAATTTTACCGATTTATGTAGAGGTCCTCATATACCATCTTCTGGAAAAATTAAGGCAATCAAATTATTAAATATTGCTGGAGCCTACTGGAAAGGAGATGAAAATCGAAAGCAACTAACGCGTATTTATGGAGTTTCTTTTCCAAAGCAAAAAGAACTTACAGCACACCTAGAAATACTAGAGGAAGCAAAAAAACGTGACCACAGAAAACTAGGAAAAGAAATGGAACTCTTTACCTTCTCTCAAAAAGTTGGTCAAGGACTCCCATTATGGTTGCCAAAAGGAACTGCCCTTAGAGAAAAATTAGAAAGCTTCCTGAAAAAAGCTCAAATACAGGCTGGATATCTTCCAGTAATAACACCTCATATTGGAAATAAAAACTTATATATTACTTCTGGTCATTATGAAAAATATGGAGAAGATTCTTTTCAAACTATAAAAACTCCACATATAGATGAAGAATTCTTATTAAAACCAATGAACTGTCCACATCATTGTGAGATTTATAATTCTTCTCCTAGATCATATAAGGATTTACCTATAAGATATGCAGAATTTGGTACAGTGTATCGTTACGAACAATCTGGAGAATTACATGGACTAACAAGGGCAAGATGTTTTACAGTAGATGATGCTCATATATTTTGTAGACCAGATCAAATAGTAGAAGAATTTACAAAAGTTATTAATCTAGTATTATATGTTTTCAAAACATTTGATTTTAAGGATTATGTAGCACAAATTTCTTTAAGGGATTCAAATAATAAAGAAAAATATATTGGTAGTGACGAAAATTGGGATAAAGCAGAGAAAGCAATTATTGACACTGCTAAAGAACAAGGATTAAAAACAGTAGTAGAATATGGTGAAGCAGCCTTTTATGGTCCAAAACTAGATTTCATGGTAAAAGATGCTCTAGGAAGAGAATGGCAATTAGGGACTATTCAAGTAGATTATAATCTACCTGAAAGATTTGAGTTAGAATACACTGGTGCAGATAATAAAAAACATAGACCTGTAATGATACACAGAGCACCATTTGGATCTATGGAAAGATTTGTTGCTGTTTTAATTGAACATTGTGGTGGTAATTTTCCACTATGGTTAAGCCCCGAACAATTCATAATTTTACCAATAAGCGAAAAATATCATGAATATGCTGAAAATATTACTCAATTACTAAAAAATTACGATATTTGCGGCCCGATAGATAAAAGAGCAGAAACTACTAGTAGAAAAATAAGAGATGCTGAAGTTTCTAAAATACCATATATTATCATCGTCGGAGAAAGAGAAGAGAAAGAGAATACGATAACAATTCGTAAGCATGGAGGAGAGAATATAGGTAGTTTAGAAGTTGGGGAATTTATAGAAATAGTAACAAAAGAAATTACAGAATTAATAACATTTAATAATTAAATAAAAAAACATCGCAATAAAGAGAAGATATAGAGGTCGAGTTATTGTTGAAAAACAGCATAAAACAAACAGAGAAATTACTGCAGCTTTTGTAAGAATTGTTGGAGATCTAGTAGAGCCAAAAATAGTTTCAATTGATGAGGCAATAAAAATTGCAAAATCATTCTCGTTAGATTTAGTTGAAATTTCCCCAAATACAGAACCACCAGTATGTAAATTAATTGATTATAAAAAATTTATTTATGATCAAAAAAAGAAGCAAAAAGCAATAAAATCAAAAGCACAGAAAGTTGTTATAAAAGAACTTAGATTTGGTCCAAATACTGGAGAACATGATTTTGATTTTAAATTAAAACATGCGAAAAAATTTTTAGAAGAGGGAGCTAAAGTTAAAGCGTTTGTTTTTTTTAGAGGAAGAACAATAATATTTAAAGATAAAGGTGAGATATTATTATTAAGATTAGCACAAGCGCTTGAAGATTTCGGTATAGTTGAAAATATGCCAAAACTAGATGGAAAGAAAATGATAATGATCGTTGCACCAAAAAAGAAAAATTAAAAGATAAGTTATGCCAAAAATGAAAACAAAAGCTGGAGCTAAAAAAAGATTTAAACTTACAGGTTCAGGAAAGATAAAAAGAAAACATGCGTTTAAATCTCATATTTTAACAAAAAAAGGGACTAAACAAAAACGAAATCTTACCAAAACAGGATTAGTACATGCTTCTGATGTAAAGAGTGTAAAAGCTCAATTATGTATATAAATTTAGGTTATTAACCAGGGGAATAGTCTTAATTAAGAACTATATAATAGTCACTATTTTCCAAAAAATTAAAAAAAATGCCAAGATCAGTCAATTCAGTTGCTGCAAAAGCAAGAAGAAAAAAAATACTAAAATCAGCTAAAGGATATTTTGGTAGAAGAAAAAATGTACATACAGTAGCAAAAAATGCTGTTGAAAAGGGTATGCAATATGCATATAGAGACAGGAAAAATAAGAAAAGAACATTTAGAGCATTATGGATTCAAAGAATTAATGCTGGCGCGAGATTACATGGTATGTCATATTCTAATTTTATGGGGAAAATACACTCAAAAGGAATAAAACTAAATAGGAAAGTACTAGCTGATCTAGCTATGAATCATCCTGAAACATTTAAACAATTAGCTTTAAGTATATAATTAATTATAATATGAATAGCAGAAGATATTTACCGACACTAAGTGAATTAATTGATAGGTTATCAATTGCACAATTAAAAGAAGTTTTTATTAGCAAGCATAAAAATGAATATTCTAAAGAAATTAAAGATATAATTAATGACATCCAACTAATATTAGATGAAGATAGTGGAAAATTAGATGCAAATACAATTAGAGCAATTATAGTCTTATCACAGATGAATCTTCATATTTGGCATAATGAATCAAATTACCGAAATGGAATTAAAGATGGTAATGATTTAGAATTAACTCATGGATTGAATGGTATTAGAAATACTGCAAAAAATAAAATTCAAGAAATAGTTGGAGGAAGAAAAGACTACAAAATAGATTGCATAGCCGCTGATTTTAAAGATTGGGAAATAAGCTGGTAAAAGATTTTATTTTAATTTTCCCTTAACCAAAGTAGAAATTAATTTACCATCAGCCTGTCCGCGCAATTTATTAATAGCCAAACCCATTACCTTACCCATATCAGCAGATGAACAAGTACCTAAATCTAATATTATCATATCAATAACCTTTTCAACAGCATCTTTTGAAAGCTGTTTAGGTAAATAGACTTCAAGATGTTTTAGCTCTTCAAGCTCATCTTTCTCTAGATCTTGTCTATTTTGCTCATTATATATTTGGGCAGAATCTTTCCTTTGTTTAACTAATCTACTAATAATCTTTAATACAACTTCATCTGACACCTCACTTTTTCCATCCTTAGTAGCTTCAAGCATAATAGCAGATTTAACTGCTCTTAGAGCAGCTAATTTTTGTGCTTCACGAGCTAGCATCGCATTCTTAATATCATTATTGATTAATTGCTGAATATTCATAATTATTTGTATTTTTTATTAGTATTAATTAATACTTTTAATGCATCTATAGCAAAAGTATAATCTGGATTTATTTCAATTGCTCTGCGATAATCAACTTCAGCTTGAGCAATATTACCTAATGTTTCAAAACATACCCCCCTGGCATAATAAGCTTGATAAAAAACTGAATTAGAATAGATAGCATCTGCAAAATTATTTATAGCAATATCAAATAATTTTAACTCCATATGTATGAATCCAATATTATAATGAGTATTTGTATTAAAGGCATCAAAAACAAGTAATTTATTATATGTTACAAGAGCTTTATTATATAGTTTGTTATCTTGATAATATAATGCAAGATTATATAATGTTATAATATCTGATGAATCAATATCTAAAACATTATTATAATAAATCTCTGTTAAAGTATCATTTCTGAGCTGATATATAAGACCAATTTCTATATATGATTGAGTATAAATAGGATTAATACTAATACTATTTTGAAAACAATCTATAGCAATATCATGTTGATTTAACTGTTTAAAAGCATACCCCATTAAATGATGCGTCTTAAATTGATTATATTCAATTTTAAGAGATTTATTAAATAAATCTATAGCTTGCTTATATCGTGCATAAGCTATATTAAGCTCTCCATGTAATGAAAGAGCTAAATGATTGTTTTGATCACTATCTGTAGATTTCTTTATACATTCTAATGCAAGTTTCCCATATTCAGATTTTGTTTTGTCATACTTTGATATTTCAAAATATGACTGAGCAGCTAAAAAATTAAATTCACTATTAAGTGAATCAATCAATAAACACTGTTTTAAATCAAAAAGTGCAGATTCATGCTTGTTTTTATCTAAATTAAACATAGCTCTATCTAGTAAATAATCTGTATTAGAAGGATTCTTGTTTATTTTTTCAGAAAGTAAATTGATTTCTGATTTTTTAACATCATCATTTTCTTCAACTACATTACATGCAGAAAAAAGTAAAAAAAAAGATAATAAATAGATCCTCATGAAAAATCTTTATGAAGAAAGTTCTTTTATTTTATCTTCTATTTCAAGACATAACTCAGGATTATCAGAAATTATTTGTTTAACAGCATCTCTTCCTTGACCAAGCTTAGTATCATTATAACTAAACCAAGAACCACTTTTATTAACTACATCTAGATCAACAGCTTTATCTAAAACCTCACCTGATCTAGAAATACCTTTACCAAACATAATATCAAATTCCACCTTCTTAAATGGAGGAGCAACTTTATTTTTCACAACTTTTACTCGTGTTCTATTACCTATAATATCTTCTCCATTCTTGATTGCACCAATTCTTCTAATATCTAAACGGATAGAAGAATAAAATTTCAATGCATTCCCACCAGTAGTTGTCTCTGGGTTACCAAACATTACACCAATTTTCATTCTAATTTGATTAATAAACATACAAGTACAACCAGTTTTACTAATTGTAGCTGTTAGTTTTCTCAAGGCCTGTGACATTAGACGAGCATGTAAACCCATCTTTGAATCACCCATTTCTCCCTCAATTTCAGATTTTGGAGTTAATGCAGCAACAGAATCAATCACAACTAAATCTACAGCACCAGAACTTATCAAATGATCAGCAATTTCTAGGGCCTGCTCACCATTATCTGGCTGAGATATTAAAAGATTATCTGTATCTACTCCTAAAACAGCAGCATAAGCAGCATCAAATGCATGTTCAGCATCAATAAATGCTGCTATACCACCCTGTTTTTGAACTTCTGCAATTGCATGAATAGTTAAAGTAGTTTTACCAGATGATTCTGGCCCATAAATCTCTATAACCCTTCCTCTAGGGTAGCCACCTACACCTAAGGCTAAATCTAGGCCCATAGATCCTGATGGAATTACTTCGATATCTTCAACCACCTTATCACCTAATTTCATTACTACACCTTTGCCATAAGATTTTTCTAATTTTCCTAAAGTAAGTTCTAAAACTTTAAGTTTCGCGGCTTTATCTTTTTCACTCATAAAATTTTTTATACAAATTACTAAAATTAAACAATAAACCTCAAAAAATATTAGTGTTAATTATTAACAAAATCAAACGATTTTCAAAATAATAACAAATATAATTTTGAAGAAGAAAAACATTAAAAGAGTCAACTAACTAGTTTAGTGATAATAAAAATTTATTATTTGAAACTGATTTAGTAGTTTTTGAATATGATAAAATAAATTTAATAGTTTTTAAAGAGGGAGTTAAAATAGCAAAACTCTCTACTGAAGATTTATTTTTATGAATTTTTTGTTTTTTATCACTCTTAGTAAAATTTTTACCCATATATATATAATTGATTAATATATAAAATAACGTAAAAAATAATTATATATTATATAATTCTAAAACTATATATGTAAATCAACATGATGTTTTTTACTTAAGCCTCTTAAATTAATTAAAGCATAACGCATTCTACCTAGAGCAGTATTAATTGACACATCTATTGTTTGAGCTATCTTTTTGAAACTTAACTCTTCAAAATATCTCATTTTTAAAACTTCCTTTTGATCAGTAGGTAAGAGTTCTATTAATGATTTTAGATCATAATATACCTGATCCTTTATTAATTTTTCATCAATATTAATTTCATTATCTTTAATAACATCAAAAATATCAAAATCACTATTTGATCTTATCATATGCATTTTCTTCTGCTTTCTAAAATGATCAATGACTAAATTATGAGATATTCTCATTACCCAAGGTAAAAACTTACCTTCTTCATTGTATTTACCCTTTTGTAATGAATTAACGACTTTGACATAAGTGTCTTGAAAAATATCTTCACTGATATCTTTATTTTTAATTTTGGACATAATAAAAGCAAAAACCCTGTTCTTATGTCTATGTAATAAAATTTCAAAGGAGAAGTTATCCCCATTAATATATTCTTTTACTAATTCTTGGTCTGAAAGATTACTTAATAACATACTACTTTATTTAGTTAATAAAAATTTAAGTAGATGTCTATGCTATAAGCTTATGGTTTGTATTAAATTAAAGCTCAAATATAGATAAAGTTTAGAAATTATACAAATCATATTGTTTATTTTTGCAAAATTCAATTTAAAAATATGAGTATAAAAAAAATAAATACACTAGATAATATTCATATAATAGGTGCAAAACAGCATAATCTAAAAAATATTTCATTATCGTTAAAAAAAAATAAAATAACAGTAATTTCAGGTGTTTCTGGATCTGGAAAATCAACATTAGCATTTAATACACTATTTGCTGAAGGTCAAAGAAGATATATAGAGAGTTTATCATCATATGCTAGACAATTTCTAGGAAAAATACAAAAACCCGATGTTGATGAAATAAGAGGAATATGCCCTGCAATAGCAATTGAGCAAAAATCAATTACAAAAAATCCAAGATCAACTGTAGGTACTAGTACTGAAATATATGATTATCTAAAATTATTATTTGCTAGAATCGGGATTACTTACTCTCCAATCTCTAATAATGAAGTAACTATTGACAGAACAAAAGATATTTATAATTATATATTAGATCAAAAAATAGGAGAAACTGCATACATTTTGTCAAAATCAAAATATTCTGATGAGAAAAATATTGATTTATTAAAAAGACTTCAGAAAAACGGATTCTCAAGAGTAATGATAAAGGATCAAATACTTAAAATTATAGATATTAACACAAAAAAGATTAGTAAAGAAATTATATACACAGTAATCGATAGGATTTATTTAGAAGAAAATATTGATAAGAATCGAATTACTGATTCAATTGAAACTGCATTATTTGAAGGAGAAGGATATTGCACAATTAGTATCCATAATAAGAATAAAGAATTTTCAAATAATTTTGAATTAGATGGTATTAAGTTTCTTGATCCAACACCAGCACTCTTTTCTTTTAATAATCCTTATGGAGCATGTGATAAGTGTGGAGGATATGGAAGCATCTTAGGTATAGATAAAGAAAAAGTTATTAATGATGATAGTTTATCATTATTTGAAGGAGTCGTATTACCATGGACTGGAATAAAACTTTCTAGATGGAAAGATAAATTTATTCAAAACTCAAATAAATACAATTTTCCAATTCATAGAGCATATAAAAATCTATCAAAAGAAGAAAAAGATATTTTATGGAATGGACAAGGGAAATGTAAGGGTATAAATCAATTTTTTGATATGCTTGAAGCTAATAAGTATAAAATACAAGCTAGAGTACTTATTGCAAGGTATAGAGGGAAAACTAGCTGTGATGAATGTAATGGGTCAAGATTAAGAAAGGAAACAAATTACATTAAAATAGGTGGAAAAAATATAAGCGATATTAGTCAACTTTATATTAAAGAGGCTTTACATTTTTTCTTAAATATAAAAATAACAAAAAATGAAAAACTTATTGCCGAAAGAATTATAGAAGAAATAACTAATCGTCTAAGATACTTAAATGATGTTGGTTTAGAGTACTTAACTTTAAACCGAAAATCTAAAACACTTTCAGGTGGTGAGTCACAAAGGATTAATTTAGCAACTTCACTAGGAAGTTCACTAGTTGGAGCTATGTATATCTTAGATGAACCAAGCATAGGATTACATCCAAAAGACACAAAAAAACTAATAAAAATATTAAAAAACTTAAGAGATATTGGTAATACTGTTATTGTAGTTGAACATGATGAGGAAATTATAATGAATGCAGATTATATTGTTGATATAGGACCTGAAGCAGGTATTAATGGTGGAGAGGTAATTTATAATGGAAATATTCATAACTTATTTAATGAGCAGAAAAGCTTAACAACTAAATATCTAACTAAACAGTTAAAAATTGAAATACCATCAAAAAGAAAAAGATGGTCTGACTATATTGAATTATTAGGAGTGACAAAAAATAATCTTAATGATATTAATGTTAGGATCCCTTTAAACTGTTTAACATTAATAACAGGAGTAAGTGGTTCAGGAAAATCGTCACTTGTAAAAGAAGTCTTAAAACCTGCTATTAATAATAAAATAGGAAATTATGAAAAAGACGAAAATAATTACAAAGACATAAAAATAACTGTAGATAATATAAAAAAACTTGAATTTATAAATCAAAATCCTCTTGGAAAATCATCAAGATCAAATCCAATAACTTATATAAAGGCTTATGATGAAATTAGGACATTATTTGCAAACCAACCTTTATCTAAAGCAAGAAAATATAAAACAGGAATGTTTTCATTTAATGTAGATGGAGGAAGGTGTGAAGAGTGTAAGGGAGAAGGTGAAATTACAGTAGAGATGCAATTTATGGCAGATGTCCATCTTAAATGTGAATTATGTAATGGAAATAGATTTAAAAAAGAAATATTAGAAATTAAATTTTCTGAAAATAATATTGCAAATATACTCGATATGTCAGTTGATAAAGCAATTGATTTTTTTATAAAAAATGATAAAAAAATAATAGCAAATAAAATCCAACCATTACAAGATGTAGGATTAGGCTATATTAAACTTGGACAATCATCTAATACTCTAAGTGGCGGTGAGGCTCAGCGAACAAAAATTGCATCATTCCTAACTAAGGGAAATACACAAAATAAAATACTATTTATTTTTGATGAACCAACTACAGGCCTCCATTTTAATGATATAAAAAAACTCCTAACTTCCTTTTATTCTTTAATTGAAAGAGGACATTCTATCATATGCATTGAACATAATTTAGATGTTATAAAATGTGCAGATTGGATAATTGATTTAGGACCTGAAGGTGGTGATAAAGGTGGTGAGGTTATATTTAGTGGAACACCAGAAGAAATCATCAAAGATAAAAAATCGCATACTGGAAATTTCTTAAAAGATAAATTAACTACTTAAAATTTGTAAATAACTCTGTAAGATTATAGTAGCACTAACTTGATCAACTAAAGCTTTATCACGTCTTCTTTTTTTGTTTACTCCTGAAGAGAGAATTGCTTTCTTTGCCATAGAAGAGGTAAATCTCTCATCAATACTATCAATAATAATATCAGGATACAATTGTTTTAATTTATTAATAAAAACATTAATTTCATATGTACTATCTGTATTAGAGTTATCTAAATTTTTTGGAAGACCTATAACAATATGGGATATCATCTCTTTATCAATAACTTCTTCAAGAAATGAATAAATTTTATTTGTAGAAACTGTTGCCAAACCACTTGCAATAATCTTTAGAGAATCTGTAATCGCCACTCCTACCCTTTTGCTACCATAGTCTATGGCAAGGATTTTTGACACTACTGTTTTATTATTTGATAAATAATATTTTCTGGCAAAATAGTAATCATATATGTTCCTGCTGGATATTTAACCATATCAAACCGTTTGGAAATATTTGTACTATTAATAATATTAAGTTTTTTACCATTTATATCTGAAATTTCAATAGAATGTTTTTTCTCATCATTAATAATAATATTAAATATTCCCTTAGTTGGATTTGGAAAAATATTAATATCTAAGTTAGTTTCTAAAATTGATGTTTGGTTAATATAAATTGGAGGAAAAACAATGTAATCTATCCAAGCTCCATCTTGACCATCATCCCAAGATGCATCCTTTTCATACTCCCATTTAAAAGTATTAATACCAGTATTAACCGGGAACGAAACAAAACTCCAAACTGTATCAATTCCTGACCACTCTGCTAGTTTAGTTCCATTAATCTTAAATTTAAGGAAATCAAAATTTAACTCTGATGAAACATACTTATAAAATGAAATATCACCGTTAGCAATTACTTCAACAGTGATTGATAGTTCAGATTCTTCATTATCAGGTAATGCAATAGCAGAACGAGAGCTATATACTCCTTCATATATTTCATTATCATCAACTACCCAAGGAAAAGAACCTTGAATCCATGAATAATTTGTAAAATCTCCTGTTTCATAATCTTCATCAATTGTACCAATATTTTCTGATAAATCTGTTTGATAAGAATAAATTTGATCTGTTATATTGAAGGGGAAAATCACATTAGTTCCAACGGGAGTATTTTGATTAACCGATATATTAAAAATTAAATTCTGTGTTTGATTTGTGTTGAGATTCAACAACGAAAAATTAGAAGAATTAATAGTTATGTAACTACTTAAAGTTGTAAGTGTACCTAATAGATTATATGCATCTGCATGACCAATATTATTAACTTCAACTATTAGCTCAAGATTTTCACCTGCATCTAGTTTGCCATTACCATTACCTAAAACAGCATCATTAACTGTATAACCAAGATGAGATAAAATAGGAGCATTAATAGTAATATCTATATTTGAAACCCAAACACTTCCAAGATTATCAGAAATAGTTAATAAAAATGATGCAATATGTTGATCAGGCACAAAATTAGCTATCTGAAAACTAAATGGATTGTTTGAACTACTAGATTGATTAGAATTAATAAGGTTAATATTATCTACTGAATCTATAATTGTAATGTATTGATCATTAGTTGATAAAATTAAATTTAAATTTTGTGCATTACCCCCTCCTAAATTAAATAAATCAACAGTCATACTAACTATTTCACTGTAATCAGCTAAAGAATTATTATTACCACTTATATCAGATAATAATTGATTAGTCGAGATAACATAAGGTCCATTTGGCGATATTGCCTGTAAAGTATTGATATAGGGTTGTTTAAATTGTTTTGTAACAATAATATCAATAGCACCAACGCTAGAAATTGGATTAAAAACTAAATTAACAATTCCTGTAGCATTACATAGCTGAGCATCTAATAAAACCCCATTCATTGATAATGCAACATATGAATTTTCTTCAGAATTAACAGCTAAAGAAGTTGATCCTACAGGTAAAACTGAATTATGAGAAACTGTTAAGCTAGTAGGCATACCAACATATGGCATTAAAGAGGGATCACCCATTAAATGATAAATCTCCCAATAATATTGTTCAGCACCACCAGCTTCAGTAACAGCAAGATTACCTGCGTGAATTATCTGAGATTGCGTAATAAACCAATCATCTTCTTGTTCTCCATTTTCATGCATCAAACAATCATAAGCACCTAAACCAGTTCCAGAATATGATGGGTTAGCGGTAATATTTGATGAACTGCCAACTGACCACCAGTAATCTTCATCCCAATATGTATTATTACTTGCCCCAATATGTCCAATAGCCCCTTTATTATCTGCTCTAAGTAAAGCCTCACCAAAGCATATAGGTTCATCAAATTTATTTGGAGTACAGCAATTACTAATCACTAATCCGTATTCATCAATATTTTGCAATCCTGGCACATCACTAGAGTTAAAACTTGGGTCAGACCAGCCAGAAGGACCACAATGTGCAGTATAGTTAGCAAACCCTACACCTTCACTAACATTACTAATTATAGATGAAGAAGCCTGTGACATATCAGAAGTAATAGGGGAACCTGATCCATACAAATAATTATGAATAGTTAGATTATGAGCTATATTAAAATAATTATCAGTAGCATAATTAATTTGACCATTTCCATATGTTGGAGCATATGAAGCGTCTACACCAGCAACTAAGACAACATAATCTAAAAAAGAAGGATCAGAAAATAGATATTTCTCATGTGTTAATGTCTTAGCTACTTGAATTTCCACTTCAGAAACTGTATTTGCAGAAAATCTACCAAAATACATTTCAGGATAAAAATCACCATTACCATCAAACTCACAATAGTACATATCTGAAATATGTTGAGCACCAATAAAACTTGGGACTTGATTAACATCACCAACAATTAAAAGGTAAGTTGGAGCAGGATTATTAATTGTTGCACTATCATATAAGTTTTGAATATATGATTTAATTGATGTAGTTGTAGTTCCAACGTTAGGATCATTAGTATATGCTTCAATTACTGTAAAACCTTTCTTTTTTTTCCAATCAACTAAAGGTTGAAGGGCAGTTTGAAAAAGTGGATCTGATACAATAACATATTTTACTGGGTATGTTGTAATAACATCTTTGGGGTTTGAAGGTAAATAATTAATACATTTCTTATATAAATGTTCAAAATCTGAAGAATAATATCTTTGTTTTGATAGATTATCACCTATGATATCTATATCAGAAAATGAAACTTCAATTTCTAGATTAGTGATGATTTTTAACTCATTAGTTATAGGGTTATATGAAATTGGCGAGATAGAGATACGTGCTAATTGAATGTCTCGCATCAAACCTAATAATTCTATATTAACTACGTCTAAATCTGAAAAACTATTATTTTGATAGAATTCTTTATTGTAATAAAAATCTATATCTTCAGCATTATCACCCTTAGAAATGGAAGGTTGATTTGGAAATAATGGCAAGTCTATGTCATAATCATTAAGAGATATAATTTCAATATGTCTATTAATGATCTTACTATTTACCTTAGCTCCCTTAGGAACATTGATCAATTTATTAATAACGGGCAACTCTGGTGTGCCATTTTCAGAAATTGAAGTGTATGAAGGAATTGATAATTTTATAAAATCTCCAGCTTTTGTTTTAATAATATTAGTATTTAGCTTATTTAACTGACTTATAATTCTAAAAGTAGTTTTAGATTTATCAGTAACTCTAAAATTATTATTATTATTATTATTATTAGAAATATTAATTTCTTGAGAAATGACACTATTAGAGAAACAAGTAAGTAGTATAAGAATGAAAGATAGTATTCGCATTATAGTATTTAATTAACACAAATATATGCTTTTTTACAGTTCTTAGCTAGAATAGAAATTGAAAAAAAATGAAAATAATTAATTTGAAATTGTTGTATGGCTACAAAATTCACACATTTTAGGATCTTTATTTGCTGAAAAATTTTCTTCAGTTATTCTTTTTAGAAGACGTATTAATTGCTGTTCAAAATTATTTAAAGTATCATTATTAAAAAGCAAATTACTACTATGGCGTGCATGTATCAATCCATTATCTAAATTTCTAAAAGAAAATATTCCTGCAACGACATCTGTATTTAAATATTCTGGATTGGCTTTTAAAAATAAATAAGCATACATCAGAACTTGAAATAATTTATCTTTTTTAGGATCATCAATTATATCATCCCATTTCTGAAAATTTAAATCTTTAGATGTAACAGCTTTTCCAGATTTATAATCAATAATACGCAGTGTACCATTGTATTTATCTACTCTATCTACAATGCCTTTTAATCTAAAATTAAAACCTCCAACTTTCAAATCATGTGACATTTCCTGTTCCTTATATAATATCTCTATTGAAGCACCTTTTTGTGCTAAAATTGATTTTTCATATCTTAAAAAATTAGTGGTTAATTTTTGTGCTACTTTAATAGAAAGATAGTTTTTGCCTTCATAAAAATTATTTTCAGAAAGCTTATCTCTATAGTATATATGTAAAGAATTAATAACTAAATGAAAAATACTCATTTTTTTTTCATGAAAATTTGCTAAATGCAAATCACCGATGGGGTAATTTTTATCTAAAGCATAATGAATCGCACTACCCATTATACTGTTATCTGCAAATTCATCAACAATTACTGTTTCTCTGATCTTCACTAAATAATGATAATAGAAATCTAAACTACATTTATTATACTTATTTAATGCGGATGGAGAAACACCATTACTTGCCCAATTACGTATTTCTTTTTCTAAACCTCTATTTGGAATAATATGATATGACGGCGAAGGAATAGTGAAATTATTATCTTGGTAAGTGTACTCTTTAATTTCACTACTTCTGTATTCCGATAATAATTGTGTTATAAATCTACTTTTTTCTCCAACGCTGAAATCATCAATTTTTGTACTATATGTTAAAGTTATATTATTAGCTCTTTGAAGAATTCTATAGAAATGATATGAAAAAACTGCATCTCTTTCATTATGTGTAGGTATTTTAAAATACTTTTTCAAGTCAAATGGAATAAATGAATTAGAACCCTTACTCTTTGGTAAAAATCCTTCATTAACCCCTAACATTATAATATTTTTAAAATCTAAAGTGCGACTTTCTAAAATACCCATAAGCTGCACCCCTTCTAAAGGCTCTCCCTTAAATGGGATGATTTCTTTAGATATTAACTGCTTAATAATTGTAATGAGAGTGCGCAAATCTACTTGGTAGGTAAAATCAGTAAATAATTTTTCAAGCATACATATACTATTATGAAAAATATTCAAAATCTCAGAATCAATTGTCGCCTTGCTATTAACTAAAGAAACTCTTAAAAGGGATATCAAATACTTTAACTGCTTAATTGTATTTTCAAAATTATTAGTAAGACTAAAAATAACTTGTATTTTCTTATCTAAAAAATTATTAATTTCTTCAGAAGAAACAAATACAATATTATTAGTATAAATATATTTTTTTAGATTTCTAATACTATTAGGTGTAACTATTTTTTTAAAATATGGATCATCGATAAATAAAAATAAATCTTTAAAGTAAAATTTGTTCTTTTTATATTTTAATACACTTAACTTCATTAAAAGAAAAGTATTTATAAATGCAAAAAAAGGTGTGTTTTTAAGAGGACTACCCATTGTGACATTCAATTTTTCAACTGAATCTGGAATATGATTTAAAACTGGATATAGTAAGTTTTCATCAGCAAGAATAATCGCTGTATTACTATTATTAAGATCACTTTCCTTGATTTGAGATAAAACTTGGGACATTACTTGAGCTTGAGCAATGTTTTGAGGACACGCAACAATATTAAATTTATCCTTAGCAATAGAGAAGTAATCACCAACACCTTCGAAATCAATTTCTGACCATTTAGTTTGTTGCTGTTTTAAAAAAATTCCTGCTTCATGATCATTATTTTTAAAATAGTATTCATCAGCATCCCAAAAAACTCTAGCAATATCTCTTTTTTTTAAATTATCTATAATTACATGCTGAGATGAGGTTAAAGCATTAAGACCAACAAACCAAACTTTTTTCCAAGGAAGCTCTATCGTGTTTATTTTTTCTGCAGCTACTCTGTTAGCTAAGCCTTGATAACCCATTTTTTTATCTAGTAACTCTTTTTTGAAAATCTGATAAACAGAAAAAAGAGATTCAAAAAAATCTATATAATTCTCTTGAACATTTGTAAGAGGTTTTTCCGAAAAACTCCAATTGTCTATATTCCAATTTTCAAGCTCTTTAACATTTTTTAAATTACCATATAAGGATTTAGCATCAACAATATTGGTATCAATATCATTAAAGTCATGTAATAGCATGGAACTCCAATTTAAAAAATCATTAAATGAATCATGCTTTTTTATAGAACTGACCAAATAACTTTGATAAAGATGAAATTGTAATGAAATATTATCAATAACTTTTAAATCAGATATATCTTCTATAAATTCTTCAATAGAAAAAAACTTAGGCAAAAATACTGGCTTAGTTATTTTTTTTGACAAATAATACTTGAGAAAAACAACAGATCTTTTACTTGGAAGAACTACAGCAATTTCATCCATATTATCTGCAAATTTTAACATTAAACGATCAGCTATTTTTTCTAGAAAAGGCTTCATACTTTTACAACTTTATTTTTAGCACTTGTATATATTAAATAGTTAGAAATATTTTTATAACCCATAAGAGAAAGCGCATTTGAATAAGTCAATATTTGTAGATTATGACTATTATCACTTTCACCTGTTTTATAATCAACTATAATAACCTCATTATCATTAATCAATAATCGATCTGGAATATATGTTTTTCCATCTGGCATAAGAATCTCTTTTTCAGTTTTTATTTCCCATTTATTAGAAAAGAAATAATCTACTTTTTTATCAGAAAAAAGTGCGTCAATTTCTAAAAAAAGTTTCTTTTTTTCATCATTAGAACATTTAGCATTATCATATAAAGAGTTAATGACATCATATTTCTGCTGCTTATAATAGATTTTAGACAAGGCATAATGCAATAATTTACCCCAATCCTTTTTAACGTCATTAGTTTCAGTATCCCAAAAATCTATAGAAGAATTTTTCAATGAGATAATTTCACGCCAATCTCGAACTATAATATTTTTTTTATCAAAGATCTTTTTATTAATTTCTTGATTTTCATGATACTCAAAGCGATCTCCCTGAGAGAACGGAAAAACTTTACAGAATTGTGATAATAAAAAATTTAAGCTAGTATTAGTCTTTGAAGTTTTACTTAGAGATTTTGAAAATATATACAGTGACTCTTTTGCTCGCGTTGATGCTACATAGAGTTTGTTAATATTATCTAATAAAGATAATGAGTTCTCAATTTCATATTGCGATTTATAATGTGAAAAACTTAAATTCTTGTTTTGGCTAATTAAAGAGTATTTCAAATTTTCTGAATTAAAATTATTATTATCAACCCACATCTCTTTTTTAGCACTCGACTCCCAATTAAAAGGAATCATTACAATATTAAATGCTAAACCCTTAGACTTATGAATAGTCATTAACTTAACAGCATTTGTATCTTCAGAAATTGTTATAGATTTTTTATCTTGAACTTGCTCCCACCACACAATAAATTCTGATAAACTATTAATATTTTTTTGAGAATATATAAGCACTAAATCAGTGAAAAAATCAACATAAATGTCACGTTTTATTTTCAAAGAATTAATAATTTCAACTATCATTTCATATAATGAGAGTTGCAATAAAGAATCAACATTAACATATAAATTAATTTTATTAAGCAACAAAATAAACTCGTTATTGTCATGAATTTTCAAGTTTAAATCATGTAATTCATCATCAAATAAATCATTAGAATATAAATAAGTAATCACAGAGGCTTTTGCAATGTTATCTTCAATGTTATAAAGATATTTAACAAATGATATTATAGCCTTTACTTTTTCAGATCTTGAAATCAACAACCCTTCATTAGAAACAATAGGAATAGATGATAAAGTTAAATATTCAGCAACCTCAATTATATTTTGATGTGTATTACATAGTATAGCAATATCTTTAAATTGGAAATTATTTTCTTCATTCAACCTTTTAATTTCAATTACCATGGCAGACAAGATATCTTGTTTATAATCTTTTCCATTAAACATATCTATATAAACATAGCCTCCAGCTTTAGCATAATTTGAATTTTGATGATGATGATCATAAATACCTTTAAGATTTGTAGGCAATATCTGCTTGATTTTACTAAAAAAACTATTATTAAAATTTATTATTTGCTTTTTACTTCTAAAATTTTCTTGTAAGTTTTTGACATTGTAGTGAGTCTCTAATTTAGATTGCCAATCATTTACATTAACAAGATTATCACCTTTAAATATCTCAGGTAATTTTAAAAACTGTTCAACCTCTCCTGAACGCCACCTATAGATAGATTGTTTACCATCTCCAACCACAACAGATTTTCCAAAATCTAAAGAATCAGTTATTAATGGTAATAAATTTTGCCACTGCAGTAAAGAAGTATCTTGAAATTCATCAATTAAAAAATGATTATAGCGCTCTCCTAATCTCTCAAAGATAAAAGAAGAAGATTGCTCGGATACAAGTCTATTAATTGTTTTATTAAATGAAGAAATATGTTCAATATTATATTCTTTTTTATAATCTTTAATCTCTTTAACTAATTCATTAATAATTAAAGATGGATAAATCTTTTTAAGTACTGCATCAAGCGTTGTATAGTCTTTTAAAAGAATTAATAAATCTTCAAAGAAATTCTTCAATTTATTCTTGCAAAAATCTACATTAACTTTAGATGCCTGGTCAAGATCTTTTTTATACCAATTATCTTCATCTACATTCTTAATTAATGTTTGTGATGGAATCCAATCAGAAGATTTTTTACTTAATAGCTTTTTAGAAAATAAATTATAGAAAGTACCTCGATTGAAATGATTCTCAAAAAGATTATTTTTTAAAAAATAATTAGACGCATGATCTCTCAATGCTAATATTTTTTTGTGACAATTATTTCTATTAACCAATAATTTATCTTTTATCTTAACGTATTCACTAATTGAAAAAGAATTATTAATTAATAAATCATCAAAATTCTCTTTAAAGAGGTGTGAACAAAAATCTTCTAAATCATTTTGAATATTATTACTATTACCATCATCAATTTTTTGTAATGAAAAATCAATTAATACATCTGAAAGCTCAACATTATCTTCAGAGATTTTACTAATTAACAATGCAACAACTGGTTGAATAATTTTATAACTTTCTAATTCCAAATCAAAATCACTAGACAAACCTAAATCGGACGAAAATGTTTTGATAATTTTATAAGTAAATTTATCAATTGTTTGAATTCCTAGATCAGAATAATGATGAATAATATGTGTATAAACCTCTTTCGAGTATATATATATATCTTTATTAGATAAATTAGTTTGTTTGCTTATTACAGATAAAATATTATCTACATCTTTTAATTGAGATAATGTATATAAATAATGAAGAACCCTCTCCTTCATTTCTTTAGCTGCTTTATTAGTAAAAGTAATAGCTAAAATTTTCCTATAATAATCCCTCTCTGGTGGACATCTACTAAGAGCTAAAGAAATATAATTAACAGCTAAGGCGTATGTCTTTCCGGAACCTGCAGATGATCTATAAACTATAAAATTTCTCACTTGCTGGTTTTAGATTGTTACAATTTAAAAAATAATCATAAATTAATCATTAATTTTTGAACCACAATATTTGCAAAATTTAGCATCTTCATCATGACCTTCTTTAGAACAATTAATACATGAATGGCTAGATGCGTTTTTATTTGTTCTAATAATTCCAGCAGTAACTATTCCTGTAGGAACTGCAATTATTCCGTATCCTAAAAGCATAATCAAAGAGGCAATAATTTTCCCAATTACTGTAGCTGGAACAACAGACCCATAACCTACAGTAGTTAAAGTAACGATTGACCAATAAATTGAATTTGGAATATCTTGAAAACCAGGAGTATTACCTAATTTCCCTTCAAAAATATACATGATAGTTCCAAGAATTACAATTAGTAAAAGAACTGATAAAAGAAATACAATTATCTTAGGGATAGATTTCCGTAAAGCAATTTGCATTGTATAGGCACCTCTTATGTATCTTTTTAATTGAAATACTCTAAAAATTCTTATTATCCTAACTGATCTTAAGACAGTTAGTGAATGTAGACTTGGTATAAAAAACAAATATGTAGGTATAATCGCTAATAAATCAACAACACCCAATGTTGAAAAAATATATTTAAAAGGTTTTTTTATTGAATAAATCCTCAAAAAATATTCAATGGTAAAAAGAATTGTAAAAAACCATTCTAACGTGAAAAGTAATATTGCGTATTCATTCCAAATTGTTTGTACGCTCTCTAACATAACAACTAATACTGATAGTAGTATTGCTATTAATAATGCAATATCAAAAGCTTTTCCCTTAGGAGTATCTGCTTCAAAAATTATCTGATGAATTCTTTCTTTAGTCATGATATTAGCAAATGTATACTTTTTTTAAATTATATATATCTATTGTATAATCTTTTAGTCTTAATTTACGAATGTGTATAGATTACATTCTTTGTGGAACCTTAATACATAATAATAACATTCCAGATTTAATAATTTCTGCAATTTTTTTAGATAATGCAACTCTAAAACTAATTAATGATTCTGACTCCGCATTAAGAATGGATGTTGACTGATAATAACTATTAAATTCTTTAACAAGTTCAAAAATGTAATTAGCTACTAATGCAGGACTATAAGAATTTGCAGATTCTTGAATTAATTTTGGAAATTCTAATATTAACTTAATTAACTCTCTTTCTTTATCTGATATATTTACACCCATATCTATACCAATAATAGAATTGTTTTTACGTAAAATTGAGTTTATTCTTGCATAGGCATATTGTATAAAAGGACCTGTATTACCATTAAAATCTATACTTTCTTTTGGATCAAAAAGCATTCTTTTTTTAGGATCAACTTTTAACATAAAATACTTTAAAGCGCCCATCCCCACTGTTTCATATAGTTCTTGAGCCTCATTTTCACTTAGTTGATCAAGTTTACCTAAATCAGTAGCAATATTCTTTGCATTTTGATACATCTGTTCCATAATATCGTCGGCATCTACAACAGTCCCTTCTCGAGATTTCATTTTTCCACTTGGAAGATCAACCATTCCATATGATAGATGGAAGCAATTTTTAGACCATGAATATCCTAATTTTTCTAAAATTAAAAACAGAACTTTAAAATGATAATCTTGTTCATTTCCTACAGTATAAGTCATGTGTGAAAAATTAAAATCTTCATGTCTTTTAATAGCAGTTCCAATATCTTGTGTCATATAAACTGCTGTCCCATCAGATCTAAGCACAATTTTCTCATCTAAACCTTGATCAGACAAATCAATCCATACAGAGCCATCAGGTTTTGTATAAAAAACTTTCATATCAAGACCCTTTTTAACAACTTCCTTTCCAAGTAGGTATGTCTCACTTTCATAGTAATTTTTATCAAAATTTACTCCTAATCTTTTATGTGTTTGAGTAAAACCTTGATATACCCAACTATTCATCTTTTTCCATAATGCTATCACATCAGGATCTTTTGCCTCCCACTTTAATAACATTTCTTGTGCCTTTATAAAAATGGGAGATGTTTTTTCAGCTTCTTCATGCTTAATCCCATTTTTTACTAAATCAGTTACTTCTAATTTATATTGCTGATCAAACTTCACATAATACTTACCTACCAAATGATCTCCCTTAATATTGTTAGTTTCTGGAGTCTCATTATTACCAAATTCTTGCCAGGCAATCATTGACTTGCAGATATGAATCCCTCTATCATTAATAATTTGAACTTTTTGGACATTTTTACCTGATGCTTTTAAAATTTCAGCTACAGAAAATCCTAATAAATTATTTCGTATATGTCCTAAATGAAGAGGCTTATTAGTATTAGGAGAACAATATTCTACTAAATAAGTTGGCGCCTCTTTATTTGCATTAATAAATCCAAATGAATTATCCTTTAATGCGTCTGACAGTTGAGCAAGCCAAATATCATCATTTATAACTAAATTTAAAAAACCTTTAACAACATTAAAACTATAAATGAAATCTGATAAGTTAAGAATTTCACCAATTTCATTACCCGTTTCTTCAGGGCTCTTTTTAGAAAAATTAGTAAAAGGAAAGACAACTAATGTTATATCTCCATCAAACTCTTTACGGGTTTTTTGAAATTGTAAATCATAATCTTTAATACCATAAAGATCCTCTAAAACTTCAATAATATCCTTCTTTAATAATTTTTCTATCATCTTCTCAAAGGTAAAAATATTTCAGCCATCATACATCTTGCACTGCCTCCACCACACTTTTCAATAGTTTCTATATTAACAGATAAGATTTCATTATATTTTCTAATCATTTTAATCTGTTTAGCATTTAAAGATGAAAATGCTGATTTAGACATCACAAGATATAATTTATCTCCCATAAGCTGCAACATGTTTCCAGCAAATTTACTTGTTTGATTTTCAGAAATCTCAATTATTTCTTTATTTGTTCTGTTTAATGAATTAATAACACGATTTCTTTCATCACTATCATCAATTGCATCTAAGCATACAACAGCATAATCTGTAGCTATACACATCATAACATTTGTATGATATATTGGAAGTCTATTTTGATTCACATTCTGAAAAGCATTAAATAAGATAGGCGTATAATCTAACTTGCTACAAAGATCTAATACAACTGACTCCTCTGTTCTGAAAGATCTAGCAGCATAACAAATTTTATTATCTCTATCAAAAACCATACTTCCTGTACCCTCTAAAAATAATTCTTCATTTTCATAATGTACTAAACTATTAATTTTAGAGATTTCAAAATCTTTTTCTAAAGCAGTTATTAAATCATCTCTTCTCTCTAGTCTTCTATTAGCAGCAAACATAGGATATAAGAAAATATTACCATTGCTGTGAAATGAAATCCAATTATTTGGAAAAACTGAATCAGGAGTCTTAGGATCACAAGTATCCTGAAACACAAAGACATTAATAGATCTTGATCTTAAAAAATCAACAAAAGCATTAAATTCTTGTAGCGCTCTTTCTTGAACTTGGCTGCTAGACATTCCAACTATAGTTGATTGATAGTAATTATTTATAGCAGTTTCTGTGTTATAATTAAATAATACAGGTTCAATCATCATTATATTATTTGTAACTTGTTTCATAACCTAACCAGTGGCATTGTTGAACATCTTAGTAACCCTTCCATCTTAGCAGTTTCTGAATAATTAATCTCTTCAACAATAAAATCCCTCTTTCTTAGTATAGAATTTAATCGAATAAAACTTTTTTCTGAAACAATTATATTATCAGAAATTGAAAAAATATTTGAATTCATATCATACATCTCTTCTTTACTAATTTTAATTAAATTATCCTTACCAAACATATTAATTAAATAATCAACATCTGCTATATTTTTAAAACCTCCTTCATATATAATAGCTATACCTTTACCTATTGGCTGGAAACAACAATCTAAATGCAATGCATTTTCTCTTGGATCTAAATCTGATTTCTTTAATTCAAACGCAATAACTTGCTTTTCAGAAAACAGATTTTTTATATCATTAACAGCATCTATGTTAGTTCTAGACACTTTATATTTATTAAAGTCATTTTCTTTAGAATATCCAATAAAAATAAAATCATTATGAACAATTACATCTCCACCTTCAATTCTAGACTTATCATTTAGTCTTAAAATATCTTTTGAATTAATGGAATCTAAAATATAAGAAATACCAGTTATTTCAATTTCTCGTTCTTTAATAATATTAGATAAAATTATTTTATTATCAATTACAAATGCAATATCTCTAGTAAATATTTGATTTAAGTCTTTAATCTGTGTTGGTCGCAAAACCTCAACATCATACTTTAAAAGAATATTGTAAAATTCATTTAGCTCTTTACATAATGCTTTCTCAATTGGAAATGTGCCATTTTCAACATTTTCTTTTGATTTAGGATCATAACACTCACTTAATTTTGGTATCCCACCTAAATCATCTGCTATACCTAAAACAACTGTTTTTAGCATACCCATTTCATTATTTATATTAAGTAATTTCATATGTATTGCAAATTTAATAAAGGTCTTAGCTTAATCTTCATAATTATTAACAATTTAATGGTAAAATTATAGTTAATAAGGAGTATGATAATTATTTCTATTTGTATTTTTGAAATATCATTTAAAATGAAGAAAAAACTAAAATTAAAATCTAGCGTAAACAAATTTTTAAATAAATTAAAAGCTCCGTTTGAAAATAGAAACAATCAAATAATATTTGGAAGTTCCTTATTGTTGCTTTCTATATTTTTATTAATCGCATTTACATCATTTTTTATTCATTGGAAATCTGATAGCAGCATTGTGGAAAATAATAGCTTTTGGGCTATTATAACAAACCCAGATATAAAAAACTCTGCTGGTGGACTTGGAGCATTTTTATCTCACTTTCTTATTTTTAGACTCTTTGGAATTTCTGCATATCTTATTGTTACATTTATTTTGCTTCTTGGTTTAAAAGTATTTGGCTTAAAAAGATTCTCTTTATCAAACAATTTCTCTCACACTTTGCTTGCTTTAATATTTATTCCTGTTTTTATCTTTCATTTTTTTGAAATTGAGCTGTTATCTGGACAACTAGGAAGTAAGACACAAGAACTAATTGAAAATGCACTAGGACCTATTGGAACAACTCTTTTATTAATTACAATAATCCTGATTTACATTCCTTTAACTTTCAATCTTAAGTATGAAAGATTATTACTTTTCATAAATAAAATAAAATTAAAATTTAAAAAATCAGAAAAAAAGATATTATTTAGTGAGACTACAGATACTAAAGAAGAAGAAGAAGAAGAAGAAGAAGAAGAAGAAGAAGAAGAAGAAGAAGAAGAAGAAGAAGAAGAAGCTACAATTAATCAATCACCAAAGAATTCACTAGACAATGATAATTTTAATAATAATCAAAGCAATACATCCAAAGAAGAAGGAGATGGCATAGCAATAGAGATCAATACAACAAAAAATGAAGAAACATTATCTGAAAATGAAATCAATCAGAAACTAGAAAAATTAGGTAATTATGATCCAACATTAGAATTATCATCATATAAAATGCCTGGTATCGATTTACTAAATGAGTATGGTGGCAATGAAATTAAAATTGATAAACAAGATCTTGAAGAAAAGAAAAATAAAATTGTTGAAACATTAGGACATTACAAAATTGGTATTACTTCAATTAGTGCAACTGTAGGGCCAACTATTACTCTCTATGAAATTGTTCCTGAAGCCGGCGTAAGAATCTCTAAAATTAAAAACCTTGAAGATGATATTGCTCTAAGCCTTTCTGCAGAAGGGATAAGAATTATAGCTCCAATTCCTGGAAAAGGAACAATTGGCATAGAAGTTCCAAATAAGACTAAAAATATAGTATCAATGCTTGAAGTTCTATCTTCTGATAAATTTCAAAACAATAAGATGGAACTTCCAATTGCTTTTGGAAAAACAATTTCTAATGAAACGTATGTAGTTGATTTAGCTAAGATGCCCCATTTACTAATGGCAGGTGCAACTGGTCAAGGAAAATCTGTTGGTCTAAATGCAGTATTAGCATCTCTTTTATACAAGAAACATCCATCACAAGTAAAATTTGTGCTAATAGACCCTAAAAAAGTAGAGTTAACATTATTCAATAAAATAGAACGACACTACTTAGCAAAACTTCCAGATCAAGAAGATGCTATTATTACAGATACTAAAAAGGTAGTTAATACAGTAAAATCATTAGGTATTGAAATGGATGAAAGATATGAATTATGTAAGGATGCTAATTGTAGAAACATTATTGAATATAATAAGAAATTTATTTCAAGGAAATTAAACCCTAATAAAGGACATAGATACTTACCCTATATTGTCTTAGTAATAGATGAATTTGCTGATCTTATTATGACAGCTGGAAAAGAAATAGAAACACCAATAGCTAGGCTTGCACAATTAGCTAGAGCTATTGGAATTCATTTAATAATAGCAACCCAAAGACCATCTGTAAATGTTATAACTGGATTAATAAAAGCAAACTTCCCAGCTCGTGTAGCATTTAGAGTAACTTCAACTACAGATTCAAGAACAATTATGGATTCTAAAGGTGCTGAGCAATTAATTGGTATGGGTGATATGTTAATATCAACTGGAAGTGAATTGATTCGATTACAATGCGCATTTATTGATACTCCTGAAGTTGAAAAAATATGTGAATTTATTGGATCACAAAGAGCATACCCTCAGGCCCATTTACTACCTGAATATGAAGGAGAAGCAGAAAGTGTTGCAACAACTACTGACCTTAATGACAAAGATGCGCTCTTTGATGAAGCAGCTAGAACTGTAGTACAAACACAATCTGGATCAACATCATTGATTCAAAGAAAACTAAGACTTGGATATAATAGAGCAGGCAGAATAATTGATCAACTTGAGGCTGCTGGAATAGTTGGTCCATTTGAGGGAAGTAAAGCTAGACAAGTCTTAGTAAGAGATTTATTAGAACTAGAGGATTTATTAAAAAAACTAAATAAAGATGAATAGAATACTAATTTTTATATTATTGATAATCAACACAGAATGCTTCTGTCAAGATGAAAAGTCAAATGAGATTTTACAACAACTTAGTATTAATACAAAGACTTACAAAAATATTGATGTAGATTTTAATTATAATTTTGAAAATATAACTGAATCAATTAATGAAAAACAAAAAGGCAATATTAAAATTAAAGGAAATGAATTTAGATTAGAACTTGACCAACAAATTATTATTAGTAATGACACCACTCACTGGATCTATTTAAAAGAATCTAATGAATTACAAATCATGGAATATGATTCACTAGATGAAATGATTAGTCCAAATAAAATTTTTACTATTTACGAAAAAGGATATAAAAACAATTATGTTGAACTAAAAAATGAAAATGGTCTAAGTTTACATATAATAGATCTTTTCCCAATTGAAAGTAATTCATTTCAAAAAATACAGCTTCAAATTAATTCTGAAAAAATACAGCTACACAATATTATCTTATTTGATAAGAATGGAGGGTCTTTTACTTATTTGATTACAAAATTTACTTCTGATGCTGATTTAGATAATAATCTATTTAAATTTAATACAGAAGAATATCCAGAAATTGAAATAATAGACCTTAGATAATAATTAGATTTTAGTTACGTTACCAATTTTATGAAAAGAATAATCATCACTTTGTTCTGTCTTATTTCAATATCAAATATATATTGTCAAGAAAAATATACGCTAAGCGGATTTGTTTCAGATCAAAATAATGGAGAAAATATAATTGGAGTAAATATATTTTGTAAAGACTTAAAACAAGGAGTTGCCTCCAATACATATGGTTTTTATAGCCTTACTCTACCAAAAGGAGAATATGAAATTTCATTCTCTTATATTGGATATGAAAATCAAATCTATAATATTAACTTAAATAAAGATATTGAAAAAGATATCGCATTTAAAATATCTTCATTTTCTGTCGGAGAGATTCAAGTTAGAGGTAAAGCAAATATAGTTAAGCAAACACAATCATCTGTTATTGAGATCCCTATTGAACAAATTGTATCCATACCTGCTCTATTAGGTGAAGTAGACATAATTAAAGCAATACAATTACTTCCTGGTGTACAGTCTAGTGAAGGAACTTCAGGTTTTTATGTTCGTGGAGGTGGTCCTGATCAAAATTTAATACTATTAGATGGAGTTCCTGTATATAATGCATCACATCTTGGTGGAATATTTTCAGTTTTTAATGCTGATGCAATTAAATCTGTGAGATTAACAAAGGGGGGGTTTCCTGCTAGATTTGGGGGGAGATTATCATCTGTTTTGCAAATTGACATGAAAGAAGGAAATTCCAAGGAATTTAAAGGTGATGTTACATTAGGTTTAATTTCATCAAAATTTACTTTTGAAGGGCCAATTATAAAAGATAAAACTTCATTTATCATCTCAGGAAGAAGAACCTATATAGATCTTATCGTTGCACCATTTTTACCTAGCACTACAGATCTAACACTATATTTTTATGATTTAAATGCTAAAATAAATCATAAATTTTCAAAAAAAGATCGAATTTATTTAAGTGCATATACAGGAAAAGATAAGCTAGGTGTTGATTTTGTAGAAAATTATTTAGATGAACAAAACTCTCTTAAATTTGGATTAGGCTATGGAAACTTAACCTCTACATTAAGATGGAATCACCTATTTTCAGATAAACTTTTCAGTAATACTACACTCACATACAGTCGTTATGCTTTTAACACTGATTTTGGTGTAAATTCAACTTATAATTCTAATGATGGGACTGAAACTTGGGATATTAATTTTGGGTATTTGTCTGGAATTAAAGATCTAGGTGCTAGAATTGATTTTGATTTTATACCAAACCCAAATCATGAAATAAAATTTGGAGCTTCTTACACAAATCATAATTTTTTTCCTGGTGAAACTAATTTATCAATTAACGAAATACTTCCTGATACTTCACAGAATTTTTCTTTAGACACGACACTAAATTTTTCTGGCAATACAAATGCAGATGAACTTTATTTTTATGTTGAAGATAATTTTAAAATAAACAATAGATTAAAAGCAAATCTTGGAATACATTTAGGATATTATAATACTAATAGATCAAATTCTCTATTTAAAAATGATATTTCGTTCCAACCAAGAGCATCTGCAAGATATTTACTTAATGATAAATGGTCAGTTAAAGGATCTTATGCTGAGATGACCCAGAATATTCATTTACTCTCTAATTCTTCTATTGGGTTTCCAAGTGATATATGGGTGCCAGCAACTGACAGTGTTCCTTCTCAGACGTCAAAGCAATGGGCTGGTAATATTTCAACAGAATTAGCAAATGGAGAGTATGAATTAAGTCTAGAAGGATATTACAAAACAATGGATAATTTAATTACATACAAGGCTGGCTATTCAAATCTTTCAAGTACCGAATCTTGGGAAAACTCAGTGGAAACTGGGGGTAAAGGAGAATCTTATGGGGCTGAACTATTTTTACAAAAGAAGAAAGGGAAAACAACAGGTTGGATAGGATATACATTATCATGGACAAATAGGAAGTTTGAGAATATAAATTTTGGAGAATGGTATCCGTATAAATTTGATAGAAGGCATGATTTCTCATTAGTACTGTCTCATAAATTTAATGAAAAATGGGATGCAGGACTTACTTGGGTATACGGTACTGGTAATGCTATTACTTTCCCTCAAGCAATTTATTTAGGAACGCCTAATAATAGTAATGATTTTGTAGATATTGTTGAGTCCTATGGCCCAAGAAACTCAACTCGACTTGATGCATATCACCGCTTAGATCTTGGTTTTAATAAAACTATTAAGAAAGAACGTTTAACTAAAACCTTGTCTTTTGGCGCATATAATATGTACAGTAGAAAAAACCCGTTTTTTGCATACCTAACATATGAGAGGGGAAATAGAGTTGCAAAACAAGTGTCGTTATTTCCAATAATTCCTTCAATTTCTTACCGAATAGAATTTTAATTATGAAAAATTTAAAAAACATTATTTCACTTATATCTATAGTTACTCTCTCATGCGGAGAAATGGAAACAGTTATTGACCTTGAAATACCAGTACATGATCCTGTTCTAGTTTTAAATGGACGTTTAGATACAGATACTAATATCCAAGTGTTAATTTCAAGCTCTGTTGGAGCTTTTGATAATACCACCCCTTCAATGGTAAATGATGCAAATGTCATATTATTTGAAAATAACATCGAAATAGAAACACTTACTTTAGATACTGAAAATACTTATGAAATGTATGTTAACAATGGAAACTGGAATAACGTAACATATATTGATATGAATTACTATGTTTCTAATTATATCCCTAAACAAGATATGACTTATAAAATAGAAGTTAAACATCCTAGTTTTAATGATATTGATGCCTCAACATATATTCCAGATAATATTTTAATTTATAATTTTGTTATTGACTCCACATCAAATGATGATAAATTAAATTTTGAGTTTAGCTTTGATGACGATGCTAATATTGAAAATTATTATTCACTCTCACTAAAAGTATCATGTAGTAAGGTTTTTGAGGATGAATACGGATATATTGATGAATGGTATTGGGACGGAAGAGTAGAGATGAATTCTAATGACCCTTCCTTTCCTTCCAATAATTTTGATGTTTTAGATGGAGGATATAGGTTTCAAGGAGAAAGAGCCGTTTTTAATGATGCTCTTTTTAATGGTCAAGAAAAAAGAATTTCTGTCGATGTATTTACAGATGAATATCAATACGCACAATGTGACACAATAAAATTCATTTTTTCAACATTCAGTGATGATTCCTATAAATATTATAATTCATTATCAGAACAAAGAGAAAAAGGTGGCCTAGATATCTTTGGTGGTGAAGTTGTTCCAGTGTTTACAAATGTTAATAATGGTCTTGGAGTCTTTTTATCAAAAAATGCACAAGAAGTTTATATTAAACCTTAAACTAATACTGAGCTCTTTCCAAAAAATAATCAGAATACCTTACTAAAGGTGCATGTACATTAATTTTCCCACTATTTAAATTATATCTCTCTAAATTATACAACATATTTTCATTACAAAAATGCATCATAATATTATATGCAACTAAAGAAAATCTGTTTGGTGAGGAAAGAAATTTATCTTCAAAATTATATAAAAAAAGGCTATCCCTAATAGTATGTTTATTAAAGTAATACGGATCAGGGAAATGAACATCAAGATGCATTAAGTTATCTACATCAAGATGATCATAATTTTTAATATTAGACAATCCAAAAACTACAAAGCTAGAGTCAATACCTCCTAAACTAGATAACATTTTACTTACAAAAGCTCTATCATATGATGGAAGAATAATAATTTGAGAATCTAAGAACTGTTCTCTTATGCTATCAATATGAGTAAAAACCATTTCCATCTTTTTGATGTTCTTAAGTTTTTTTGACAAAATTCTTTGCATATAGGAAGCTAAACCTTTTTCATTATCTTCATAACATATTATAATATCAATATGTTTATATTTTTCTTCAATAAATTTTGCAATGATTTTACTTTGTATTTTAAATGGTGTATTAATTTGAATGCTAGCAGGATTAGCTTTCAAAAAATCACTAGACTTAGATAATGGTGAAATAATAATTTTATCTTTATCATTACCATATTTATCACAAACAAGCTGCATATTTTTAGAATATATGGGACCAATTATAATATCTACAGTATCTAACATCTTAGATTTAATAATCTCTACAACCTTTAATGAATCATTTCGGGTATCATAAACAACTAAATTAATATTCAAACCCAATTTCTCTAATGAATCTAGTGCCAAAGTAATTCCTTGCATAAAATCTAGAGCCATATTTGATTTACCAAGTATTACTTTATCAGCATCATCTTTCTTTTTAAATGAAGCAACTAAAGTATCATTCAAGTTCTTATAAAAAGGAAGTAATAAAGCTACATCTAACTTCTTATTATTTTTTAATAAATTAAATAAGGGTTTCTTTCTAATTATTTTTATAGGTATATATAAAACTTGTTTGTAGTAAAGCTTTAAGCTAGTTTCATTAGTTTCAAGGATTTTATCTACTGATATATTATAATAATTAGCTATATCTGAAATAGATTCATTAATTTCTACAATATGTTTAACATATGTATTATTATTGATAAAAATAGTATCATTACTTTCTTGTGAATACAGAGAGGTATTCAAAAAGAGAAATAATAAAAAACATAAAAATTTATTTACTCCCATTCTATTGTTGCTGGTGGTTTTGAACTAATATCATAAACAACTCTATTAACACCATGAACCTTATTAATAATTTCGTTAGAGACATTTGCTAGAAAATCATAAGGAAGATGAACCCAATCAGCAGTCATACCATCAGTTGACTCTACAGCTCTCAAAGCAACTACATTCTCATATGTTCTTTCATCACCCATAACACCAACAGATTGAACAGGAAGGAAAATAGCACCTGCCTGCCATACCTTATTATAGAGATCATGAGATTTTAAAGAAGAAATAAAAATATAATCAACTTCCTGTAATATTCTAACTTTTTCTTTTGTAATATCACCAAGAATTCTTATAGCTAGTCCAGGACCAGGAAAAGGATGACGAGCTAATAAATTTTTGTTAATTAAAAGTGTCGCGCCTATTCTTCTCACTTCATCCTTAAATAATGTTTTTAAAGGCTCAATAATGTTAAGTTTCATAAAATCAGGTAAACCACCAACATTATGATGAGATTTAATAGTTGCTGAAGGGCCACCAGAGACAGATATAGATTCTATAACATCTGGATATATTGTTCCTTGAGCTAACCATTTTACATTATTAATTAAATTGGCTTCTTGATCAAAAATATCTATAAATTTAGAACCTATTGCTTTTCTCTTTTTTTCAGGGTCTGAAATACCACTAAGAACATTATAGAAATCATCTTTTGCATCAACACCTTTAACATTAAGTCCCATATCTTTATATTGATCTAAAACCTGATTAAATTCATCTTTTCTTAATAAACCATTATCTACGAAAATACAGAACAAGTTCTTTCCAATAGCTTGGTCAAGTAAAACAGCAGAAACTGTAGAATCAACACCGCCAGATAATCCTAAAACAACTTTATCATTACCAATTTTAGATTTTAATTTTTTAATAGTACTATTAACAAAATAATCAGGAGTCCAATCCTGATGGCATTGACAAATGTTAATTAAAAAATTACTAATCAATTTTTGACCATCTTTAGAATGATATACTTCAGGATGAAATTGAAGACCATATGTTTTTTCATCAGAAATATCGTATGCAGCTATTTCTACTTCATTAGTTGAAGCAATTAAATTAAATGTATCAGGTAAGTTAGCAATTGTGTCACCATGACTCATCCAAACCTGCGAGTTAAGAGATACATTCTGAAAAAGTAGTGATGAAGCATTAATATATGACAAATTTGCTCTTCCATATTCACGAATTTTTGATGGTAAAATCTTAGCTCCATCATTATATGCTAAAAATTGTGCTCCATAACAAACAGCTAATAAAGGAATATGACCTCTTATATTTTCTAAATTAGGTGCTGGAGAATCATCTTCCCTAACTGAGAAAGGAGATCCAGATAAAATTACCGCTTTAACATCACTATCAATTTTAGGAATCTTATTAAATGGATGAATCTCAGAATAAATATTTAACTCTCTAACACGTCGAGCTATTAGCTGGGTATATTGAGATCCAAAGTCTAAGATTATAACTTTTTCATGTTTCATAGTGAAATCAATTTTCTAAATCTAAAATTACAAAATTAGTATCTAGTGGGTTTAAATGAAAAATTAATTTTTTTATAAAGTTATCCCCATATTTTAAATATTGTGGCATGAAATTATCATGACGTTCTTGTAATTCATTATTAGGAAATAAATCATTCTTAATCTTAAGTATCTGATTAATTTGTGTATCATGTTTAGACTTTAAATTCTTAATAATTTTATTCTCAAAAGTACTTATAGCATAAAGATTTTTTTTCTCAATTGCATTAAGACTTGAGATTAAACTTGGATCTTCTAATTTATCTTTTATAGATTGAAATACTTCTTTCATACTAGCTTCTTCTTTTGAAAGATCTATTTGATAAGAATTTTTAAGAATGTATTTTTTATTTAATTTATTAATCTCTAGAAAAAAATCTGAAACATCTAAACCTAAATTTTTTATTTTCTTCAGTTTCTTAGAATCTAATAAAACAACAGAATTTCTCATAACTAATATTGGCATTGGTAATAAAAGATCATTAAAAGTATCACGCAATTGGAACCAATAAGATATCTCTGATCCACCACCAATATACGCTATGTTTGGTAAAATCATTTCTTGATAAATAGGCCTAAGTAAAACATTTGGACTATATATTTGAGGATTTTTAATTATAGAGTCAACATCCTCTTTATCTGTAATTCTAATCCGCTTATCATTAGATAATTTAAAAAAATTAATTGGACGAACATAAGCTTGAGCATTATATTTAATTGCAATTTTTTCACTAGATTTTTTAATAATATTATAAAACCTACCTTGATTAATATCATTTTCTATAACATCAGATATTTGTTGTTTTAGTAAGACATCGTCTCCATCAATAATCAATAATCCGTATGTGCCAAATAACTCGTTGATTAATACTCTAGTAGCTTGAGAGAGATTATTATTCTTATTATATGCCTTATTAAATATATTTATTAGTCTTTGAGCATTATCACTATCTCCAAGTATATTTTGAATTTGCTCAATTGATGAATTAACACCTTCCAAAATCATTCTACCAACCGCACCAGATTGATCTGAATCCCAATCAATCTTTTGATTAAATAAATTAATTGAATTGATCTCTTTAAAATCATGATCTTCACTAGCTAACCAAAATATTGGAACAAAATTATATTGTAGGTACTTAGTCCTTAATCTATCAACAAGATTAATAGTACTTGCAATTTTATAAATAAAATATAACGGTCCCGTAAAGAGACATAATTGATGTCCAGTTGTTACGGTAAACGTATTCTTATACTTAAGTAATTCAATATTTTTATCACTAATTTCAGAAAGTGATATGTTATTATTCTGAGCTTTAATTACATTATAAAGCAATGAACGATCAATATTATTAGCTGATTTACTATTAATTTGATGAATAAAATTTTCTTCATTTGGAAAATGAGAAATATATTCACCCAAATCTTTATTTTGATTTAAATAATCAAGAATCATCTGACTAAATCTACCAGTATCCTTATATGAAATTTTGTTTAAATCCAAATTTATTTTTTCATAATAAACCCCCCTGCTACAAGATCATTTCCTTCGTAAAAGGCCGCAGATTGTCCTGGGGCTATACCTTCAACTTTATTATGAAAAAGAACCTTTAAATTATCACCTTCTTTAGTTACAGTTGCCATTTCTCCATTATGTTTATATCTAACCTTTACTGATAATTTGACTCCATCAATTAATTTAGAATACTTTACAAAGTTAATATTACGAACATACATCTCTTGTTTTTTAAGATCATCTTTTGTTCCAACTACCACAGTATTATCTATTTCATTAATTCCCACAACATATGTTGGAGAGTTCCCTAATGATACTCCTATTTTTCTCTGCCCAATTGTATAAAAAGGATAACCATCGTGTTGACCTACAATATCACCTTTTACAGAGACAAAATTTCCGCCTTTAACTTTTTCTTCTAATCCTTCTACTCTTCTTTTAAGAAAACTTCTGTAATCGTTATCAGGTATAAAACATATCTCATAACTTTCACTTTTTGCTGCTAACTGATGATATCCTCTATCAATAGCCATCTGTTTAATATCCTTTTTGTGAAATTTTCCCATTGGAAATATTGTTCTTTTTAAACACTCTTGAGTAACTCCCCATAATACATATGATTGATCCTTACTTTCATCAAGGCCTTTTGAAACAACATATCTATTATCTAATTTACGGATTTGAGCATAGTGACCTGTAGCAATAAATTCACAACCAAGCATATCAGCTCTTTTTAATAGAGCTTCCCATTTAATATGAGTATTGCATAAAACACAAGGGTTTGGAGTTCTACCAGCAATATATTCATCAACAAAATTATCAATAATATAATCACCAAATTCCTCTCTTATATCAAGAATGGTATGTGGAAATCCACAATCAACAGCCAATTGCCTAGCATCATTAATAGAATCTAAACTGCAACAGCCAGTTTCTTTCTTAGATCCACCAGACGAAGCATAATCCCATGTCTTCATGGTAATACCAATAACCTGATATCCTTCTTCATGTAGTAATAGTGAGGCCATAGTACTATCAATACCACCACTCATCGCCATTAAAACTTTGCCTTTACTCATGATTAATTATTGTATCCTGTAATCCTTCATTATTATAATATATCCATTCTCCATATTTTAAATCATCCATATAAAAACCAGATAAATAAATAGTACCATCAGGATAATAATAGATCTGCTTTCCCTGTCTAATCCCATTATGATATAGTCCTTGTAATTTTAAATTACCATTTATAAAGAACTGATTCCATTTACCATCTACAACACCATTTTTATAATTTTTTGATTCATATAAAAGCCCTTCATCATAATAAGTTTTTACAACTCCGTTTAATTTACCTTTAGAATATATTTCAGAAAGTATAAGTATACTATCAGTATTAAAATAATTCCATGTACTATCTTTCAATTCATTAACATATAATCCAGAAGCTTTTAAATTGCCATTTCTATAAAAAATATAAGTTGCAGCTGCTTTTCCATTATGAAAAAACTCCTTCTCTAACTTTAATTCTCCGGTATTATAATAATAGTAAAAAATACCCTTGGCAATATCATCTTGAAAATACCCTTCATATCTTAAATTACCATTTTCATAAGTTTTTTTCCATACCCCTTGTTTTTTCCCATCACTATCAATTTTATTAAAAGATTGAGCATGTGTTCCAATAGAAAAGAAAAAGAAAAAATAAAAAATATACTTCATGATTTTTTTTACAAATATAATAAGAAAAGGAAGTATTTTTAAATCTACTTCAGTATTAAACTTTCAATACCATCTATTAAGCTTTTCCAAGAGAATTTAGCCTTTTCAGAAGCAGTATTCTTCGAAAATTCTTGCTCTTTATTATTATGATAGAAATCAATTATAGCATCTGCAATATCAGTAGGTTTTTTTGATGTTACATAACCAACCTTGTTATTTGGAACAATTTCTGCTAAACCTCCAACATTAGTAACTAACATTGGTCTATCAAAATGATATGCAATTTGAGTAACACCACTTTGTGTTGCAGTTCTATAAGTTTGAGTAATCATATCAGAAGCACAAAAATAATTTTTCACATCAGATTCATCTATAAAATCACTTTTCAAAATAATATTATCTTTTATATCTAAGTCGTCAATTAAATCATGATACTCATCAATATCATCATAGAACTCTCCAGCAACAATTAATTTAATACCCATTGCTTTTATTCTAATATCAGACATTGCTTGTAACATAAGATCTAAACCTTTATACTTTCTAACAAAACCAAAAAACAATAAGTGTTTGTCATTACTATTTAGATTAAGGTTTTTTAATGCTACACCCTTATCTAATTTCTTTCCAAAAGTATTATATATTGGATGTGGTATAAAAATTTTTTCTGAAGAGTTAGTGAATTTTAAAAGATCCTCTAAAACAGATGCTGATAAAGTTACAAATGCATCACAACCTTTTATGAAATATTTTGTCAATAAAAAATCTCCAAATCGTTTTTCATGAGGGATAATATTATCTGTAATTGCTAATATTTTGATATTTGAATTAAGCAACCTTGCAATTGAACCAAGACATGGGGCCATAAAAGGTAACCAAAATCTAATAATCACATAATCAGGATTTTCTTTATTAACTTTTCTAGCTACAGATAACCAATTTAAAGGATTAATAGAGTTAATTAAACTTCTGATCTTAATATTTTTAGGTGGATCTGAATCTTCATATTGAGTTTTACCTGGAAAAAGCAAAGATGGATACTGTAAGCTAAATGAAAAAATCGTTACATTATCTCCTTTATCATTATACGCTTGAGCTAAAGAATTATTAAAATTTGATATTCCACCTCTATATGGGTGTGCAGGACCAATAATAATAACTTTTTTTGATGACAAAGCTTAAGCTTCTTTTTCTATTTGATAGTTATTTCTATCATTTGAATTTCTAGAAATCATTTCAGAAATAAATCCAGCTAAAAATAACTGAACTCCAATAATCATTGAGGTAAGTGCAATATAAAAAATAGATTTATCAGCAATGTTTTTAGCAGAAATACTACTAAAAATAGCATATAGTTTTTCAATAACTATAAATCCAAAAATACTGAAGCCTATTAAAAACATTATTGTACCAACTATACCAAAAAAATGCATTGGTTTTTTACCAAACCTAGTTACAAAAGTAATAGTTAATAAGTCTAAAAATCCATTTACAAAACGTTCAAAACCAAATTTTGTTTCTCCATATTTCCTGCTTTGATGCTGAACAACCTGCTCAGTTATATTAGCAAATCCAGCCCATTTTGCAAGAACTGGAATATACCTATGCATCTCACCATGGATTTCAATACTTTTAACAACAGTGTTTTTATATGCTTTTAAACCACAATTAAAATCATGAAGATAAATCCCTGAAGCTCTTCTTGCTGCCCAATTAAAAAGTTTTGTTGGAATAGTTTTTGTTAAAGGATCATATCTTTTTTGTTTCCATCCAGAAACTAAATCATACTTATCCTTAATTATCTTATCATATAAAGCAGGAATTTCCTCAGGACTATCTTGAAGATCTGCATCCATAGTTATTACAACATCTCCTATAGCTTTTTTAAAACCAATATTTAATGCTGCAGATTTTCCGTAATTCCTTCTAAATTTAACTCCTTTGATAAATTTATTTTTAGATACTAAATCTTCTATTACCAACCAAGAATTGTCTTTACTTCCATCATCTATTAAAAGAATCTCATATAAGTAATTATTTTTATCCATTACTTTACCTATCCATGAACATAATTCAGGTAATGATTCTGCTTCATTTAATAAAGGAATAACTATACTGATATTCATACTGATACTATTTTATTTTTTCTTTTCATAATCACAGCTATAATTGCATTATAAATAGCTATAAAGAAAAGATTAAAAACTAAATCACCTATAAATAGAGTCTTACTAAGACCATTTTCCTTGATGTCATTCCATTTAACTGAAAGAGCATCATTCATTTCTCCAAATGCATCATCAATTTGTGTTAGGTTATCATCAAATTCATCATCAGTGAGTTCTCCTTCTTGATAAGCAGTATTTAATGTTGACTTTGAAAATTTAATAAAAAAAACAATTAATTTATTATCTCGAGCTTCATTTAACTCTACATATTTATCTGGATAAAAAACATTCCACACAGTAATCTTAGTTACGGTAAGTAAAGTAAAAGCTAGTAATGAGACTATAAACAAAATTCTAAATGTACTTTTAAAATCAAAGATTGGCACAAAAACCTTAAACTCCTTAGCAATATATATTATAGAAATAGAGTAAATCAAAAACCATAAAACATAGAACAAGAAATAGTACTTACTAAATGTCATTTCCGCTCCATACATTAAATCTAAAATTGGAAATATTGAAAGAAATAATCCAAGTAATAAACCACGATTCCATAATAATTCTTTTTGCTTAGTATCCATATATTCTTATAATATTTACTCTGGCAAATATAAACAAAAATAGAAGTTAGAAAATATCTTGCTTAGAAAGACAGATTATATTAATTTTGCCAATGAAGGGTAAGTCTTGTGCGACCAGCTCCCTATGAACTCCCCCAGGACAGGAATGTAGCAAGGGTATTAGGTTGTAGCGGTGCGATACAAATAGCTTACCCTTTATTCTAACTAATACGACTCCAACCCATCCTTTCTCTTGCATAAGGCCTATAAAATCTAGCAATATTAATATTTTCAGATTTTGACAACTCAAAATCATCAATCAATAATTGATCTACTTCTTTTCTTGCAAAAAATAGAATTTTATTATCCTTAATAATATCAGCTATCTTAAAATCTAAGATCCCACTTTGTTTTGTACCCATCATATCACCAGGACCCCTTAGCTTTAAATCTACCTCTGCAATTTCAAATCCATCATTAGTATCAACCATTGTTTGTAAACGAGTCTTACCATCACTACTAATTTTATTACCACTCATAAGAATACAATATGATTGATTAGAGCCCCTACCTACTCTTCCTCTTAACTGATGTAATTGAGATAGACCAAATCTTTCAGAACTTTCTATTATCATTACAGAAGCATTTGGGACATTAACACCTACTTCAATTACAGTAGTTGCTACCATGATGTCTGTAATACCATTTATAAATCTATTCATTTCATACTCCTTATCCATAGATTTCATCTGTCCATGTACCACACTTACTTGAAATTCTGGTAAAGGAAATTCCCGTACAATGGAATCAAAACCTTCAATTAAGTTTTTATAGTCCAATTTTGCACTTTCATCAATTAATGGAAATACAACATAGATCTGCCTACCAGCTTTTATTTGTTCTCGCATAAATCTAATAATCTTTAACCTAGAACTATCAGATCTCCATAATGTTTTAATTAATTTTCTTCCAGGGGGGAGTTCATCAATAATTGAAACATCTAAATCACCATAAAGAGTCATAGATAATGTTCTAGGAATCGGGGTAGCTGTCATAACTAAAACATGAGGAGGGAATTTATTTTTTTTCCAAAGTTTTGCTCGCTGAACAACACCAAATTTATGTTGCTCATCAATTACAACAAAACCTAAATTATTAAATTTTACCTTATCCTCAAGAAGTGCATGTGTCCCTACCAATAATTGAATCTCTCCATTTTCAAGTTTTTCAAGTAACTCTCTTCTTGCTTTTGTTTTTTTTGATCCAGTTAAAATATTTACATTAATACCCATATCTGAAAGTTCTGCAGAAATAGTAGTAAAATGTTGTTGAGCTAAAATCTCAGTAGGAGCCATTATACAAGCTTGAAAACCATTATCAATTGCAATTAACATACTTAAAAGCGCAACAATTGTTTTTCCACTCCCCACATCTCCTTGTAAGAGTCTATTCATTTGTTTATTATTCTTAACATCTGATCTGATTTCTTTTATAACCCGCTTTTGAGCATTGGTAAGTTCAAATTTCAAATGATCCTTATAGTAGTTATGAAAATTATCACCTAATTGTGAAAGAGAGTAACCAATATATTTATTATTTCTAATCATTTTTATTTTCACTAAATGTAATTGAAGAAAGAATAACTCTTCAAACTTCAATCTTTTTTGGGATCTTTCAAGTTCTTTTAAGTCTTTGGACAAATGAATATTTATTAAAGCATTGTGTTTCTCAGGAAGCTTATATTTATTTAATATCTCTTGAGATAAACTTTCATCAATATTATTTTTAATATGAGGAATAAGATTCTTAATTAGTCTAGAGATTACTCTACTAGTTAATCCCTTATTAATAAGCTTTTCTGTAGTTGAATAGACTCCATGTAAGCCTCTAAAATCTTTAGATTCATCATCTACAATATCTAAGTCAGGATGAACCAAACTAGCTTTCCCAGCATAAAAAGAAGGTTTCCCAAATACAAGATATTCTTTATCTAAATTAATACTAGATTTTATCCATTTTACAGATTTAAACCATATTAATTCAATATCTCCACTTGAATCTCTAAGATGAGCAATTAATCTTTTTGATTTTCTCAATCCTTTTTCTTGAATCCTTATTATTTTGCCTTTAAATTGAATATATGGCATATTCTCATCAATATTATTAATAAGATGAATATTGCTTCTATCAATATACCTAAAAGGAAAGTGCATTAATAAATCTTCGTATGTAAAGATTCTTAGTTCTTTCTTAAATAATTCTGCTCTTACCGGACCAACACCTTTCAAATATTCAATTGGAGTAGAAAGAACATGCATACGTTAATAATTAATGTTTTTTAAGAAAAGGACTCTTAAAAACAAAAGGAAGTAAATCTTCAACTGACTTTGAAATTAAAACCTTTCCATTTGGCGAGTGTAACAAAACCCTGATTTTACTATTTTGTTTTTCTTCATATTCAGCCATAACTTGCCTACATGCTCCACATGGACTTATATAATCTTCAATAGTGAATGAATGTGATAAAGCTGAAATAGCTATAGTTTTAATTTTAGAATCAGGATACTCAGAACCTACATAGAAAAGTGCTACACGTTCTGCACATAATCCAGATGGAAAAGCTACATTTTCCTGATTACTTCCTTCTATAGTCTTACCATTATCTAACAATACACTTGCACCAACTGAAAAGCCTGAATATGGAGAATAAGCAGAATCTAAGATACGTTTTGCATTATTAATTAATATTTGATCATTATTAGACATCTCATCAAAATCAGCAATTACATAAGTTGTATTTATTTTTTTCTCTATCATCTAAAGCGTATAAATTAATTTAGTCTCAAAAATAAACAGAGTTTCTGGATCAACAATATTAAATTCCTGTTGAATCTTATAGCCTAAGTTAAAATTCAATTTTTTATAAATTGGATAAGAAACAAAAAGCGAATATCTTAATTTATTAATAAATTTCGTAAAACTAGAAAAATGTTCTACAGATACAGAAGGTTCTAATTTTGTTTTTCTGAGATTATATGACACTCTAAATCTTTGTCTTAACACCTCATTAAAATCATTATTATTTCCTTGTAATAAAAACCGATTTCGTATGTCAAAAGAAAATCTTTTTATTGCCTTAGAATGGTATGAATCAAAATAAAACCTATTTTTCTTTTCAATTTCAGAATATATAGATCGCTCAGATATATTTCTATAGCCAATAGCTAGACTCAATTTCTTATTAAGTCTATATTTAGATCGAAGATCAATAAAGCTTTTAGAAACTAAAGATGCATTTTCCCTAAAACGAAGAGCATATTTGACATCGACATTATGTTGTTTGTTAATTTTTTTCTTCAGTGTTGCTGAATTCCATATTTGGAAATCATTCTCTTGTGAAAAGGATGAAAAACTAAAAAAAAACAGAATAAATAATAAACTATTTTTTATCATTTTCATAATAGAAAATACGCAGATATGCAATGTCTTTTAAGAAATCTATTTTTCTAATCTCTACTCTGACAACATCTATACCGGTTCTATCTTTTAAATCTGAAATAAGCTTTGAACGATTTTCAGGTTTAATAAGATTAATCTTTTCATAAATAATATTCTTACGACTCTCATGCTTTAAAAGCCATATTCTCTCTAATCCAAAAGTAACCCCAACAATCATAAGATTTGCAAAAAGCAATTCAGAATAACTAATCTTTTTATTAGCTAGCGCATTAACAACAGAAACACCAATCACTAAAAACAAATAGGTCATTTCTTTAATAGCAATTGGATCAGTTCTATATCTGATAATGCCAAATATTGCAAAAAGACCAAGAGCAAAACCTAATTCTAGCTTTACACTATCTAACAAAACACAAAGTAGAAAGACAGTTAAACTAATTAGAAGATAAGTAAAAAGATAATCCTTATTCTTAGTAACTGGATAATATATGAAGCGAACAATAATCAAAATAATTGATAAATTAAAAATAGTTTTAAGAAGTAATTTGAAAAAATCTTTAGAATCAAAAAGTGGTGTTCCTAGAAATTCTAGGTTTTCCTGTAAAATTAGTAATAGTGACATTTATTCTTGTATTATTTTATTTATAAAAATTTTTTTTTCTTTAAACCTATTTTGTTTTAATGTATTATCAAGACACATAGATGAGAAACAATACTTACTTATTCGCATTGGAAAGATACTCATTTCTTTTGCTATTCTAATAAAATCTGAAGATCTACTCATCCTCTCTTGCTTAACCTCAGCAATAATAATTTTTCTTAAATTTCCATTATCATTTGAATTATAATAATCTAAGTTAATGTCTATAGTGAGTCTTTCTTTTTGTGTTTTATGAACTAGAGTGATTCTATTAAAATTAATCCATTGAATTGGGATGACATTTAGAGTTGTACCAATAACTTTATCTATGTACAGCTGTTGTTCTAATGTCAGATTATTTGAAATCTTATCAACTTTCAAACGTTTCTTAACAGTTTTACCCTTGTTGGTCTTAAGTTTAACCTCAAGATACGTTAATCCAGAATCTACATATTCTCTAAATCTAATTTTATGCCTATTAACTCTTTTATTATGATGATCATTATAAAATTTCCTGTCACTTGTGTCAAAATATAATGACTTATACGAGTGCATTCTTTTATTATCAATTTCTAGAATATCATAATAAGGTAAAATATTTTCAAATATCTTTTGAAGATGTTTTATACTAAAGGCAAACTTAGTATCAGTCCTATTCATTAATTTAACACCATCCATGTTTTTTAATGATATTGGCGTGAAATTAGCCGTGTATTTTGCTGCAATATTCATTTGTTGATTATAAAATCTGATAATGTATATGTAGAGTTATTAGCTTCAACTGAAATATGTTGAAATACTGGATAGTCATAGCTAATATTTAAAATATCTGTACTATCAGCATAAACAAAAATTGTATAATCTCCTTTTCTTAAATAATCAAATCTATACTGACCATTCCAGTTAGTTTCAATTTTATCATTATAAAAATCAGATTCATTATCTGAATAAATCACATAAACATCTTCTCCAGAATCTAGTTGATAAAAAACAGTATCCATCTCTTGAGTTAATGCATTAAAGTATGTAGATATCTTATAAACAGAACCAATAATAGATGAAGTACCACCTTCTCCTGGCTCTTTTTCACAAGCACTAAAAAACAATGTTATAACTAAGAAAATAAAAACACGACTCATATTATTATATAAATTTAATTAATATATTATTTACAAATATAACTAACTGATAGTTATTGTAAATATTGTTTAAAACAGAAAACACATATATTTAGAACTCTTGATAAAATTATTGCGTTTATTAGGCTTAAAACGACATTAAATGATTTTATATTTCTTTTTTGCCCATGTCCAATATTCATTCATCTGATCAAATGATATTTCAGATAATTCATTACCATCATTCTTAATTTTATCTTCCATAAGCTGAAATCTTTTTATAAACCTTTTATTTGTTCTTTCTAATGCATCTTCAGGATTTACATCTATAAATCTTGAGTAATTTACTAATGAAAAAAGAACATCACCAAATTCTGATTCAATTCGATCGTGATTATTTTCTAACTCTTCGTGCTTAAGTTCCTGGATTTCTTCTTGAACCTTTTTCCATACCTGTTTTTTATTATCCCAATCAAAACCAACGCCTCTAACTTTTTCTTGAATCCTAAAAGCTTTAACAATTGCAGGAAGAGATTTTGGAACTCCTTCTAAAACAGATTTTTTACCTTCTTTTAACTTTAGTTTTTCCCAGTTTTTTTTAACCTCCTTCTCGTCCTTAACCTTCACATCACCATAGATATGAGGGTGACGAAATATTAACTTATCTGAGATTCCATTTAAAACATCTGCAATGTCAAAATGATTCTTTTCGGAAGCTATCCTTGAATAAAAAACAATATGTAATAATAAGTCTCCTAATTCTTTTTTAACCTCATTCATGTCTTTTTCTAATATAGCATCAGATAGTTCATACATCTCTTCAATGGTTAAATAACGTAAACTATCCATTGTTTGCTTTTTATCCCATGGACATTCTTCTCTTAAGCGATCCATAATCTCAACGAGTCTAATAAATGCTGACGCTTTCTTTTTCATAATTTAACATTTTTAACAAACATATATAAATTATAATACGGAGTAAATGATTAAACTAAATAAAAGAAACTTACTTTTCTTTTTTATATTTGTCTAATGAAAATCTTTATGATTACAATAATAATGATGGTGTTTGTTTTTGTTGCAATAGGCATCAAGATTATATTAAAAAAAAATGGTCAGTTCTCAGGAACATGTGCTAGCCAAAATCCATTTCTAAACAAAGAAGGGGAAGAATGTGGATACTGCGGAAAAAAAGCAGAAGAAATATGTCCAAATGAAGCTTAGTTAACAATTCTTTTCTGAAGATTTTCAGAAATATATGTCATCAACTCTCCATCTTTGTTCCTATAAACAATATATGCTTCTAAATCATTATTCTTATTTAAAAATTCTTTTGATTTATATAAGCCCATAACCATAAAGGCTGTAGCATAAGCATCTGCTTTCATACAACTTTCATGTATCACAGTAACACTCATTAATTTATTTAATGCAGGAAATCCTGTTGAAGGATTAATTACATGAGAATATTTTACACCATCTTTAATATAAAATTTTCTGTAATTTCCAGATGTAGCTAGAGATTTATTATGTAAATCTAATATAAATTGAAATCTATCTCCTTGGTCAATAACTAAATTGGGTCTATCAATACCTACTCTCCAAATATTATTGTCTGCATTTTTACCTTTTGATCTTATTTCTCCTCCAACCTCAATTAAATAACTATCTAAACCTTGTGTTTCAAACATTGCTGCAATCAAATCAACAGTATAGCCTTGAGCTATAGAATTAAAATCTAGCATCATTTTTTTAGGAATAAAAATAGAATCGTTTCTTAATTTAATTTTCTTAAAGTCAATTAAATCTAATAATTCTAATACTTTTAAAGTATCCATATCTTCTTTGTTAGTAAACCCAAATCCCCAAGCATTAACCAGCGGGGCTATTGAACAATCAAAAGCACCATTAGTATTATTATATACTTCATTAGCACTTCTAAAAACAGTCCTAAACATTGTGTCTGTATTTATTAGCTCACCCATATTAATTCTAGAGATTAAAGAATTAGGGTTGTATGTTGACAGGCTATTATCAATAGCCGTTAATAAACTATCAATATCAGTTTTTAAGCTTTCACCATTTTTAATAATATATTTTATATGATAATATGTTCCCTGAGTTTGTCCAGTATTAGTTACTAAAATATAATTTGATTTTTCTGATTGACATGAACTTAATAAAATAATAAATATTAATACAAAGTATATTTGTAATGATTTTGATCCTATAAAAAAATTGTAAAGAATTTTTATCAACGAATCAAATGTATTTGACCACTTTGACCATGTTTCCAACCCTCAAAATCTTGAAAATATATTTCATAAACATATGTTCCAAGAGGGAGTTTATTTCCCGTTTTATAATGTAACCCATCCCAACCATTATTATTTGACATACACTTTAAATCATTAATATCTTCTGTAGCATATACTAAATCAGTGTTTCGATTATAAATATTAAAATAAAAAGTTTCAACTAAAATACCATTATATAAAAGACAGAAATAATCATTTACTCCATTATTATCTGGGGTAAAACTATTTGGAAGATAAATCCAAAACTCATTCTCTAGAAATAACTGCTTAAACGTTGAATCTATACAACCAGCATTATCACTCACTATTAAACTAACTTCAATTATTCCAGTAGAGTCTTTGTAAATATGAGTAGGATTTATCTCATTACTTATTAATGTGTTATCACCAAAATCCCAATACCAGCTAGATATATTACCTTTTGATTGGTCTATAAACCTAACTGTAGTATATAAAATACTGATTGTATCTGATGATGTTGAGAAAATAGCCTGTGGAGCTTCTTGTATGCTTACATAAGCAGATCCAGAACACCAGCCTGAATTACTTGCATCATTAAATGATGATAGTGTATAAAGACCTTCGTTATTTGTACTTATAATATGCGGATTATCTGTTGTAGTAATTAAGGGTTGATCTACACCATTTATATTATAAACAAAACTATAAGGGGGTATAGCCTGACTAAAGAAGATCTTAACTTCAGCATTTTTTTGAGTATTTGAACATATTGTATCATCACAACTAATAAAAGCAGTAAGAGGTGGCTTTGGTTTAGTTTTTAAAATACATGAATCACCATTAATAGCTACAAAACTTGTTGTAAGCACATTTAATAATACTGTATTGTTATTAAGATACCAACCATCAAATAACCAGCTAGGGTCAATTTGTGCAGAAACATTAACTATATCCCCTGATAAATATTCTTTTTCCATTGGTAAAACTTGGGTTTGTCCATTAACCGTAATATTAGCAGAGCCAACATTACTAATATCAAATATTATTTTAACACCTAGTTTCTTCTCAATAATCGAATCAACGAAAAGGGTATCACATCCATCTATAGTAAAAGAAGTTTGAATAAATAATCCTGTATCTAGAGGGTTATAGACTACCTCACTATAGAAAACTGTATCAGTAGAATTATTATAAGTAAAACTTGCAGGAGTCATACTCATTTTCCAAACAAAAATATCTTTTTTACGAGCCGTAGCATCTAAAAGTAAACCATCAAAATTTGCAACATCTTCAAAGAAACCAACTGCATATACATTCCCAAATCCATCAGCGCATATATCATTTGTTCTATCATCGTCATCAGTATTAGAACCTGCTAATTTAGCCCATAGCCAATCTCCTGTATTTGTTGAACCATCAATTTGCGCAACCCATGAAGACATTGTGGTATCATTTGAAATTTGAGGAGGAACGATTAAATTATCAGAGAACTTAGTTGAATCTCCTGCAGCGCCCCCAGTTGTTCCACAAACAAAAACTTGTTTATTAATATCAACAGACATTTGATAGGACTTATCAGTACCTGAACTTCTTGCTCTTTTTGCCCATTTCCACTTACCTTGATTATTCATTTTTGCAACAAAAACATCTCTCTTTTGTTTGTGACTTAAAGTATCACTTCCATTAGATGCATTAGCACCAGAAAAAACCATAGGATTTCTATATTCTCCAGTAATATATATATCGTCACAAATATCTATAGCAATACTATTTGCTCTATCAGATTTATTACTACCTAGCTTATCGGCCCAAAGCCAATTTCCATCTTTATCCATTTTAAATATAAAAGCATCCCATTCACCATTTGAGGTTAGTGAATATGGTCCATAATCAGCGGTGTTTTCAAATCCACCCACACAATATATATTAGAAAAATTATCTACTGCTAATCTGTTATCTCTTGATCCTCGAGCATCTTTAATACCATCAAATTTATCTACCCAAAGCCAATTGCCATTGGAATCTAATTTACCAATATACCCCATAGGGGTACAATCAGTTCCCCAATCTGTATTTACAATTGTAAAACCATCAAAATCAGCATCATATCCAGAAAAGAATCCTGTTACATATATAAATCCATCAGCATCAACTTTCACGTCATAAGAATGATCATCAGCATCATAAATTGGATAAGGACATCCACCTGAAGTATTATCTCCCCCAAAACCAATTACCCAAACAGGGTTTCCATCTTTATCAACCTTTGCTAAAAGAGAATTGTCATGATTATTTCGTTGTGCTCCTGGAACACTTAAAGTACCTGGAGCTCCTCTAACTCCCAGATAATAAGAACTCCAAAAAGTTCCAGTTATAAATACATCACCACCAGGTGTTACATGCATACCCAAAGCTCTATCGTCACAACAGGTGTTTTTCTGATTTCCACCAGGAACTACCCATAATACATTTCCATTGGAATCTAATTTAGCAACAAAATTTTCTTTATTAGTACCAGAATTAGGATTATTTACTAAAGAGATTTGATCAAAATCTGCTGCGGAGTTATAGTATCCACTAATGTAAATAAAACCGAGTGAATCGGTACCAATTGAAATTCCTTTATCTGATTCTATACCACCAAAAGATTTTACCCAATCAGTAGTTTGACTCAACAAAAAAGAAGGAATAAAAATTATAAATAGTATTTTTCTCATCTTAATAAATAATATTTATAATACCACTCTTAGAGAAAGGAATATTATCCTCACCAATAATATTTATTTGATATAAATATTTATCCTGTTCAACTTTTTTACCAAGATAAAATCCATCCCAGTGCTTATCTAAAGTTGTACTTTCAAATAATAAATTTCCCCATCTATCAATTATTTTTAGAGAATATGATTTTATATTTTGCCCATGAATCACAAATAATTCATTATGTTTATCAGAATTTGGAGTAAATGAATTAGGTACAAATAATTCAGATCTTGGAACTACATTTACGATAGTATTTGAAGAGTAATCGGTACAACCATTATTATCAATAACAAAGACATAGTACTCTCCTTGTTCATAAACTGATAATATTGAATTATTACTAATTATTTCATTATTTTGATTATACCAATTATAAAAAACATAATTGTTTAATACTTCTAAATATAGTGTATCTCCTATATATAAAGTAAATTCTTCTATATTAATTATTGCTTCTGGCATTTGATTTAACACTACAGTTGCAGAACCAGAAATATTAGAAACACAATTATTATTATCTGTAACATTTAAAATATGATAGATGCCTTCTTGACTAGTTGTATAACTATATATATTTGTGAGGATATTATCTTGATAAATAGTATCAAACTCATTATAAAAATTTAAATCCCAAGGTAGAAGACCATCATATATAAAATCAATCTGAACTGTTGATCCATCTTCACAGATAGAACCGCCACCTGTTATATTGGTATTTGGTTGAGCTTCCTCAGTAATCACAATTTCACTTTCCCCATAACAGGAAGTTAAATTATCAGTTACTGTAACACTATAAGATCCTCCACCAACATCTAAACTACTATCAATAGAGTTATCATTCCATAAATAACTATAAGAGCCAGAGCCACCACTTACAATTGGATTTAAATTTACAGATACATTACAAGCAATAGTCAAATCATTTCCTAAATCAACAGTAGGTGCAGATTGAGAATTAACAATTATAGTATCTGAAATAATAGGACATCCAAATGATGTAGCAGTAACCCAATAAATACCACTTGATACTGTTACATTAGAATTTGAACTAAAAATACTACCAGAATTATCATACCACTCATAAGTAGCACCTACACCTCCATTTGCTGTTAAAGTAACTGTTGAATTACACGGTATTTCTAAAACTGTTGAATCTAATCCTAGATCATCAATAATTTCTAACAAAGGAGATGCAAAACTTCCTGCTTGTAACCATACAAATGAGCTTAACCCACTATCAGTTCCATCAGCTATTGCTAAACGAATATGATATGTTTCTCCACATTGAACTGCAGCATAGGCAGTCAAAACTGTTGTATAACCATCAGCATAAGCTATAGTATCTAAACCTCCAGTATTGTCTACGAAATATTGATCATTAATAGGAGTAACACTATTAACTGAAGAAATTGTAATTGGAAGTGGAGGGTTAGATCCAGGTACAATAGCTAAATTAACAGATCCATCAGGATGAAATGCAGGAGATGCAAATGGCCCGGTAATTCCGGGACCAGATAAGAAGAAACCAAACACATCATTATACTGACTATTTTCAAAAGCAAAATATTCCTCAGAACCAAAGACATATTGAAAACTTAGAGAATCAGATGTAGGAATAAAATCAAACTCTAAAATAGCAACATCATTAATACTAGATACTGTAAAAGAATTAGTAAAAGGAGGAGGAAGTAATGGAGGTACTGAATTAGCAACATTTAATAAATCTGGGTCATTTACAACATTAGAAATTACACCACCAAAACCAGTAAAAAGAGGATCTAGCACAGCTACATCGCCAGTCGCCATAACAATACCAGTATTTATACCTAAACTAGTATTAGTTGCATCAAAATAACTAATTTGAATACTATCACCTTGATAAGAGTGATTGGACGCTATTATTCCACCACCTAATAAAACATTATCAATTAAATAGTTTGGATTGTCATATGGAGCAGTATTATCAACAGTTATTTGAGCATATAATACAGAAGAAAATAAAAAAGAAAATAAAAATAATTTTAGTTTCATATTAATACAAAATTATGAAATAATAATTAGTATTCAATAGTGTTAGTTATAAAGAAAGATTTGAGATACTTATACTGTCATCACATTTATCTAATCACTTATTTGATTTTTATACATCTTCGCATAATCTCCATTAAGATCTAAAAGTTCCTGATGATTACCCTCTTCTAAAACACATCCATCACTTAATAATAATATCTTATCAGCCTTAATAATTGTTGATAATCTATGAGCTATTACTATAATAGTTCTATTGATAGATAATTTCTCAAGTGCGCTTTGAAGCAACTGTTCAGTAGCAGAATCAATAGATGCTGTAGCTTCATCTAAGATCAATACCTTAGGATTCCTAATATAGACTCTAAGAAAAGCAATTAATTGTCTTTGACCAGAAGATAAAGTAACACCTCTCTCTCCAACAATATAATCAAAACTATTTGGAAGAGATGAAATAAAATCATGAATTCCAATTTCTTTAGCTGCATTAATAACACTTTCTTTTGATATAGAATTATCAAATAAAGTAATATTATTTAAAATAGAATCTGAAAATAAAAATACCTCTTGCTGGACTAAAGCAATATTATTCCTAAGTGAAGTTAAGGTCATATCTTTTATAGATATATTATCAATCTGAATAACTCCCCTTTCTATTTCATAGAAACGATTTAAGATTCTAATAACTGAAGATTTTCCTGCACCAGTTTGTCCAACTAAAGCTAGAAACTGTCCTGCACCTATATGAAAGTTTAGATTTTTTAATACCCATTCATTTTTTTTATATGCAAACCATATATCCTTAAATAATATATCACCTTTAATATTTTTAATTTCTAGCTTTCCGTTATCATTAATTTTATCTTCAGTATCTAAAACTTTAAATACCCTTTCTGAACCAACAATACCCATTTGCAAAATATTAAAACGATCAGCTAATTGTCTAATTGGGCGAAACATCATATGTATAAACAAAATGAATGCTATGATTTCTCCAGGAGTAATACTCTTACCAGCAAGAATACCTTCTCCTCCATACCAAACAATTAAACCAATTGATATCGCAGATAAAACTTCAACTACTGGAAAAAAAACAGCATAATAAAATATTGAACGTAAATAAGCATCTCTATGCTCTAAATTAATTTTTTTAAATTTCTTAAATTCTGCTTCTTCTCTATTAAATATTTGAACAATACTCATACCCACAATATGTTCTTGTACAAATGCATTTATACTAGAGACTTTATTTCTCACATCTTGAAAAGAAGCTTTTATATTTCTTTTAAACCATGCAGTTGCAATTAATAAAACTGGTATAGTAAGAAGAGCAATTATAGATAACCTCCAGTCAGTATAAAACATCACAACTATAACTATAATTAATTTTAATAGTTCAGCAATTATAACAAGAAGCCCTTGAGAAAAGATATCAGCAATAGTTTCAATATCAGATACAGATCTAGTAACTAAAGTTCCTATTGGCGTTTTATCAAAATAAGTCATCTTAAGAGACAAAATATGTTTAAATACTTTTTTTCTTAAATCAAGAATTACATTTTGACCAATCCATGTAGATAAGTATATATAGAAAAACTGAATGAACCCTTCGAGAAATAATAATGCAATTAATAGAACAGTTATTTTAAATAACATTTCTGAATTAGCAATTATTATAAAGTTATCAATGGCATAATTAATTAACATTGGTCTTAAAGGACCTAAAAATGATAAAATAATAGCTGAGAATGCTGCAATAAAAAATTGTTTTTTATAAGATTTTGCAAAAGAAATTACTCTAAATAACAATGAAATATCAAGAACTTTACCTGTTTTATTTTGTCCCATTTAAAATTTCTTTTGAATATTCAATGTTTATAAGAGTTAGACCATTTGCAGGAACTGAATATCCAGCTAAAGATCTATTTTTTTTAGCTACTACTTCTCTTATATCTTCTGAAGATATTTTACCATCCCCAATTTCTATCATTGTTCCAACTATAGCTCGCACCATATTTCGCAAAAATCGATCTGATTTAATAGTAAAAACGATATCATTACCTATCTCATCCCATTCAGCAAAAGAAATATTACAATTATTTGTATAATTATCACTATGAAGTTTTGCAAAAGAACTGAAATCCTTAGATCCTATAATATATTGACAAGCTAAATTCATATGCATAATATTTAACTTCCTCATTAATAGTAGAGCATTAATATTAAAAGGGTTTTTAATTTTTGAAATTCTATATTCATATGTCCTAGACAAAGCAGAAAAACGTGCATGAGTATCATTAGCTACTGAGTAAATATTATTTATAGCAATATCATTATTAAGAAATCCATTCATTTTTAGAATTACTTTCTTTTTATCAAAAGATTTATCAATATCAAAATGAGCAATAAAATTTTTGGCATGTACTCCAGCATCAGTTCTACCCGCTCCAACTACTTCAATTTTAATATTTAAAATTGTTGTAAGAGCATTATTAATATGGTGCTGAACAGTATCAGCATTTGGCTGTATTTGCCATCCATGATAATTAGAACCATTATAAGAAATATCAATAAAAAATCGCATCTTTAATATTTAAATGCAAAAGTAAAAAAAGCAAACCATTATATACGATAATTAAAAATTGTTCGTTCAGTTTTGATAATAACAACTTGTATGTTAATTTTGCGATCCTAAAAACTTATAAAATGACTGAAATACTTAATACTGACATAAAAGAACTTAATGATAAAATCAATAAAGAAAGTGCAATTATTGATATATTAATGCTTGAAATGAATAAGGTAATTGTGGGTCAGAAACACATGACTGAAAGATTAATGATTGCACTTTTATCAAATGGACATGTGTTATTAGAAGGGGTTCCTGGACTAGCAAAAACATTAGCTATTAGTACATTAGCCAAAACTATTGATGCTAAGTTTAGTCGATTACAATTTACACCTGATTTGCTTCCTGCTGACATTATTGGAACTCAAATATATAGTCCAAAGAATGAAAATTTCTCTGTAAAAAAGGGACCAATATTTGCAAATTTTATATTAGCTGATGAAATTAATAGAGCTCCAGCTAAGGTGCAATCTGCATTATTAGAGGCAATGCAAGAAAGACAAGTAACAATTGGAGGAGAATCATATAAACTTGAAAAACCATTTTTAGTAATGGCTACTCAAAACCCTATTGAACAAGAAGGAACATATCCACTTCCAGAGGCACAAGTAGATAGATTTATGCTTAAAGTAGTTATAGATTATCCAAAAAAAGAAGAAGAAAAATTAATTATAAGACATAATCTAGCTAAAACTTTTCCTACAGCAAATTCAGTTGTTAAAATAGAAGGAATTTTAAAAGCTCGTGAGTTAGTGAAAGAGGTATATATGGATGAAAAAATTGAACAATACATTATTGATATTGTATTTGCAACTAGAAATCCCGAAGACTATGGATTAGAAAAACTTAAAGACATGATATCTTTTGGAGGCTCTCCAAGAGCAAGTATAAACTTAGCTGCAGCATGTAAGGCTTATGCTTTTATAAAAAGAAGAGGTTATGTAATTCCTGAAGATGTAAGAGCATTATGCTATGACATACTTCGACATCGAATAGGATTAACATATGAAGCTGAAGCTGAAAATATAACCACTGAACATATTATAACTGAAATTCTTAATGCAGTAGAGATTCCATAAATGAGCACAAGCGCTTTACTTAAAAAAGTACGAAAAATTGAAATTAAAACTAAGGGACTCTCAAACCACATATTTGCGGGTGAGTACCATACAGCATTTAAAGGAAAGGGTATGGCATTTTCTGAAGTTAGAGAATATCAACCAGGAGATGATGTAAGATCTATTGATTGGAATGTTACAGCAAGATATAATGCTCCTTTTGTAAAAGTATTTGAGGAAGAAAGAGAAATGACAGTAATGCTCTTAGTTGATGTCTCAGGATCAGGAAATTTTGGAACAAATAAACAGTTTAAAAGAGAGCTTGCTACAGAAATATCTGCCATACTCGCATTTTCTGCAATTAAAAACAATGATAAAGTTGGTGTAATTTTCTTCTCAAATATTATTGAAGAGTTTATTCCTCCAAAAAAAGGAAAAAGCCATATCCTAAGAATTATAAGGCAAGTATTAGCTTTTGAAGCAAAAGAGAAAAAGACAGATGTTTCTTTAGCAATTGAGTATTTTAATAATGTTATGAAAAAAAGAACCATATGTTTTGTTCTATCAGATTTTATAAGTCAAGAATTTGAAAAACCTTTAAAAATCGCATCTAAAAAACATGATATTATTGCTTTAAGAATACATGACAAAAGAGAAAATACGTTACCAAATGTTGGGATTATACCTCTTCAAGATGCTGAAAATGATACTATTTCATATGTTGATACTTCATCACAAAAAGTAAGAGAGTTATTTTATAATAAGCAAGAAGAAAAACAGACATATCTTAGAAAACTATTTCCAAAATGTGGTGTAGACATGATAGATATATCCACTGGAAGTGATTATGTTAAACCACTAATGAATTTTTTTAAAAATAGAGGTAAAAGAAGATGAAAAAGTTATTTTTTATACTAATTAATTTAACTATAAGCTTATTTTGTTTTGGACAAAAAGCTATTATAACATTAGACACTAATGCTATATTAATTGGTGAGCAGATAACATTTAAAATAGAATGTATAGATATTGACAAGACTATTAATTGGCCATTGTTTAATGACACTATTGTTGATGGAATAGAAATTATAAGCAAGTCAGAAATAGATACTATTTCAAATAGTACTAATGATGAAAAGACATATTCTTTTTCACAAGAATATTTAATTACTTCTTGGGATAGTGGAGCTTATTATATACCCCCCATTAAACTAAATGATAATCTTTTAACTGAGGGTCTTTTATTAAATGTAATGTCCGTAAGTACGGATCAAAATTCTGAAATAAAAGATATTAAAGAACCATTAGAACCTGAATATGAGTTTAAAGATTTTCTTCCATGGATAATACTTTTAATGACAATTATTTTAATTGTCTATCTACTTAAAAAGTATGTGCTTAATAAAAAAGAGAAAGTAGAAAAAAAGATTATTAAAACAATTGTTCCTGCACATATTACAGCATTAAAAGAATTAAATAATATTGAAAAAAAGAAGCTTTGGCAATCAGGTAAAATCAAACAATATTACTCTGGAATTTCTGAAATTCTACGTAAATATATGGAACATCGTTTTAAATTTATTGCTCTTGAACTAACAACTGACGAAATATTATTAAATATGGAGAATACTATTTCTAGAGAAGAACATTTAGAACTCCAACAAGTATTAGAGAGAGCTGATCTAGCAAAATTTGCAAAAAGCAAACCAAATAAAGAAGAGAACAAGCAAAGTATGGAACTAGCGAAAAGATTTGTTGATAAAACAAAAAAATTAGAAAACAACAATGAATAACTATAATTTCATAAATCCTGAGTTTTTTTATTTATTAGTAATACCGTTATTATATTTAATTTGGTATTTCTATAAAAGACCAAATATCACAAGTCAGATTGTATTTTCTAGTACAGATTCTTTATCTAATTCCACAACTTTAAGAACAAGACTCAGGCATATTCCTATTATTTTCAAAACTTTAGCAGCTTGCCTATTAATTATTGCTCTTGCTAGACCTCAATCATCTACAAACTGGGAAGAAAGCACTATTGAAGGAATTGATATTGTATTATCAATGGATATTTCTGGTAGTATGTTAGCTGAAGATCTAAAACCTAATAGATTAGAAGCATCAAAAAATGTAGCTATGGATTTTATTTCTAAAAGAATAAATGACAGAATAGGTTTAGTTATTTTTAGTGGCGAGAGCTTCACTCAATGTCCCCTAACAACTGATCACAATGTACTTACAAATCTTTTTAAAGATGTTAAAAGTGGTATGGTAGAAGATGGTACAGCAATAGGTATGGGCTTAGCAACAGCTGTAAATAGATTAAAAGATAGTGATGCAATAAGTAAGGTTATTATATTACTAACTGATGGAGTTAATAATAAAGGAGTAGTTGCTCCTTTTACTGCTGCAGAAATTGCAAAGAAATTTGGAATTAGAGTGTATACAATTGGTGTAGGTACAGAAGGTTTTGCTCCTTACCCATTCCAAACTCCATTGGGAGTTAAATATCAAGATGTAGAGGTTCAGATTGATGAGAAGACTTTACAAGATATAGCAACGGTCACTGATGGAAAGTATTTTAGAGCAACAAATAACAGTAAATTAAAAGCAATATATAAAGACATTGATGCTCTTGAAAAATCAAAAATTGAGGTTACTGAGTTTCATAAAAGATCAGAAGAGTTTTTATCTTTTGCATTAGCTGCTTTCATTCTAATTTTTAGTGGATTTTTACTAAAAATCACTTATTTTAAACAAATTCCATAATGTTAAGATACGATAACATAGAATATTTATATCTACTAATATTAATACCAATTATTATCGCTGCAATGTTTTTATACTCAAGGTGGCAAAAGAAATCTATTAAACAATTTGGAGATAAAATGTTATTATCAGAATTAATGCAATCTCACTCTATATTAAGAAAAAAAATAAAAAACTTAGCAATTATTCTTTCAATTATATTCCTAATTATTGGATTAAGCAATCCACAAATTGGAACTAAAATGGAAGAAGTAAAAAGAGAAGGAGTAGATCTGGTGATTGCAATAGATTTATCATACTCTATGATGGCTGAAGATATTAAACCAAATAGATTAGAAAGAGCAAAGCAAGCTATTTCACGTTTAATTGACAAACTTGAAGGAGATAGAATTGGACTAGTTGTATTTGCTGGAGAGGCTTATATTCAATTACCAATAACTACTGACTATTCTGCAGCTAAATTATTTCTATCAACTGTAAATACAAGTATTATGCCAACTCAAGGAACCAAAATTGGCAATGCTATTGATCTATGCATAAAATCATTTGATAGTGAAAATGCCCAGAGCAAGGCTATTATTATAATAACTGATGGCGAGACTCATGATGAAAAAGCTATAGAGTCTGCCAAAAATGCACAAGAAAAAGGGATTTATATTCACACCCTTGGTATGGGTCTTAGTAAAGGAGGACCAATTCCTATTTATAATAAATTTGGAAATACAACTGATTACAGAAAAGATAAAGAAGGAAATACTATAATTACCAAGCTTAATGAACAGTTACTTCAACAAATTGCAAAAGAGGGAATGGGAACATATGTAAGAGCTAACAACTCTAAATCTGGCTTGTCATTACTTTTTGATGAGATAAATAAGATGGAAAAAAAAGAGATAGGAAGCATGATCTTTACTGCTTATAAAGATAGATTTCAAATTTTTCTTGGAATTGCCCTTATTCTTTTACTATTTGATTTATTATTACTACAAAGAAAAACTAAATGGAATTCTAAAATTAATTTATATAAATAATGAAAAAAATATTAACATTTATTTTCCTCATAAGTTTATGTTTTAGTAGTCAATCACAAAATAAAAAACAATTAATTCGTGAAGGCAATAAACTCTATAATGATAGTAGCTATAATTTATCAGAAATGCAGTATAGAAAATCCTTAGAAAAAGACCAAGACTATTTTAATGCTTCTTTTAACTTAGCAGATGCTATATATAAACAAGAAAGATATGAAGAGTCATCATCATTATTTGATGCCCTCAAAGATAATGCTAAAAACAATATTGATCTAGCTAAAATTAACCATAACCTCGGAAATTCATTACTAAAAGAGAATAAAACTGACCAAGCAATTGAAGCCTACAAAAATGCTTTACGACAAAACCCTACAGATGAAGACACAAGATATAATCTTGCTTATGCTCAAAAAGTAAAAAAACAAAAAGAGCA
>Ga0257121_1000131_pt1 | contig 62877 bp, 60 predicted proteins | sample SI106_100metaG_FD_190180 | JGI IMG/M metagenome (GOLD analysis project Ga0257121, IMG submission 190180) | Marine microbial communities from Saanich Inlet, British Columbia, Canada - SI106_100 | ecosystem: Environmental > Aquatic > Marine > Inlet | place: Canada: British Columbia | collected...
TACTTTTCCTTCAATATTATGGAGACTTAACATCTGCAATTCTTTCTCTGGAGGAATAGATTTGATTTCTGTATTTTTAAAAAAGCAAAAAACCCACTCAAATGAGTGGGTTTATTTTTGGTGGGCCTCTCGGTTCTCGAACTTAAATTTATTAAATAATTATTTGATATATTTGCTATATAGTTTTGATGTATAAAATAGCGAGGGACCTATTCGGTTACCTTTTGAGTTGTCATATCTAGTAGGATCTAGTACTGCTACCCCGACACTTTTCATCCCTAAAATCGGCGATTTTAGGTAGTAACATACATTGTAAATCTTAAACTAATTAAAAATTACTTTGATTGTTTGGTGAAATAGTTATTTTAATTTCAATACTACAATATTTTCAACATGATGGGTTTGGGGGAACATATCAACTGGTTGAATATGGATTACTTTATATTTTTCATCCATTAAAGCTAAGTCTCTCGCTTGTGTGGCAGAGTTACAACTTATATAGACAATGCTTTTGGCGCCAATCTTTAGGATTTGTTTCACTACCTTTTTATGCATCCCGTCTCTTGGAGGGTCAGTAATTATCACATCAGGAGTTCCATTATTTGCAATAAACTCATCTGTGAAAATTTCTTTCATATCTCCAGTATAAAAGGTGCAATTTTTAATGTTATTGCGTTCTGCATTTTCGTAAGCCGCTTTTATGCCTTCCTCTACGGAATCAATGCATATAACCTTTTTTGCTGATGTGGCTACATATTGCGCAATAGTTCCTGTGCCTGTATATAAATCGTACACCAAATCATTTTCTGTGATCCCAGCTAATTCTTTTGTTTTTCGATACAATACTTTGGCTTGCTCTGAATTGGTTTGGAAAAAAGATTTTGCACCAATTTTAAAATGCAAACCATCCATTTCCTCCATAATATGATCCTTTCCGTTATAACAAATAACCTCTTGATCATATATAGTATCATTTCCTTTTTGGTTGATTACATATAATAAAGACGTAACTTCTGGGAAAGAAATTTTGATATGCTCCATCAGTAAATAAATATTCTTTTTATCATCTTCAAAAAACTGAACCAGCACCATCAAATCGTTTGTGGAAGAAGTACGGATAAATAAGTTTCGCAATAATCCTTTTTGATTTCTAAGGTCAAAATAGCTAAGATTATTTTCATCAGCAAATTGTTTTACTGACAAACGGATTGCATTAGAAGGCTCTTTTTGTAAATGACAATTATTAAGGTTAATGACTTTGTCAAACATTCCAGGAACATGAAATCCTAAAGCATCTTTATCTTCAATTTCTGCTTCCGACTGCACTTCTTCTGAGGTAATCCATCTTTTATTGGAGAAAGTAAACTCCATTTTATTTCTGTACAAATATTCGTTTTCACTTCCTAAAATTTCTTCATGTTGCGGTAATTCAATTCCTCCAATCCTTTTTAAATTATTTAGGACCTCATTTTGTTTGAAAGCTAACTGGGATTCATATTTCATATTTTGCCATTTACAACCACCACAAGTGCCAAAATGTTCACATTTAGGCTGCGTTCTTCTATCGGAATAAGTATGGATTTTCTCAATTCTGGCTTCCCAAAATTTCTTACGTCTTTTAAAAACCGTAATATCGCAAATGTCTCCAGGAACGCCACCTTGCACAAAAATGGCTCTACCATCATGTTTGGCTACCGATTTTCCTTTGCTGGCAGTATCAATTATCTCAATATTTTCTATTAAAATTGGCTCTCTTCTTTTTTGTCTTCCCATTCGGCAAAAATATAGTTTTACTAATTAATTCTACTATATTTGTAGTCCCTAAAATTAAAGAAATGAAAACATCAGTAGAATATATAGCTTTAGAAGATAAGCATGGAGCACACAATTACCATCCATTGCCAGTTGTTTTGGCAAAAGGAGAAGGTGTTTTTGTATGGGATGTAGAAGGGAAAAAATATTATGATTTTTTATCTTCATATTCTGCTGTAAATCAGGGACATTGTCATCCAAAAATTGTAAACGCTTTAAAGGAACAAGCAGATATTTTAACCCTTACTTCTCGTGCGTTTTATAACGATACTTTAGGTGATTACGAAAAGTATATTACGGATTATTTTGGTTTTGATAAAGTACTGCCAATGAATACAGGAGCTGAAGCAGTAGAAACGGCACTTAAACTCTGTAGAAAATGGGCCTACCAGAAGAAAGGATTAACTCCTGATTCAGCAAAAATTATTGTTTGTGATGGAAATTTCCATGGAAGAACAACTACTATTATTTCTTTTAGTAACGATTCAGATGCAAGAGCAGAATTCGGGCCTTACACTCCAGGTTTTATTAATATTTCTTATAATGATTTGGATGCTTTAGAGGAAGCTTTAAAAGATGAAACAATTGCAGGCTTTATGCTAGAACCAATTCAAGGGGAAGCAGGTGTCTTTGTGCCTGATGAAGGGTATTTGAAATCAGCTTATGAATTATGTAAACAGGCCAATGTATTGTTTATTGCTGATGAGGTGCAAACAGGAATTGCACGTACCGGAAAATTATTAGCAGTTGATCATGAGGATGTAAAGCCAGATATTCTAATTTTAGGAAAAGCAATTTCAGGAGGAGTATTTCCAGTTTCGGCAGTATTGGCGGATGATGACATAATGATGTGTATCCGACCAGGAGAACACGGTTCTACTTTTGGAGGAAACCCATTAGCCAACAAAGTTGCCATTGCAGCATTGGAGGTAGTGAAAGATGAAAATCTATCCGAAAATGCTGAGCGTTTAGGGATAACTTTAAGAGGAGAATTAGCTAATTTTGAAAATGATATGATTACTTTAGTAAGAGGGAAAGGACTTCTTAATGCCATTGTGATAAAGCCTAAAGAAGGAAAAGAAGCATGGGATGTCTGTTTAAAATTAAGAGATAACGGTTTGTTAGCAAAACCAACTCATGGAGATATCATTCGATTTGCACCTCCTTTGGTAATTACAGAAGAACAATTAATGGAATGTATTTCTATTATTAAAAAGACGATACTTTCTTTTTAGATTTGAAGTGAAACTTCAGATTTCCTACAGATTTCAAACTTATTTTTGCATAAATTTTTGAAGTGAAAAACTTTGTAATTATATTTTTTATGCTTTTGACTTATTTTTCTTTCTCACAGAATCAAAAGGATACTGTTATTTTTGATAGAAATTTACAAGAAGTAACTATCACTGCTACAAAAACATCCAAATTCATAAACGAATTACCTATCCCTGTTACAATAATATTAGAAAAAGAAGTTCAAGAATTTAGTGCAAGTAAATTATATGATGTAATTACTAAACAAACAGGTATTGTAAGTGTTACTACAAAAACAGGGACTGAAGGGCTTCAAATGCAAGGTTTAGATGCCTCATATACCACCATACTTATTGATGGTTTTCCAGTTATTGGAAGGTTATTTGGAGCCTTAGATTTAAATAGGATTTCTGTATCCGATATAGAGAAGATAGAAGTTATTAAAGGCCCGTTTTCAAGCCTATATGGTTCCAATGCTTTAGGGGGCGTCATCAATCTTATTAGTAAGAAGCAGATTGATGATGGCCCAATAATCAACACCTCATTAAAACATGCTTCTCATAATACAACTCACTCTAGTTTAATTTACAAATACAAAGAAGGCTCTTTTCAGATTTCTAATTCTATTGATTATTACAATACAGATGGCTATGATTTAATAGATTCTGATGTGCTTAGTACTGTTAACCCTTATTCTAATTACACATTTCGCTCTAATTTAAAATATGCATTATCTGATAAACTTTTATTAAATACTAATGGGCATTATTATAAGCAAGAACAAATAAATATTACTACTGATTCAAGTGTTTTATTAAAAGGTGAAAGCAATATTAAGGAATGGAGTTTTGGAACTTCTGCAAAATATTTGATGAATTCTAACTTCAATCAGCAGCTAGAAATTTACAAAACTAATTATAGAGCTGATGAGTTTTTAAATACTGAGGATGGAGTGTTATATGAAGATAATTATTTTGACCATACATTACTGCAAACTGAGATGAAATCATATTTCACTTACAAAGGATTAAATAGTATAGTAGGATTTGGGATAACAAAAGAAGAGTTATTCAGAAGAGATTTTTCAAATAATCCAGAGCAAGATTTAAAGTTTATTTACGGACAATTGGATGCAACTGCTTTTAATAAAGTGAATATTATATTGGGCAGTAGGTATGATAATTACACTAATTATACGCCAGTTGTTTCTAATAAATTAGCATTAGGATTTCCTCTTACAAATAAAATTCAAATCAATGGTTCAGTAGGTACAGGCTTTAAAACTCCTGATTTTAGACAACAGTATTTTGATTTTACTAACTCCACTATTGGCTATATAGTACTTGGTAGAGATGTAGCTGTTGATAGGCTAGGGGATATGCAGAATGTACAGGAGATAGTTCCGTTTTCAGAATTAAGATCTCCTTTAAGATCTGAAACCTCACTAAATATTAATATTGGGCTAAGATATAACCCATCAGATAATTTTTCTTTTGATTTTAACTTCTTTAATAATAAAGTGAATGATTTGATTGAATGGAAGTTAGTAGCTACAGGAAAAAATAATATAAATATTTACAGTTATTTTAATGTAAATCAAGTTGAGACCAAAGGGTTAGAATTTAACACAACATATAAGAAAAAAAATACTTGGGAAATCAAATTTGGCTATCAGTTACTGTATGCATACGATACAGAAATTGTAAGAAATATTAAAAATGAGACTTCATACTTTGCTCGTGATGCAGAAACATTAACAAGTGTTAACCTTAATAAAGATGACTACTTTGGACTGTTTAATAGATCCAGGCATATGGGCACTGCTAAACTAAATTATCACCTAAATGATAAAACAGATTTGAATGCCATGCTTACTTACAGAAGTAAATATGCGCTTTCAGATTCTAACGGTAATGACATTCTAGATGCTTATGATAAATTTATAGATGGCTATAGTTTATGTGATATAGGTATTACTTACCAAATAAGTGCTTTAAAATCTTGTCAAATAGGAGTAAAGAATATGTTTGGGTTTACAAACCCTGAGTATATAAGTAATATAGCAGGTAGGTTGTATTACATGAACTTTAAAATCAATTTTAAATAAAATCAATTAATAACCAAACCAAAAATGAAACCAAAAATGAAAACAATTTTATCAGTATGCATGCTAACAGTTCTACTTTATGCATGTACAAAAAGTGACAGCCGGGTACCTTTAGACTGCATGGGTATTGAAAATGGCACAGCTATTAGTGATGACTGTAGAGACTGTCATAAATGGACTGTCTATAATCATGTTACACATGCTGTAAGAGAAGTAAATGATACTACTAATGAGGTTTTAGGCGATAATGAAATGTTTGCTAGCCCTAATAACCCTATGAATCCTGTATGGAATACTAATTGCACAGATTGTGATGGTGTTTTGAATGGAGTAGCAGTTGTTGATTCTTGTGGTGATTGTCAAGGAGCATTTCTTTATAATTTCACTACTCATAATCCAATGGATATTGTAATGCTAGGAGGGGATACAAGTGGAGCTGCAGCTACTGTTTCTGCAGCTACAGACTCAATAATTATTATACTTCCTGAGCATCCTATGAATTCATACTGGAACTCTGGCTGTAAATAAAAAGATGCAAAAATTAAGCCTTTTACTATCAATACTTATTTTGCTCTTTACTTCTTGTGAGAAAAGTATTAGGCAGAATAGAGTAGATGAGAATGTAATTAATTTTGTTGAGTTAAATGCAAGTCAATATACTGTTAATGTACTTGATTCCATAGTGACTGGTAAGTTTGAGAAGTTTAGTTTTTCAGAAGGAGATACAGTAACCCATGAGAATTGGGATGTAGCATTTAGTGGGACTACAATTATTGTTAATGGGGGTGATAGTTATAGCGTTAACCAGCCAGAAAGAACAGCTAATGCAGCTGTATATATTGCTACTGGAATTATGTCAGATATTCGAACTGTAGATTTAACTAAATTAGAACAGGATAATACATCAGGCCCTGCTATAATTGATGATTTAGGAATCTCAGAACAAGGCTGGGCATCTTATGATATGTCTTCACATATATTATCTCCTATTCCAGGAAAGATATTAGTTTTTAGGACACATGATAATAAATATGCAAAAATGGAGATTCTTTATTTTTATGATACTCCTAATCCAATAATTAGTGATGGAGATTATGGTGGCTTCTATACATTTAACTATGTATATCAATCAACAGGAGAAATTAATTTCTAAAAAAAGAAGTAACAATTAAGGACTTGCTTATTTTTGCAAGTCCTTAATTGGGTTATTAAAATATTCTAATGTCAATCAAAAATTTATTTAAATCAAAGTTTTTGAGTAAATACACTCAAATTTATAAGCAACATGGTTTCAAGGGAGTTGTTAAAGAGAGTGGATGGAAAATATTAATGTATTTCTTTTTATTTTACTTAATTAGAGATTCATTTCTGTACATAATTTTACCATATTTCCTCATGAAAGGAGTTTTCTCTTAACAGCTAAGGATTAATCTATTGTTATTTTAAAATAGAAAATTATATGAAAGCCAAATTAATATGGAGTTTTAGTGGAGAAGGAGCATTAAAAACTGCCGAACATCATCTTATCCATTTAAAGGAGTATTTCGTTAAAGAAAAAGTTGAGGTTATTGAGTTTGGAACAGAAGAACAAACTAAGTTTACTGCAATTGCTTTTATGATTGTAGCCAAAGTACTCGGTAAATGACTTACGACAAAGTTTAAAACCTCATAAAGGCTTTTTATTGGAATAATATAAAAACCATTTTCTTTCGTATTTTTACAGCATGTATTCGGCTATTCTTATTTCACATATTGTTATTAGTATTTTACTAATTTTACTAGCGATTTATATAGTAATACGTTCGTTTCTAGGGGTGTTTTTGAAAGTTAATTTTTCTATATTTCAAGATATAAAGTTGCCAATTTTAGCAGTCATATTTTTGTATTTGGAGCTTATTCTAGGCTTTCTGCTATATGCTATTTACATTAACAAACTGGAGGTTTTAATCACTCAGGCAAATGCTAATGCATATTTCTCGGCTCGTTTTTGGGCAGTGGAGCATGCTATACTCATGTTATTTGCAATTATATTTGGGCATTTGGGTTTAGTATATGCTAAGAATTTGGAGGATGTTGGGCAGAAGTTTAAAAAGAATCTCTTATATTTCGGTTTGTCATTTGTGCTTATCTTTATTTCAATAACTATGAATATGTTCAGGAATGCTTAAAAAATATAACATACTAGTAGTTGAGGATGAATCTGAATTAGCTAAATCAACTATTTCTTCTTTATCAGAAAATGGATTTTCACCTTTCCATGCTAAGGATTTAAAATCAGCAAGGAAGTTATTAAAACAAGAAAAATTTACTGCAGTACTTTTGGATTTAGGCTTGCCTGATGGAGATGGTATATCTTTGATAAAAGAAATAAAAAACACTAAAATTGAAATTGGCTTAATTATTCTTTCAGCCAAAGATGCTTTGGAAAAAAAAGTACAAGGCTTAGAACTAGGGGCGGATGATTATTTAACCAAACCCTTCTTTTTCTCAGAACTGAATGCTCGTTTAAAATCAGTTATAAGAAGACTGAATTTAGAGGAGAATCAGCAATTAACGATTAATGAAATCACTTTATTTCCTAAAGAAATGCGCACATTGATTCATGGTAAAATAGTTGAATTAACGGGTAAAGAATTTGGTTTGCTTTTATACTTTTTTTCTAATCCTAACAGAGTAATTTCCAAAACTACTTTGGGAGAGTTTATGTCATCAAGCTATGCTGATTATGGCTTTACTGATGATGTAGTTTATACACATATTAAAAATCTGAAAAAGAAAATTACAAATAGTGGCGGAGATGATTATATCAAAAATGTTTATGGTGTAGGTTATAAATTTACGGTAGCATGAAATTATTAACGAAAACTTCTCTTAATTTTATTTCGGCTTCAGTTATTTTCTTTCTTATTGGAAGTGTCGCTATGTATTTTTCAGTGCGTAACATAATAGCTGAGGATTTGCAAAATCGATTGTTACAACAGCAAAAGGATTTTTTTTATAATGCTGATCAAAATAAACTTACTGACCTATCGTCCAAATTAGTATTTATTCAAATCACAGATAAAGAAATAGTACATTCTTTTTCAGACACTGTCTTAATCGTAAATGATTCCTATATTCTTTACCGAAAACTGCAATTTTCTTATTTACAAGATGAACAATATTACCACGTAAGTATATTAAAAAGTCAAAACCAAAGTGATTCACTGATAAAAAAAATAGTAATTATGAATGTAGGTTTTGCTATGCTCTTTTTCCTAATTATGTTTTTTGTGAATAGGCATTCTATCAAAAGTGCGCTTAGTGTTTTTTATAGCACTATCTGTAAACTTGAAAATTTTGAACTTAGTAAATTACAAACATTAACCCTTGAAACTGCTGAGGTTCATGAGATAAAAAAACTGAATGAAGTATTTGAGAAAATGGCTACTCAAATTTATAATGATTTTGAAGCGCAGAAAGAATATACTGAAAATGTATCACATGAATTACAAACTCCTTTAGCAATTATAAGTTCCAAAGCAGATGAGCTAATGCAAGCTGATAATCTTTCCAAAGAACAGATGGAGCAATTGGCGCTACTTTTGGAAACGACCAACCGACTTTCAAAAATCAATCAGGCACTTATCTTCCTTACCAAAATTGACAATCGGTTTTATACTCAGGGTTCATCCTTTTCGTTAAATATTTTAGTTAAAGAAAAACTACAAATTTTTGATGCTGCAATTCAAGAAAAAAAGTTGAAGTTGGAATTGGATTTATTAGATAATACTCAAATTTACATGAATCCTTATTTGGCAGAAACCTTAATTATTAACTTGATTAAAAATGCAATTATACATAATACAAATGGAGGTATGTTGCATGTACAGTTAAGCAATAATACCTTGAGTATTTCCAATAGTGGCTATCCACTTTCATTTCCTCAAAAGGATATTTTCAAAAGATTTATAAGGAGTGAGAATAGTAAAAAAAATCTTGGTATTGGTCTTTCAATTGTACAAAGAATTTGTAAATTGTATAACTTTGATCTAAAATATAAATATCAAGAGGAGCATAATTTTGTTATTCAATTCGAGAATTAAATGAAAATGATAAAAAAAATAAAATTTATTATAGCAAGTCTAATGCTTATTTCTTGCACCTCAGTTGACATTAAAGCTCAAGTAATTCATAATGTGAACGCAGCAGAGTTTTATAAACTAATGAATTCTGTTGAAGGAATTGTTTTGGATGTTAGAACTATTGATGAAGTAAATGAAGGGCATATAAAAGATGCAACTAATCTTGATTTTTATGCTTCAGATTTTACAGATAAATTAAATTTGATAAGAAAAGATGTACCTATTTTTGTTTATTGCAGAAGCGGAGGAAGAAGCGCGAAGGTTGTGGCTGAAATGAAAGATTTAGGTTTCCAGAAAGTATATAATTTATTAGGTGGTTTTGGATCCTGGAAATCAGAAGAGTTTAATGTTGTTAGCGAAAAGCAAATGAAAGTTGTAAAACAAAAATTAGTTTCAACTATTGAATTTTCTGATATAATAGAAAGCAATGATGTTGTATTAGTTGATTTTAGCACACAGTGGTGTGTTCCTTGTAAAAAGATGAAACCAATTATTGAAGAAATAAAAAATGAAAATAAGGATGTAAAAGTCGTTTTTATTGATGCTGATATTAATAAAGAATTAATAAAGAAATACAAGATAAGAGGGGTGCCAGTTTTTATTGTTTTTAAAAATGGAAAAGAAATTTTTAGGCATGTTGGATTATTAAGTAAAATTGAAATAATTAATAAAATTAAATAAATGAATATACAAGAATTAATTAATGACACAGCAACCACTATTGTGGATGTGAGAACAGAGATTGAATTTGAAGAAGGAAATGTACAGGGATCAATAAATATCCCTTTACATAATATAATTGAAAAGGTTGAAGAATTAAAGGCAATGCAGCCTTTAGTTCTGTGTTGTCTTTCTGGAAATAGAAGCGGACAAGCTACAGCCTTTTTACAAGCTCAGGGTTGTGATAATGTATATAATGGAGGGGGTTGGGAAATGGTTGATGCTCAAAAACGATAATATCCTTGGAAACCTTTAATATATTAGGTGTTATTGGAGCGCTAGTTATTGGTGTAGTCCTTGGTATAACAGGAGGTGGCGGTTCTATTTTAACAGTTCCTATTCTTGTTTATCTCTTAGGCGTTATGCCTATTACTGCAACTGCGTATTCCTTATTTATTGTAGGTATAACTGCATTGTTTGGTACATTTCGTAATATAATGAAAGGAACGATTGATTTTCGTGTTGCTTTTGTATTTTCAATTCCGGCATTTATTGCAGTTTATTTAACTCGTAATCTGATTATCCCGTCAATACCTACTATTATTTTTGCAGTTCAAAACTTTGTGTTAACTAAGGATTTGGCTATAATGATTTTCTTTGCATTTATTATGTTTTTTTCTGCAATTTCTATGATAAGAACAAGGAAGAATATTGCTGTTAAACAAGTTAGTGAATTTAACTTTTTTATTATAACTATTGAAGGTTTTGTAATTGGAATGCTTACTGGCCTTGTAGGTGCAGGTGGGGGTTTTTTAATCATTCCTGCCTTAGTGTTATTTGCTAATTTACCAATGAAAAAGGCGGTAGCTACCTCTCTTATGATTATTTCGATAAAATCATTAATTGGCTTTTTAGGTGATATTGGAAATATTGAAATTGATTGGGAGTTTCTGCTTATGTTCTCAATATTATCTATTATTGGAATTATTATTGGAATTTATCTTAATAATTTTATTGAAAGCAAAAAAATTAAAAAAGCTTTTGGTTGGTTTTTACTAGTCATGGCAATATATATCATAATTAAAGAAATACTATTTTAAAATGAGAGTAGAACAAATTTATACAAGCTGTTTAGCGCAGGGCGCTTATTATATTGAAAGTAATGGCCAGGCTGCTGTGATTGATCCTTTACGTGAAGTTGGGGCTTATATTGAAATGGCTGAAGAAAGAGGAGCTAAAATTAAATATGTTTTTGAAACACATTTTCATGCGGACTTTGTAAGCGGACACCTTAGCTTGGCAAAACAAACAGGAGCTAAAATTGTATTCGGACCTACAGCAAAAACTAATTTTGAAGCTATTATTGCTGAGGATAATCAAGTATTTGAAATTGGATATTTAAGTATTAAAGTCTTGCATACTCCAGGACATACTATGGAAAGTTCTTGTTATTTATTAAGTGATGAAACGGGAAAAGATAAAGCAATTTTTTCGGGAGACACTTTGTTTCTAGGAGATGTAGGTAGGCCTGATTTAGCACAGAAATCCGATATAACTAAGCAAGATTTAGCAGGAATTTTATTTGATAGCTTAAGAACAAAAATAATACCTTTAACTGATGATGTAATTGTTTATCCTGGGCATGGAGCTGGTTCGGCTTGTGGAAAAAATATGAGTAAGGAAACAGTCGGGACTATTGGACATGAAAAAGCGACTAATTATGCTTTGCGTGCTGATATGACTAAGCAAGAGTTTATAAAAGAAGTAATAAATGGGATTTTGCCTCCACCAGCTTATTTTTCTGAAAATGTTAAGTTAAACATACAGGGAACTTCTTCAGTTGATGTCGTTATTGAAAAAGCTATAAAACCCATTTCAGTAGCAGATTTTAAAGAACTTTCAACAAAGAAAAATTCAATTGTTTTAGATGTGCGTAATCAAAAAGAATTTGTAAAAGGTTTTATTCCAGATTCTATTTTTATTGGAATTGATGGAGGCTTTGCTCCTTGGGTTGGAGCTATTATCAAAGCTGTTGATACATCAATTTTATTGGTGTGTGATAAGGATAGGTTGCAAGAAACAGCTACTCGATTATCGCGTGTAGGTTTTGATAATATACTAGGACATTTGCAGGGAGGTATTAATGCTTGGGATGTAAATGATTTACACAGTCTGCAATCTATTTCAGCTAAAAAATTTGCAAGCATTTATAAAGAAGATAATGCTATTCATATTGTTGATGTACGTAAAGCGAGCGAATACAATAGTCAACATATTAGTGGTGCAGAGTTAGCTCCTTTAAGCAACTTGGATAAGCATCACAATAAATTTACTACATCAAATGAAAATTTTGTTCACTGTGCAGGAGGTTACCGATCAGTTATTGCTGGGTCATTGCTTAAAAAACAAGGAATTAGTAATGTAATTAATATTGAGGGAGGTTTTGATGCTATTAAAGAAACAGTTATTCCTTTATCGGATTTTATTTGTCCTACAACTTTATAATATATGAGTAAGGAGCATTGGGAAAATATATACGCAACTAAAGGTATGCAGGAATTAAGTTGGTTTCAAAAAGTGCCTACAACTTCTTTGGAATTAATTAATCAAGTTGCTAAAAATAAGCAGGACGCAATTATTGATATTGGGGGTGGTGATGGGTTTTTGGTTGATAATTTACTTGCATTAGGTTATACTGATATTACAGTTTTAGATATTTCCGAAAATGCAATTGATAGAGCAAAAAAACGATTAGGTAAGTTGGCTAAAAAAGTAAAATGGATAGTAGCTGACATTACTGAATTTGTTCCTAATCAAGAATATTTCATTTGGCACGATAGAGCAGTGTTTCATTTCTTAATTGAACAGCAAGACAAAGACTATTATCGTGAATTAGTGAATTCAGCTGTTAGCGGTTATTTTATTTTAGCTGCTTTTTCAGATCAGGGACCAAATAAATGTAGCGGATTAAAAATTTGCAGATATGCTAAGCAGGATATGCAAAATTTTCTCTCTGTTAATTTTAGAATGATAAGCTCCTTTAAGCACAATCATCCAACCCCATTTGGAACGTACCAGAATTTTATATTTTCAGTCTTTAATAAGATTAATAAGAATTAATTCTTTTATTGGTTGAAATAGTTAAATATTATATAAAATGTTATATTTTTGTAGTATAATAATTTACTAAGAATTAGAATCAGGAAAATTAGTGATATTTGAAAACAATAATATTAACAGTATTGATGTTAATAGATTAGATAAAGGAATTTACCTTATTGAAATTGATGGTGTTAAAACAAAGTTTGTAAAAAAATAAAATGAAAATAAAAGAAATATTTAAAGTAATTTTTTCTATTGCGATGACTGTATTTATACTGTCTGTTTCAATGGGAATGAATATTTCCAAAATGAAATGTGATGAAGATGGAAGTGTGTACTTCGGTACTGAAGTACCTTCTTGTAGTGAGGAAAATGAAGTGGTTTGTAATAAGGAACAGGAGAAAGTGTCTTGTTGTATGATTGAGATTCAAAAATCATGTTGCCCTGAGACTAATGATAAATCCTGCGCAAGTAGTACCCAGAATATTCATTATGATTTTGAAACTATACTAACTGTTTTTGAACTTGATTTTTCAGAAAAAGCTAGTTTACTTTCTTTCTTCAATTCGTATGATAGTAAATCATATTTTTTAAACGTTAATAATTATTTTAGTGGTATACCACCACCAAAACTGAACAAACCCCAATTAGCTCAAATACAATCATTTTTAATATAGAATTAACTCTTGTTAACTAGAGTTTTAATTTTATAAAATAAGAAATGAAGAATATAATAATTATTGCAATAGTGCTTATTGTAAGTTTAAATATAAAAGCACAAAATCAAATAACTGGAAAGGTTATTGAAATAGTAAATGATGGTTCAGAAGTCCCAATTCCTGGAGCTAATGTGTATTGGGAAGGAACAACAATTGGTGTAGCGACTAAGGGAGATGGAAATTTCTCAATTGTTGAGCCAACAGCATTTCCTGCAATTATGGTGGTGAGTTTTGTGGGATATCAACAATATACTCAGCTTATAGAGGCTAATACACAACTTTACATTCAGCTTACTCCATCCCTTGAACTAAAAGAGGTAAAGGTGAAGGGGAAGGTAAACAAAACTAAGTTCTCTACAGTTAGCTCTATTAATATGCAAACCCTTTCAACTGGAGAGTTAGAAAAGGCTGCTTGTTGCAATCTTTCAGAAAGTTTCAGTACAAACGCTACTGTTGATGTTAATTTTACTGATGCTGTTTCAGGAGCTAAGAAAATTCAAATGTTAGGTTTGGATGGAGCTTATACCCAGATAACGCAAGAAAATATGCCTTTAATAAGAGGAATTTCCTCTGCTTATGTCTTGAGTTATGTCCCCGGTACTTGGATAGAGTCTATCCAAATTATTAAGGGAAGTGGTTCAGTTGTAAATGGTTTTGAGTCTTTTGCTGGGCAGATTAATTTAGAATATTATAAACCAGAATATGCTCCAAAATTATTTTGGAATGGTTATACTAATTCTGAAGGAAAACTAGAAAATAATTTATTGTTTGCTAAAAAAGAAGGAGGTTGGAAGAGTAATCTGTTTACTCATGTTTCTTATTTTGATAAAGAGGTTGATAATAATGATGATGAGTTCTTAGATATGCCAAAAGTAAAACAGGTAAATATGCTAAATAGATGGGATTATAAAGCGGATGGAAGTTATCATATTTCATTAACTGCAAGAGGCTTGGTGGAGGATAGATTAGGAGGGACTATTGAAAATGCGCTTAACCCTTATGAAGTGAATATTCATAATGACTTATTAGAGTTTAATTCAAAAACTGGAGCGATACAACCAAACTTACCTGGTAAAAGTGTGGGTTTGCAAACTTCTTTCAGAAGGCATAATCAAACTGCTTTTTTTGGAGAAAATAAATACAAAGGCTTACAGGAGGGTGCTTATTTTAATCTTATAAGACAAACTTATATTGGCAGTACTAACCATAAATTGAAATATGGATCAAGTTATTATGCGGATAGATATACCGAAAGTTTTTCAGGAATTGATACTGCTTTTACAGATAAAGTAAGAGTAGATTTGATGACAGGTCTTTTTTCAGAGTATTCTTACAAATGGGGAGAGAGTTTTAATCTTACAGCTGGAATACGTGCAGATTATTACAATAATTCTGAGAAAATAAATTATCTGCCAAGGTTAAATATGAAATACAATCCAACTGAGAAAATGGCAATTCGTTTTTCAGCAGGAAAAGCTTTTCGCGTTGCTAATGTGTTTGTTGAGAATGCTTCATTTTTAGCTTCTAACAGAAAGATCTCAATTGGCAGTAATTTAAACCCTGAAATTGCTTGGAATTATGGAGCGAACATTACATATTGTTTTTATCTTTTTGGAAAAGAGGGAACATTTAATGCAGATGTTTATCGTACTGATTTTGAAAATCAAATTGTGGTTGATATTGAAAATCAAAATGAGTTATCGTTTTATAATCTAAAAGGAGATTCTTATGCAACTAGTATGCAATTGGATTTTGCTTATGAGTTGTTTGATCGTTTTGATATAAAGATGGCCTATAAAATTAATGATGTGAAAAGCACCTATGATTATGAGGGGCTTAAAGAAAATCCGCTTATTCCAAAAGATAGATTTTTATTGAATCTTGCTTATGCTACTAATTTTGATAAATTGGTATTTGATGTTACGGCTAACTATGTGGGTGAGAGTAGAATTCCTGAACATAAAGATATTGCAAAAGAGTGTTCAGAATCATTTTATCTTTACAATGCTCAAATAACTAAGAAATTTCGGAGATTTGATGTGTATATAGGAGGAGAAAACTTACTAGGTTATACTCAAATTAATCCGATATTAGGGACTCCTGTTTCAGGTTCAAATACTGCTTTTGATGCTTCATTAATTTATGCACCAATTAATGGTAGAATGATATATGCAGGATTTAGATTTAAAATTAAATAATAATTAAATAAATAAAAACATGAAAAAAATATTAATTGCCTTATTCAGTATTTTAACTATAAATGCTTGGGCACAAAAAGAAACAGTACAAATTAAAACTTCAGCAGAATGCGTTGTTAATTGTTGTAAAGATAGGATTGAAGAAGAAATGCAGTTTACAAAAGGAGTTACTGCTGTAAATTTAAATATCGAAAGTCAAGTTTTAACTGTTACTTTTAAAACAAAAAAGAACTCAGTTGAAAATATTAGAACAATTATTTCAAATCTTGGTTATAATGCTGATGATGTAAGGGCAAATGAGAGTGCTCATAATGCTTTACCTAATTGCTGTCAAAGTCTTGATTTTACAAAGTCAAAAATTAAAAAATTCCAATTGAAAAAGCCTGATTAATTTTTAAAAGAAGGATTTTTTCAATTTATCTTTTAGCTTTTTACATCATTTTATTTATAATATCTATTGCTGATTCTGCAATTACTGTGCCGGGGCCAAACACACCACTTACTCCAGCATTGTACAGATAATCATAATCTTGTTGAGGAATTACACCTCCTGCTATTACTAAAATATCATCACGATCATATTCTTTTAGGGCTGCAATTACTTGCGGAACTAATGTTTTATGTCCTGCTGCTAATGAGGATATTCCTAGAATGTGAACATCATTTTCAACTGCTTGTTTGGCAGCTTCCTTCGGAGTTTGAAAAAGTGGGCCAACATCAACATCAAATCCTAAGTCAGCAAAAGAAGTTGCTATTACTTTAGCCCCTCTATCGTGTCCGTCTTGTCCCATTTTTACAATCATAATTCTTGGTCTTCTTCCTTTTTTTACTGCAAAATCATCCGACATTGCAAGGGCTCTTTTAAAAGTTTCGTTATTTTGTATTTCCATTTTGTATACTCCTGAAATAGTTTGATTTTTTGCAATATATCTTCCGAATACGGTTTCCATAGCATTTGATATTTCTCCTAGTGTGGCTCTTTCTCTTGCTGCTATTATAGCCAATTCCAATAAGTTGCCTGAGTTGTTCTTACAAGCTGATATTAATGCGGTTAAAGATTTTTTTGCCTTTTCACTATCTCTGCTTGTTTTTATGTTATTGAGTCTTTCAATTTGTAGATTTCTAACAGCGGTATTGTCAACTTCTAATATTTCAAGCTCTTTATCTTCTTTTGATAAGCGATTTATATTTACACCAACAATAATATCTTGTCCACTATCAATTCTTGCTTGTTTTCTTGCAGCAGCTTGTTGAATTTTCATCTTTGGAATTCCTGTTTCAAGGGCTTTTGTCATACCACCAAGTTTTTCTATATCCTGAATATGTTTCCAAGATTTTTCAGCTATTTCTTGAGTTAATTTCTCAACATAGTAAGATCCTCCCCAAGGGTCAACTGTATTGCAAATTCCTGTCTCCTTTTGTAAATATATTTGGGTATCTCTAGCTATTTTTGCTGAAAAATCAGTCGGTAATGCAATGGCCTCATCTAGAGCATTGGTGTGTAAGCTTTGTGTTCCACCCATTACAGCTGCCATTGCTTCAATACATGTTCGAGTAATATTATTAAATGGATCTTGCTCTGTTAAGCTCCATCCACTGGTTTGGCAATGAGTACGTAAAGCTAATGATTTCGGATTTTTTGGATTGAATTCTTTTACCATTTTCGCCCAAAGTATTCTTGCTGCTCTCATTTTGGCGATTTCCATAAAGTGATTCATTCCTATTCCCCAGAAGAAAGATAATCTTGGTGCGAACGTATCAATTTCCATCCCTGAAGCAATTCCTGTTCTTATATATTCTAATCCATCAGCTAGAGTGTAAGCTAACTCAATATCAGCTGTAGCGCCTGCCTCCTGCATGTGATACCCTGAAACAGAAATGCTATTAAATTTTGGCATATTTTTTGAAGTGTATTCAAAAATATCTGAGATAATACGCATGGAATGTTGTGGCGGATAGATATAGGTATTGCGCACCATAAATTCTTTTAGGATGTCATTCTGTATAGTTCCTGATAGTTTTTCTAAGTATACTCCTTGTTCTTGAGCAGCTACAATATAAAATGCTAAAATGGGTAAAACTGCTCCATTCATAGTCATTGAAACAGACATTTTATCAAGTGGAATATGATTGAATAGGATTTTCATATCCTCAATAGAATCAATAGCAACTCCTGCCATACCTACATCACCAATTACTCTTTCATGATCGGAATCATATCCTCTATGCGTAGCTAAATCAAATGCTACTGAAAGTCCTTTTTGGCCGGCAGCTAAGTTTTTTCTGTAAAACTCATTTGATGCTTCTGCCGTTGAAAATCCTGCATATTGCCTGATTGTCCAAGGGCGCATAACGTACATAGTTGAATAAGGACCTCTTAAATTTGGAGCTATTCCTGCAACAAAATTCAAGTGTTCAGCTTCTTTAACATCTTGTTTTGTATATTGACTTTTAATTTCAATTTGCTCAGGGCTTATCCAAGTTCGCTGGTTGTTAATTTCTTCTTTTTTCGTGTTTTCTAGGTTATACTCTTTTAATAATTCATTTACTAAATAATCAATATAGTATGCGCCTTGTGTTGGGTCGCAGACTTTATCCAAATAACTTTCTTGCCTAAGTATATTTTGCTGATTTCTTGCAATTCTTTCTGAAAACTCTGTTGGCATTTCAAAGCTATGATTGTAAGAATTAATCATAATTGCATTGGCTCCTCCAAAAATTGCTGACATACATTCTGTAGTGCTTCTAAGAATATTATTATAAGCATATTTTTGTTCTTTATTACTGAGTGAACTTGAAGTAAAAATAAATGGAGTAGTTCCTGTTTTTTGTTCCCAGAGTATCCTAAATGCCTTTAGTTTTGCAATTTCTAAAAAATAATTACTATTTATTTCAAAGTGAAATTGGATATTGTTTTTCTTATCAATTCCTTCTTTAAAAGCAGTAGCTATTTCTTCTTTAGCTGTTTTTCCTTTCGCAAAAATGGTGCTTAACAGAGTTGTGTTTACTATTCCGTGAAAAGCACCTTTTACAATTTTTCCTTTTGAGTATTCTTCCCACTGATTTATAAATTCAGCATCATAATCTTTAAAATCAATTCGGATGTGTTCTATTTCAATGCCCTTTAGTAAAACTGCTAACTTGTTTGGATGAGTGAAGCATAAACCACTTACATTATTTTGTAAAGCTTCAAGCGCTCTTTTATTTCCTTCTTTGGGGTTTTTGGCATTAATAAGCTGATAGCTTTCCCAATCTTCAGGAAAAGAACTATTGAAAATAGGGGTATTGTCGTTAGCATGATAAATAGGGGCGATCTCAATACCTTGAGCGCTTGAAACTAATTTTTCATTATAATTATCTCCTTTAAGATCAGTTGTGATTTTCTCAATCCATTCCTTTTTTGTTGTAGTATTAAATGCTGAAAATAATTTACTCATTTTTTTCTCTTATAATAAAGATATCTTCATTTTCTTTCTTCATTAAGAATTTTTCTCTAGCAAATTTCTCTTGCTGAGCAGGATCATTTTGCAGCTGATATAACTCAGTACTATCTGATTTGATTTCGGAAATGTAGAATTCTTTTTGATTTTTTAAATCATCAACTGTATTCTTGATTTTTCTTTGATTAATTAGATTATAATCATCTATAAAAATGACCCATAAGATGAATAATAAAAATAAAATAAGGTATTTATTTCTTAAAGGTTTTGGAAGTTTTCTAATTATATCTTGTACTCTATTCATTTGGCAAAGATAGAAAATTACTCACGCTAAATTGTTGGAATAAAGATTCTTGTTTAAGAGAGTAGAAATATAGAAGGTTGTTTGTTTATATCTACTTTTGTTTGTTTCCATTCTTCAATAGTTTTAGTCTGAATAAATTCAGTTTTTGAAGTAATGTTTGCAGCAATACATAATTTTGTTTTGTTATTGCATTGTGTTTTTAAGGTGTCCAGTAATTGATGATTTCTGTAAGGGGTTTCCATAAAAATTTGAGTTTGCCCAGTTTTTTTAGCCAAACCTTCTAAGTTACGAATTGCTCTATTACGTTCTCCTTTTTCAATTGGTAGGTAGCCTGTAAATGCAAAATTTTGTCCACTCATCCCTGAACTTATTAATGCAAGTAGGATAGATGAAGGGCCAACCAAAGGTATTACCTCTATCTGGAAATCATGGGCGTATGCTACAATTTTTGACCCAGGATCAGCAATACAGGGTAAGCCTGCTTCTGAAAGAATTCCAACATTTTCTCCATTTAAAATATGTGGTAGGAAATCCTTCTCTAAGCTAAGTGTATTATGTTTTCCGCAGTCATAGAAAATCGTATTATCAATATCCTTTTCTCTATAAATCTTTTTGATATGCCTTCTGGCAGTTCTTATATTTTCAACAATAAAGATATTAATTTCCTTAATATGATTAGTGATGATAGAAGGTAAAACGGATTCTTGTGAGCCGTCACTTAGAACTGTTGGGATTAGATATAATTTTCCTTTATTCAATGTTTTTTATTATTTTCTCACATGCTTTATTAAGCATGTTGTATACATCTTGGAATCCATTCTTTCCACCATAATATGGGTCGGGTACTGACTGGTGAGTATTTGGATTAATTTCATTCAATATCATCCTTATTTTATTGCGTTCTGTTTCAGAAGATGCTAAACTAATAAGGTGAGTGTAATTATTAGTATCCATAGCGTAGATGATGTCAAATTTATCAAAATCTGCTCTTGAAAATTGCCTAGCCCTTTTTTGATTTAAATCAATAGTGTATTTATTGGCAATCTCAATTGATCGAATATCAGGTTGTTTCCCGATATGATAAGCGGCTGTTCCGGCTGAATCTACTTCAAGATTTAAGTGTTTCCCTTTAGTGAGAAGTATTCCCTCTGCAAGTGGTGACCGGCAGATGTTTCCTAAACAAACCATCAGAATTTTCATAGTTTATGAAAGCGTTAACTTTTTCTCAATATCAGAAATATAACCTTTGAAACGCTTGTCAGTATCGGCTAAGTTATTGACGGTTTTGCATGCATGTAGTACTGTAGCATGATCTTTGTTTCCGCAATATTTTCCAATCATAGCTAAAGAGTTTTTAGTCATTTGCTTGGAGAAAAACATAGCTAATTGACGACATTGTACAATTTCTCTTTTCCTAGTTTTTGACTTCATAGTTTCAATAGGAATATCAAAATAATCACAAACAACTTTTTGGATAAAATCAATAGAAACTTCTCTTACTGTATTTTTTACAAATTTATCTAGCATGTTTTTAGCTAGGTCAATTGTAATTTCTTTTTTGTTTAAAGAGGATTGGGCTAATAATGAAATTAATGCACCTTCCAGCTCTCTAACATTTGTAGTGATAGAATAAGCAATGTGTTCTACTACTTCATAAGGAATATCAATACCATCTTTTTTGATCTTCTTGTTTAAGATGGCTAATCTTGTTTCTAGGTCAGGTGACTGTAAATCAGCTGAAAGCCCCCATTTGAAACGAGATAATAACCTTTGTTCCATACCAATAATATCGACAGGAGCTTTGTCGGAAGTTAAGATAATTTGTTTTTTGTTCTGGTGTAGGTGATTGAAAATATGGAAGAAAACATCTTGTGTTTTTTCTTTTCCACAAAGGAATTGTACGTCATCAATAATTAATACATCAATGGATTGGTAGAAATGAACAAAGTCATTTCTCTTATTATCCTTAATTGCGTCAACAAATTGGGTTAAGAATTTGTCAGCAGAAACATATAATACAATTCTTTCAGGGTGATTATTTTTTACTTCAATACCAATAGCATTAGCTAAGTGAGTTTTTCCAAGCCCTCCTGATCCATAAATGAATAGTGGGTTGAAAGATGTTCCTCCAGGGTTTTGTGAAACAGCAAATCCTGCAGAACGTGCTAAACGATTACACTCACCTTCAATGTAAGCGTTAAAGGTGTATGACTCGTTTAACTGTGGATTAATATTTATTTTTTGTAAACCAGGAATTATAAAAGGATTTCTGATAGAAGAACTATACGTGCTAATAGGCATGCTAATAGGATAGTTCTTTATATCAGCTTGTTCGCTGCTTGGTACTTTAGAAATATAAGGTTTTTTATCTGAAGAATTTTCAAGTAAGATATTATATTCTAATTTTGCATCTTTTCCAATCTCCCTCATGATTGTTTTTTTCATAAGGGTAAGATAATGTTTTTCCAACCATTCAAAACAAAACTGACTAGGTACTTGTATAGTAAGTGTTTTGTTTTCAAGAGCAACTGCTTTAATAGGTTTAAACCATGTTTTAAAGTTTTGAGCAGTTACATTGTCTCTGATGATTGTTAGGCAGTTATTCCAAACGTCTTGATAACTTTTTTCTTGCATTTTGTGATCTTGATTTTTCCTTTAGTAATTTGTTTTTAAGTTTTTTCTGTACTTTTTGGTTTGAGCAAATATGAAGAACTTATCGTTAATAAAAAAGAAAATTAGCACTTGACTTTGTATTTTTTTTTACAGAGTAGCATTATCAGATGAGAACTTTTGTTTAAAACTTTTTAAAGTCATATTATTATGCATTTTTAGAGCTATGTTTAACAAATATGGATCTTCCAAAAACTTTTTTTACACTATCATTTTGACTAAAATGATAATCAATCTTGCCAATATTAACTCCCGCCCATCCAACTTGGTTGATTATTATTTCTTTTTGATCTAAGTTAAGTTGCTTGACAGGACTTTTCAAGAAGGTGTGTGTGTGTCCTCCTATAATTAAATCAATATTACGTGTTTGGCCCGCAAAGGTCATGTCTGATATTTTTTCTTCCCTGTATTTGAATCCTAAATGTGAAAGACAAATAACTAAATCGCACTTTTCTTTTTGTTTTAAAAGATTTGAGTAATGATTGGCTGTTGAAATAGGATCTTGATATACAGTGTTTTGATACAATTTTTTGGGTACTAGACCGGCTAATTCTATACCAATTCCAAACACTCCTATTTTTAAATCTCCTTTTCGAAATACTTTGTAAGGTTTAAAGGTATCCTTTAATATAGTGTCTGAAAAATCATAGTTTGCAATTAAGAATGGAAAATTAGCGTGAGGGAGTTGTTTTTTTAATCCTTCTAATCCATTATCAAAATCATGATTACCTAAGGTTACCGCATCATATTTCATTTCACTCATAAGTTTAAACTCTAGCTCTCCTCCATAAACATTGAAGTAAGGAGTTCCTTGAAAAACATCTCCAGCATCCAACAAAAGTACATGCTCTTCTTGTTTTCTTATTTGTTTGATTAGTGCTGCTCTTTGCGCCATTCCTCCTAAACCTTTATTTCTTCCACTTGTAAAGGGGTGGATATGGCTGTGCATATCATTCGTGTGTAAAATAGTAATTTTTATATCCTTATTATCTCCAAAGGAAAGTTGCGGAAGTAAGGAGAGTCCAATGGTTCCTAATCCGCTTTGTTTTATAAAGTGTCTTCTGTTACTCATTATCAATGATTTTTATCCTTCCGTCAAGTGTTGCAGTGATAGTGTCAGTTTTAGTGCAATGGTCAATGATTGCATCTCTCAATTTTAAGCCTACTTTATATTGTTCTTTATTTTGGAAAAATCTCATTTTATCTCCTCCATTAGCTAAATAATCGGAAGTAATAACTTTTACTTTTTCATTATTCTCAAAATTTACTGGCCAGGAATTACTTAACACATTACCTTCTTCATCCATAATTATATTTATACCCGAAAAAGGCTCTCCACCTCTTTTGCAGATGTAATCTAAAAGTCCTAAATAATCTTTTTTATTTAATTCTAATACTACTAATTCATTGTCAAAAGGCATTAACTCGTATAGTTTTCCTCTGTTAATAGGGCCTTTATCTAGTGTAGTTCTCAATCCTCCGTTATTCATTACGCACATCTGTGCATCAGCATAGTTTAGGCATAGGTCAGTTACAAAATTTCCTAATAATGACTCACTTCCTTTTTTTGTTAAGCTAATTTTTGAATAGGTGAGTACCTCATTCATTTCTTCTTCTATTCCTTTTTGATAGGGAGCAATAATAGCTAATACACTGCTATCAGCACTTGCTTTTATTTCAGTTGTTTGGCTATCAGACGATTGTAAATTATAGGTTGCAGTGCACGAAAAAAGTAAAAGTAGTCCTAAATATATAGTGTATTTTTTTAACTTCATAAGGCTACAATATTAAGAAATAAAAATATTGTATGTATTATTGCAGCATGTATTCTTTTGAAACAAAAATTAGAGTGAGGTATGGAGAAACGGATCAAATGAGTTTTGTGTACTATGGCGTGTATGCTCAGTATTATGAAGTAGGGAGAGTGGAACTTTTTCGTTCCTTAGGTTTGTCGTATAAAGAAATTGAGACAATGGGCTTTGCGCTTCCTGTTGTAAATATGAATATTAAGTATAAGAAACCTGCTTTTTATGATGAGGAGCTTACTATAAGAACAATGATTAAAGAATTACCGTCAGCAAAAATTACTTTTAATTATGAAACTTTAAATGAAAAAGGAGAGCTGTTGAATCTGGGTGAAGTGATTTTGGTTTTTATAAATAAAAAAACGGGTAAACCTTGTTTCGTTCCTGAAGCAATTATGAATAAATTAAAAGAAAAATTATTATGAAAAATTATTGGGCAGAATTATTAGGAACTTACATTTTGGTATTTGTAGGAACAGGTGCAATTATGATTAATGAAATTTCTGGAGGTTCAGTAAGTCATTTGGGAGTTGGTTTTTCATTTGGATTAGTAGTAATGGTTATGATATATGCAATTGGTGATATATCGGGAGCACACATTAACCCTGCAGTAACAATTGCTTTTGCAGTAGCAAAACGTTTCCCAAAAAACCAAATTTTACCTTATATTTCGTTTCAATTGGTAGGGGCTATTTTGGCATCAGCAAGTTTGTATTTTATTTTCCCTGAGGCAAGTACTATGGGGGAAACCTTACCTTTAAAAGGGAATTGGAAACAATCCTTTATATTGGAATTTATTTTGACTTTTATTTTAATGTTTGTGATTCTAAATGTTTCAACTGGATCAAGTGAAAAGGGAATTACGGCTGCCTTAGCTGTTGGTGGAGTAGTTGCTTTTGAGGCTACTTTTGCAGGGCCTATTTGCGGAGCTTCTATGAATCCGGCTAGATCTATAGCTCCAGCAATTTTTTCAGGAAACTTAACTTATTTATGGTTGTATGTTGTAGCGACAATCCTTGGGGCTATTTTGGCAGTTTATTCATGTAAACTAGTGCAGGCTAAAGAGTAGATAACTATTAACAGATTCTTTTAAGTACTAAGTCTATCATTTTTTCTACTGTTTTTTTGTAATCCTTACTATACTCTTTGGTAAGTCGATTAGCTATTATAGCGCATATTGTTAATGTATTATGCCCCAGTGATTTTCCTAAATAATATAGAGCCGAAGTTTCCATTTCAAAATTTGTAATTCTATTTTCCTTATAATTAAAACTTTCCATCTTTTCATGTAAGTTAGTAATATTGGGATTTAATCTTAAGGTTCTTCCTTGAGGTCCGTAAAACCCTGGTGCAGTTGCTGTTATTCCTTTTTTTATATCTGGAAAAAGTGAAAGCAGCTTGTCTGATGCCTTTACAATATAGGGGTTTGATAAATTTCCTGGCCAGCTAGCATGTTGCTTGTATTTACTACTCATCTCTTGTTCAATTATTTCTTTTGATTCATAGAAATGAGCAATATTGTCGAGTCCTAATCCAAAAGATGAAAGTAGAAAAGAGTCAACTTCAATATCTTGCTGTAAGGAACCTGAGGTCCCTAAGCGAATAAGGTTGAGGGTTTTCTTATTCATATTTATGGTTCGGGTTTTGAAATCTATATTCACTAATGCATCAAGTTCATTAACAACAATATCAATATTGTCAGGACCAATTCCAGTTGCTATTGCACTAATTCTTTTTCCGTTTAAAATTCCTGTATGGGTAACAAATTCTCTGTTTTGTATTTTATGTTCAATACGGTCAAATTTATATGAAATTAAGCTTACCCTATCAGGATCTCCTACTAGTATTATGTCATCAGCAATTTCATCTTTAGATAAATTGAGATGGTAAATTTTATTTTCTGCAGTAAGTATTAATTCAGTCTCTGCTATTATATGCATATAAATATGTAATTTTGTATTGTCAAAAATATAAATAATATGTCAATATCAACAAGTAAAATATTAGTTCCTATCGGTTTTTCAGAACAATCTATGATTGCTCTAGGTCAAGCCTTTAATTTAGCAAAAATTAGAAAATCTGAAGTCGTTTTACTCTCAGTAGTTGAAGAGCAAAGCATGATGCAATCTTTGTTTTTAGATGATAAAAGTCATGAATTAAAGCTAAAGGTAAATCAGAAGCTAAAAGAAATAGGGGTAGAGTATGGTGAAAAATATGATGTTCATGTTGAAGCTTTGGTGTCTAAAGGAAAAGTATATAGCCAAATTAATGAAGTGGCTGAAATGATTTCTGCCGACTTAATTGTAATGGGAACTGATGGTTCGGCCGGGAAAGTTAAAAAAATAATGGGTTCTAATGCTGAGCGTGTAGTAAGGTTGGCACATTGTCCTGTTATTACAATTAAAGGAAAGTATCATAGTGAAGGTTGTGAGAATATTATTCTTCCACTTGATTTGGAGAAACAAACAAAGGAAAAGGTTACTTACGCTTTAGAATATGCTAGGTATTGGGATGCAACTATTCGTTTAGTTTCAGTAGTGCTTAGAGATAATCAAGAAGTAAGAGAAAAACTAATTAAAAACATTAATCAAGTAAAAAAATTCATTACTGATGCTGGGGTGAGATGTACTGCTGAGTTGGTTGAGGGAAAGAAAAAACAAACTTTAGGTGATTTTGTTTTTAAATATGAAAAACGTTTTAATGCTGATTTAATTATGATAATGACTAAAAAAGAGGAATTAACATTATCTAATAACATAAGTGTAACGGCAAGATATATTATTAATAATTCTGAAATTCCTGTTATGAGTATTCGTCCGAAAGAACAAAAGCATTTGACCGGGTCAACTATTGGTTTCTAAGAAATGTCATTGCTAAGTAACTTACAGCAATTATGTATTGAAAAAAAAGTAAGTATTGTAGTTGCTGAAAGTTGTACTGCTGGATTAATTGCATCAAAATTAACTGATCTTTCAGGGAGTTCATCTTATTTTAAAGGAGGTATTGTCGCTTATCAGAATGAAATTAAAACAAAAATTCTAGGAGTTAGTCAATCAATTATTGATGAAAAAACTGAGGTAAGTGCTGAGGTTGTTAAGCAAATGGCTAAAAGTGTTTTGAAAAAATTTGATGCAGATCTTGCTATAGCGACAAGTGGCTATGCTGGACCTACTGGCGGAACAAATAAAAATCCAATTGGAACTGTTTTTATTGCTATTGCAAGTGCAGAAGGTGTAGTTACTAATCGATTTATTTTTTCAGGAAATAGACAATCAGTTGTTAATCAAGCGTCTGAAAGCTCTTTAGACTTGCTTTATGCTGAGGTGAAAAAACAGCAATAAATTCCAATTTATTTAGATTAGATTGTATATTTGCAGTCCTAAATTAAGAAGCTATGTCAAGAATTTGTCAAATAACAGGAAAGAAAGTAATTGTAGGGAATAATGTTTCTCACGCTAAGAATAGAACAAAAAGAAAATTCTACCCTAATTTACAAACGAAAAAGTTTTTCATTCCTGAAACTGGTGAAACAGTTATTCTAAAAGTTTCAGTAAATGCATTAAGAACAATTGATAAAAAAGGTATTGCTGCTGTTTTATCTGAGGCTAAAGCAAACGGTAATGTGCTTGTTTAATCAATAAATATATTGAATAATAAAAAAGTTGCTATCTTTGATGGCAACTTTTTTTATTTAATAACTAAATTATAATCAAAATGAAAAACATCTTTAAAATATCAGTAGTATTTTTTGTAGGCATATCTATTATAGTGTCTTCTTGTAAGAAAGAAGTAGATGGCTGTACAGATAGTTCAGCAATGAATTATTTATTTGATGCGACATCTGATGATGGTAACTGTATTTTTGCTTATGATATTGCTCAAGGATTATGGAATATTTCATCTGCATGTGATGATCTTGTTATTAGTATTCCTTTAGTAGGAGATTTTCCAGTACCATTAAATGATATGTTCCCTGAATCTATTGAGATATCAGCAGAGGCAGAAGGAATTGTTTCTATGGATATAAATGGAGAGAATGTGTTGGCTGATGTTTCTTATGATGGAACTGTTACTATTCAGGATGATCAAAAAATTTCACTTGACACAGGGGAATTTGGTATAGTTGATGTAGATATTACAGGTTCTGGAAAGATTGAAACTGCAACAAATGGAGATTTAACATTGAATCTTGCTTTTGAAATTCCTTTAGTGGGCACTCAATCATCTTCTTGTGAAATCACATTCTTAAAATAAAAGAGTATAATTTTTAGAATAGCCCTTGAAAAAGGGTTTTTTATGAAAAAAAATACGCTAATATTATCCCTCATTGCCTTCTCTTTCTCAGGGTCAACACAAGAATTTAGTCGAAAAGATTCTTTAAGAGGAAATCTTACCGAACTCAGAACTTGCTATGATGTTACTTTTTATGACTTATTCGTAATGGTAGATCAACAGGAACAGTCTTTAGAAAAATCATATAATATTATTCACTTTACTGTTGTTTCTGATTTTGATAAAATGCAAATTGATTTAGCTCAGAACATGGAGGTAATTCGAATTGAGTTTGAACAGAAGGAACTTGAATATAGCCGTGAGTTTGATGCAATCTATATTGATTTTCCAAGAATACTTAAAAAAGAAGAACAAGCGAATATAAAGATTTGGTATAGTGGTTATCCTAGGGTATCGGTAAATGCACCATGGGATGGAGGTTTTTCTTGGGAAAAGGATGGTAATGGAAACTCTTGGGTTGGAGTTTCTTGTCAAGGTTTAGGAGCTAGTGTTTGGTGGCCATGTAAGGATCATCAATCTGATGAACCGGATAGTATGCGTATTAAATGTACAGCTCGTTACCCTACAAAAATTATTTCAAATGGTGATTTAAGAAAAGATACTTCAGAATGGAATCAGTATTTTAATTCTTGGGTAAATGTTAGTGAATGGTTTGTTTCCTATCCTATTAATAGTTATAATGTAACGCTAAATATTGGAGATTATGAGCATTTTTCTGAAACGTATATTTCTAAAAAAGATACTTTGCGTATGGATTATTATGTCATACATGATAATTTGGATAAAGCAAAAGAACATTTTAAACAGGTGAAACCTATGATGGAATGTTTCGAAAAATATTTTGGAGTATATCCTTTTTGGAATGATGGTTATGCTTTAATCGAAACACCTTACTTGGGGATGGAGCATCAATCAGCTATTGCTTATGGAAACAATTATCTGCCAGGTTATCATGGAAACACTCGATTTATTGATGGGTTAAATTTTGATTTTATAATTGTGCATGAAAGTGGGCATGAATGGTGGGGAAATTCCATCACTACTAATGATATTGCTGATATGTGGGTGCATGAAGGTTTTTGTACTTATTCTGAGGTGTTATATGTGGAGTGTATGTATGGATATGATGCAATGTTGAGTTATGTAAATAATCAAAAAAGAAGTGTCAGAAATGATAAGCCCGTTATTGGTCCTTATCATGTAAATACAAAAGGAAGTTCTGATATGTATAATAAAGGGTCGTTAATGTTACATACGCTTAGAAGTTTGATTGAGGATGATGAGCTGTGGTTTGAAATGATAAAAGGAATTGCTAATGATTTTAAACATGAGACAGTTGATGGGCAAGAAATCATTAACTATATTAATAAAAAATCAGGAAAAGATTTTACAGTTTTTTTTAGTCAGTATTTGAAAAATAAGAAAATCCCAGAATTTCAATATAAGTTTCAAAAAGAAGGGAAGAATATTACTTTGTTGTACAGTTGGGAAGCAATTCCTGAATTTGACATGCCTATTTTGATAAATACAGGAAGTAAGGATTTTTGGATTTACCCAAATTCGGAGTGGAAAGAGCAAGATTTAGGAGGCTTTGATAAACATGATTTTAAAGTAAGAGATGACTTGTTTTTTATAGATGTTAAAAAGATGTAAATTTTGGTTTGGTATTAGATTATTTAATTAAATTTGCAGCCCAATAAATTATTAGAAGATGGCAAAGAAAGGAAATAGAATTCAAGTTATTTTAGAGTGTACTGAGCATAAAGCAAGCGGATTGCCAGGAACATCTCGTTACATTACAACTAAAAACAAAAAGAATACTCCAGATAGAATGGAATTGAAAAAATTCAACTCTATTATGAAAAAAATGACTGTTCATAAAGAAATAAAATAATAAGACATGGCAAAAAAGACAGTAGCATCATTACAGAAAAAAGGAGCAAAAGCTTTTACTAAAGCTGTGAAAATGGTTAAAACAGAGAGTGGGTCTTTCTCTTTTAAAAGTGAAATTGTACCAAAGGATAAGGTAAAAGAATTCTTTGCAAAAAAATAATATTTAATTATACACAAATTAAAAGCTTCTTTCTATTTTTGAAAGGAGCTTTTTCTGTTTAAAAAAGACATTAATAATGGGGATATTTAATTTTTTTTCAAAAGATAAAAAAGAAAAACTTGACAAGGGTTTAGAAAAAACTAAAACAAATGTTTTTGGTAAAATTTCTAGGGCTCTTGCAGGAAAATCTATTATTGATGAATTAGCACTTGATGATATTGAAGAAGCATTAATTACCTCAGATATTGGTGTGGAGACAACTCTTAAAATTATTAAGAAATTAGAGGAGAGAGTAGCTCAAGATAAATACATTAATACATCTGAATTAAATGATTTTTTAAAAGAAGAAGTTTCATTACTTATGAAAGATTCTTCTGCTGAGATTTCTGACGTAGATGGGCCTTATGTAATTATGGTAGTTGGTGTTAATGGTGTTGGTAAAACAACTACAATTGGAAAATTAGCACATCAATTTAAGCAACAGGGTAAAAAAGTTGTATTAGGTGCAGCTGATACTTTTCGTGCAGCAGCAGTGGATCAGTTAGTTATTTGGGCAGATAGAGCTGAAGTTGCAATTGTCAAACAAGATATGGGTTCTGATCCTGCTTCAGTTTGTTTTGATACTTTACAATCAGCAAAAGTAAGTGGTGCTGATGTGGTAATTATTGATACTGCAGGAAGACTACATAATAAAATTAATTTGATGAACGAATTGACCAAGATAAAGAATGTAATGGCTAAAGTAATTCCTGAAGCTCCGCATGATGTAATGTTAGTATTGGATGCTTCAACAGGGCAAAATGCTATTGAACAGGCAACTCAGTTTACAAAAGCCACTAAAGTAAATTCTTTAGCACTTACCAAGCTAGATGGTACGGCAAAAGGAGGAGTGGTGATTGGTATTTCTGATCAGTTTCAGATTCCTGTTCGTTATATTGGTGTTGGAGAGGGGATGGAAGATTTACAAATCTTTAATAAAAATGAATTTATAGATTCATTATTTAACTAAATGAGAACAAAATCTATAAAGAAAAACAAAATTAATGTCATCACTTTAGGTTGTTCTAAGAATGTCTATGATTCTGAGGTTTTGATGGGTCAATTGGCAGCTAATAATATGGAGGTGGAACATGAATCTGAAAAGGATGATTCTAATATTGTTGTGATAAATACTTGTGGTTTTATTGATAACGCAAAGGAGGAATCTATTAATACTATATTAGAACATGTTGAACGCAAAGAAGCAGGTGAGATTGATAAATTGTATGTTACGGGTTGCTTATCTGAACGCTATAAGTCAGATTTAGAGAGAGAGATTACTAATGTTGATCAGTATTTTGGAACTACTGATTTACCAAAACTATTAAAGGTTTTAGGTGCTGACTATAAGCATGAGTTACTAGGTGAGCGATTAACAACTACTCCTAAGCATTATGCCTACCTTAAAATTGCTGAAGGTTGCGATAGACCTTGTTCATTTTGCGCCATTCCTCTTATGAGAGGTAAACACAAATCTTCTTCTATTGAAAAGTTAGTTATTGAAGCTAGAAATTTAGCTAAAAATGGGGCTAAAGAATTGATACTTATTGCTCAGGATTTAACTTTTTATGGATTGGATATTTATAAAAAGAGAAGATTGGCTGATTTATTGATTGAACTATCTAAGGTAGAAGGAATTGAATGGATTCGATTGCATTACGCTTTCCCTACAGGATTCCCAGAAGATGTGTTAGATGTAATTAGAGAGAATGATAAAGTGTGTAATTATATTGATATTCCTTTGCAGCACATAAATGATGAAATTCTGAAATCCATGAAAAGAGGAACTTCTCATCAGAAGACAGATGATTTGTTAAAAGTATTTAGGAAAAAAGTGCCAAATATGGCTATTCGTACTACATTGATAGTTGGTTATCCTGGTGAAACAGAAGAAAGATTTCATGAATTAAAAAAATGGGTTCAGGATACAAAATTTGATAGACTGGGAGTGTTTACTTATTCTCATGAAGAAAATACGTCTGCTCATGTTCTGGATGATGTTATTTCTGATGAAGTGAAAAAAGTAAGGCAAGAAGAAATTATGGATTTACAAACGCATATTTCTTGGGAGTTAAATCAAGAAAAAATAGGAAAAACCTTTAAAGTGTTATTCGACCGTAAGGAGGGAGATTATTTTATTGGGCGTACTGAGTTTGATAGTCCTGATGTGGATAATGAGGTATTGGTAAAAGCTACTGAAATTTATATAAGAATGGGTGATTTTGCTAATGTGCTTATTGAAAAGACGGATCATTTTGATTTGTATGGTGTAGTTGTTGATTAGCAGCAGTCATCATTTCATACTTTTGAATCTAATTGTATGGGAGGCAATAGTTCCATAAGAACAATATACACAACTGTCATTATTTATTTGACTGAGTATTGCTTTACATCCCTTACATTCATAAAACCATTGGCAAGAATCGGTTGGCATGGTTTTCATCTCTTTATGTTCGTATTTTGGGCAACATATTTCAGAGTTTAATTCTACTTTATTATTCATTTCTGACTCTTTTCACCTTAAAACTTGTTTGTTATTGTTTGTCTTATTGATTTCCTTCAATTTTCAGTTGTTATTATAGAAGTAAATATATTGAATTAATTATTTAAACACGTACTTAGATAAAGTGTTTTTTAGTAGAAAATAATTGATAATGCTTTTATTTTAAAAGTATGATTTCTTTTCGTTATTTTCGCGCAAGATTCTACTAACAAGAAATTAAAAATAGGGCAGTAACTATGTTTGAAAATTTATCAGAAAAACTAGACAAGGCATTTAAAGTATTAAAAGGGCAGGGCAGTATTTCCGAAATTAATGTTGCTCAAACAATGAAAGAAATCCGTAAGGCTTTACTTTCTGCTGATGTTGATTTTAAAACAGCTAAATCATTTACTAGCATTGTGAAGGAAAAAGCATTAGGTCAAAAGGTGCTTACTGCAATTGATCCGGGTCAGCTTTTAACTAAAATCATGAAGGATGAGTTGGCTGAACTTATGGGAAGCGAACAATCAGATATTAATTTAACTGGTTCTCCATCTATCATCCTTATTGCAGGTTTGCAAGGCTCTGGTAAAACTACTTTCTCTGGTAAATTAGCCTTACACCTTAAAAGTAAAAAAAATAAACGCCCTTTGTTAGTAGCGGGTGACGTATATCGTCCTGCCGCTATTGATCAAATTGGGGTATTGGCAGAACAAGTTGGTGTTGATCTTTTTCAGGATAGGGAAAATAAAAATCCTGTAGTTATTGCTCAAAATGCAGTTAAGCATGCTAAAACAAATGGACATAATGTTGTAATCATTGATACTGCTGGTCGTTTGGCTGTTGATGAAACTATGATGAATGAAATAGCGGCTGTTAAGAAAGCTGTTAATCCTCAGGAAATTTTATTTGTCGTGGATTCCATGACAGGGCAAGATGCTGTAAATACAGCAAAAACCTTTAACGATAAACTAAATTTTGATGGAGTAGTTCTTACGAAATTAGATGGTGATACCAGAGGTGGTGTTGCACTTACTATTCGTTCAGTTGTGGATAAGCCAATTAAATTTATTGGAACATCCGAAAAAATGGATGGGCTTGATGTATTCTATCCTGATAGAATGGCAAGTCGTATTTTAGGTATGGGAGATGTTATTTCCTTAGTGGAGCGTGCTCAACAACAATTTGATGAAGAGGAAGCTAGGAAAGTGCAGAAGAAAATTGCTAAAAACCAATTTGGTTTTGATGACTTCCTAAAGCAAATCCAGCAAGTAAAAAAGATGGGAAACATGAAGGATTTGATGGGTATGATTCCTGGAATGAGTAAGGCTATGAAAGGAGTAGATGTTGAAGATGATGCATTTAAGGGAATTGAAGCGATTATACACTCTATGACCAGACAAGAGCGTAAAAACCCTAAGTTACTGAATGGAAGTAGAAAGAAAAGAATTGCTAGCGGAAGTGGAACTTCAGTAGTTGAGGTAAATCAGTTAATTAAGCAGTTTAGCCAAATGGGTAAAATGATGAAGATGATGCAGGGAGGTGGAACAAAGCAAATGATGCACATGATGAAAGGCCAGGGAGGCATGCCTGGATTGAAGTAAGGAACTAACTAATTAATTAATATTGCTTCTCTATTAGGTCTTAGCATTGAGAGATTAGAATAAAGAAAATAAAAACAGTAATGATTTTACTTGACGGAAAAAAAACATCAAATGATATTAAAAATGAGATTGCTATTGAGGTATCTCAATTAGTTGCTAGTGGAGGTAAAAAACCACATTTAGCAGCAATACTTATTGGAAAGGATGGTGCAAGTGAAACCTATGTAAATGCAAAAGTAAAAGCTTGTTTGAAAGTAGGATTTAATTCCACATTGGTGCGTTTAGATACAACTGTTACGCAAGTGCAATTACTTGCTGAAGTGGAAAAAATTAATATTAATTCTGATATTGATGGTTTGATTGTGCAATTGCCTTTGCCTAGTCATATTGATGAAATGAAAGTAACTGAAGCTATACTACCATCAAAAGATGTTGATGGTTTTCATCCAACTAATATTGGTAAAATGGCTTTAAATTTACCTACTTATCTTCCTGCAACTCCTGCTGGAATTATGGAGTTATTAGCAAGGTATAAGATAGAGACATCAGGAAAACATTGTGTAGTAATTGGAAGAAGTCATATCGTAGGTTCGCCAATAAGTATATTAATGGCAAGAAATACTAATCCTGGAAATTGTACTGTTACACTTACGCATAGTAGGACAGAAAACCTCAATGAGATTACTAAAACAGCTGATATTTTAATTGTAGCTTTGGGTAAAGCTGAGTTTGTTACAGCCAATATGGTCAAGGAAGGAGTTACTATTATTGATGTTGGAATAACAAGAATTAAGTCAAATAAGACAAAAAGTGGCTGGAAATTATTAGGAGATGTTGATTTTAAAGGAGTTAAGAATAAGTGTAATTTTATCACTCCTGTACCTGGTGGAGTGGGGCCTATGACAATTTCAATGTTATTAAAAAATACATTGTTGTCGTCAAAAAGTCATTTGTATTAGATTTTCACTATATTTGCCGCAGTTTTGTGGGGTTGTTCCCACTAGTATTAATAAAATTTAAAAAAACAACTATGGAAGGAACAGTAAAATGGTTTAATGCAAGTAAAGGTTATGGTTTCATTGAAGGTTCAGACGGAACTGATTACTTTGCGCATTTCCAAGAAATTCAAACTGAAGGTTACAAAACTTTAAAAGAAGGTGCAGCAGTATCTTTTGAGCCAGGAGATGGTGAAAAAGGACCTGTAGCTAAAAATATTGTAAACGCTTAATTAGCTTAATATAATATGCAAAATAAAACGGGCTTATTGCCCGTTTTTTTTATGCTTTGCTTTTAAGCTTTTCTTCTAGTTCTTGCAATTCATCCCGTAAACGAGTAGCTTCCATAAAATTTAGATTTTTTGCCATACGTTGCATTTCTCTTTTTGTATGACTAATAATCTGTATTAATTGATAGCTATTAGCATTTTCAATATTTGGTATTTTTTTATTGGTTCTTGGTTCGGTAATTTTGTAAGGATTTAAACTATCAATAAATGAATTCCCTTTTTTCTGAAGTAGGGGTTGAGGTGTTAAGTTATTTTTTTTATTGTAGGCTTGTTGTTTTTCTCTTTTTCTATTGGTTTCATCAATAGTTTTTTTCATTGAGTTTGTAATTCTATCTGCATACATAATTACAAGTCCGTTAATGTTTCGAGAAGCCCTGCCGGCAGTTTGGGTTAAAGCTCTTTTTGATCTTAAAAATCCTTCTTTATCAGCATCCATAATAGCAACTAAACTTACTTGAGGTAAATCTAACCCTTCTCTTAATAAGTTTACTCCAATTAATACATCAAATTCTCCTTCCTTTAATCCATTTAATATCTCTACTCTTTCTAGAGTGTCAACATCAGAATGGATATAGCGACATTTAATGCTGAATTTTGTAAGGTATTTACTGAATCCTTCAGCCATTCTCTTGGTAAGGGTAGTAACTAATACTCGTTCTGTTTTCTCAATTCGTATTCTAATCTCTTCTAGTAAATCATCAATTTGATTTCCAGAAGGACGCACAACAATGATAGGTTCAAGCAATCCTGTTGGGCGAATAATTTGTTCTGCAATTATACCTTCAGATTTTTCTATCTCATAATCAGCAGGAGTAGCACTAACATAAATAGTTTGATTGCTTATTGTTTCAAATTCTTCAAACTTGAGTGGCCTGTTGTCCATTGCAGCAGGTAAACGAAATCCGTGTTCTACTAGGTTGATTTTTCTTGCTTTATCTCCGCCATACATAGCACGTATTTGTGGTAAGGTTACATGGCTTTCATCAATCACAGTAATAAAATCAGTTGGAAAATAATCTAATAAACAGAAAGGTCGGCTACCCTCATTTCTGCCATCAAAATACCTAGAATAGTTTTCAATTCCTGAACAATAGCCTAGTTCCTTAATCATTTCCAGATCAAAGTTGGTGCGTTCGTATAATCGTTTTGCTTCAGTAGAAAGTCCTATTTCTTGAAGATAATCGACTTGTTTTCTTAGGTCATCTTGTATATGTGAGATGGCACCATGTATTTTGTCTTTTGAGGCTACAAAGATGCTGGCTGGAAAAACCCTAACTTCTTCAAGAGAATCAATTATTTTCCCATTCTCTGGATTAAAGCTTTCAATTTCTTCAATTTGATTTCCGAAAAAATGAAAACGATAAGCAATATCATTATGTGCTAAAAACACATCAACTGTATCTCCTTTTACTCTGAAATTACTTCTAGTAAATTCAGCAGTTGTACGGCTATAAAGGGCAAGTACAAGTTTTTGTAAAAACTGATCTTGACTAATGGCATCTCCTTCAGCAATATCAATTATTCCATTATGAAAATCCTCAGGATTTCCAATTCCGTAAATACAACTTACTGAGGCAACTACAATCACATCTTTTCTTCCAGAGAGTAGGGAGGAAGTTGTGTTCAGTCTGTATTTTTCAATTTCTTCATTTATCGATAAATCTTTTTCAATATAAGTTCCTGAACTAGGAATATAGGCTTCTGGTTGATAGTAATCGTAATAGGATACAAAATATTCCACTGCATTATCAGGAAAGAATTGCTTGAATTCACTAAAGAGTTGTGCGGCAAGTGTTTTATTATGACTTAATACAAGGGTAGGGCGATTAACTTCTTTAATCACATTGGCAATCGTAAATGTTTTTCCTGAACCTGTTACCCCTAGTAAAGTTTGAAAATCGCCCCCATCATTTAATCCGTCAACTAATTGGTTTATTGCTGATGGTTGATCGCCAGTAGGAGAAAATTCTGATTCCAGTTTAAATTGCATTTACCCTTTCTTAAGGAATTGAAGTTTCTGTTTTAGAGCTCCAATTTCAGTATTTGCTTTAGCAATTTGTTCTTCAACTTGCTTTTTTAGAGGTTCAGTGCTTTTGTTTCTGCCAAAGAATGATATATTGTTTTCGTATTGATAAATTTCCTTTTTAAGGCTATCTATTTTTAATCTTAAAAACTGTTTTTCGCTACTAATGGCTTTATCATTTCCTTTTATCGAGTTAATTTTGTTTTTATATTGTTCTTCTGCTAATACTTTTTTACTTAGACCAAGCTCTTCAAATTTAGCATTAATTAAATCAAAAAACTCATCATCTATTTTCATTTTATCTCTAGGAATATACCCTATCTTTTTCCATTGATTAGAAAATTCCTTAAGCTGTTTAATGTCGTCTTTTGAATTTGCAGAGGCTTTAAATTCTTTAAGGGTAAGAAGAAGTTCTTTTTTATCTTTTAAAGCACCTTCTTTCTCTTTATCCATGGTTTTGTAGTGTGCTTTCCTGGCATTAAAGAAAGTATCGCAAGCAGCTTTAAATCGTTTCCATATTTTATTAGATTGATCGGCAGATGAAAATCCTGCATTTTTCCAATCGTTTTGTAGTCTTATTAACTGGTTTCCTGTTACCTGCCAATCAGTGCTATTTTGTAGCTCTTCTGATTTTTCACAGATACTAATTTTTACTTTTAATATACTTTTCCCTTCTTCTTTCTTTTGTTTATAGTAAGCATTCTTTTTGTTATAAAAATTATTTAAGACTGTTCTTAAGCTTCTCCATGCAATCCTGTTTTGAGTTTTGTTTAATCGACCAATATCTTTCCATTCCTTCTCAAGTTCAGAGCATTGATTAGTAGTCTCTGACCATTGTTTATGTGAAGTGATTACTTCTAAAGTTAGAGCATCAATTTTCTTACAGATTTCCTCTTTCTTAATAAGCTTTTTCTGGTTTTTTTCCTTTTCTTTTAAGAAGTAATCATTACGTTTTTTGTTTAGCGTTTTGCTTATGTTTTGAAAGCGTTTCCAAAGTTCTTCTCGGAGTTCTTTTTTTACAGGGCCAACATTTTTCCAGTGTTCATGAAGTTCTTGTAAGGTATTGTTCACTTTGTTAAATGATTTTTCATTTAGTAATGCTTCAGCTTTCTCGTATATAGCTGTTTTTTCCTCTAGGTTTCTGGTGAAATCTAAATCTCTTAAATCATTATTTAGTTTTATGTAGTCGTAAAACAATTCAACATGATGGTGGTAGGATTGCCAAAGATTATTCTTTTCAGATTGAGGAACATGTCCCGTATTTTCCCATTGTTTCTGAAGGATCCTAAAATGCTCGAAAGTCTTTTTTATTGACTCATCTTCTTGTGTTAATTTGTCAATGTCAGCAATGATTTGCTGTTTAGTTTTAAAGTTATCAACTTCCTGTCTATCTCTTTTCTTACGATATTCAAATTTTAATTTTTTGAATTTTCTGTAGATTGTCTTGAAATTAATTTCTAGAGGATGTAACGTATTTTCATTGCTTTTTTCCTGAGAAGACTCATCTTGTTCTGTAGTTGGTATTTTTTCAAGAATTATGATTTCTTGAGTTTTTATTTTTTCTTTAAGTTTAATGTAAAAAATAGATTTTAATTCTTCTATCTCTTTTGAAACTAGGTAAGGATTATCATTCTGAGAAAGTAAATCAATTTTTTCAATTACTTTCTTAATCTCTAAATCAGTATTATTGGCTGTTGAATTTTCTAAAGGTTTAGTTGTAGCTACTTCTTCTGTAATTTCTTTTTCTTTCTTTTCGTTCACGTTTCTTGTATTTGATTACAAATTTACTAATATTTAACGACTTAACTATTCCAAATGTTCCAAGATGATTCAGCTTGAATTTCTAACATTTCCAATCCGTTTTTAATGCTGCAATTTCTTGTTTTTCCAAAGCGTAAAAATGTGCTTTCTATCGGATTATAGATTAGGTCAAAAAGTAAATGACTTTCATTTAATTCCTTGTAAGGTATTTGGGGAAAATCAGCTGTTTTAGGATATGTGCCTAAAGGTGTTGTGTTTATTATAATATCATAATAACCAATTGATTTACTACTTATATCTGAATAATCAAATAAGGATTTTCTGCTGACTATTTTATGTTCAATATTTAGTATTTTTAATGCGTATTTTATAGCTTTTGAAGCTCCACCATCCCCCAGAATTAAGGCTTTGTTTCTTCCGTTTATTATAGGATATATGCTTTTTGAAAAACCGATTGTATCAGTATTATGTCCTATTAATTTATTATCTTTAAATTCTATGGTGTTTACTGCTCCTATAGTTTTTGCTTGTGGTGTTAATTCATCCAAAAAAGGAATTACACTTTCCTTGTAGGGTATAGTTACATTTAATCCTGAAAGCTTCATTTTACTGATTAAATCAGTGAATTCTGAGATATTACTTAATTCGAAATTCTTGTATTCAGCATCATTAATATTTTCCTTATGGAATTTCTCGTTGAAATATCCTTTTGAAAATGAGTGTAAAAGGGTTTTCCCTATTAATCCAAAAGTACGCATCTATTTTTTATCTATGGAAAAATTCTCTATCGTATATACGCTAAGTATTCCCATTAATATAAGAAGAATGGCTAGTATAGTTTCTGTATTTAGTTCCTTTGGAACATACCAGTTGTAGGTAATGATTTTTTCTTTTCCTTTTATAATGATGCTTTCTGCAACTTCTTTCCATGGCCAAATGACACTTAATGAACCTAGTATAAAGCCTGTAAGTAGGGCGAGGGTCTGGTTTTTGTAATGCTTAAATACCCAGGAAAGTATATGAGAAAAACTCATAAGCCCAAAAGCTGCTCCTAGAAAGAAAACACTTAGTAAAAAAATATTAAGCTCTGTTACGGCTGTCACCATAAGCAGTTCGTAATTACCCATCAGTATCAATATAAAAGAGCCAGATAATCCAGGTAACATCATACCGCTTATTCCAATAATTCCACAGAGGAAAACAAAAAATAGATTACTATTTTCGTTTGCAGGAGTTATAAAGCTAAGAGATAGAGCAACCATTGTTCCTATTATGAGAATTATGATGCTACTGCTGTTCCACTGCCGAATTCGTTTTCCAACAAAATATATTGAGGCAATAATAAGACCAAAGAAGAAGGCCCAAATAAGAATAGGGTAGTGTAAGAATAAATATTTAAATAAGCTAGCAATACTGAATACACTAGCGATACTTCCACCAAATAAACTTAATAAGAAGTATAGGTTGGTATGTTGTATAAAAGCTGATAAGTCAAGAGAGATAATTAGTTTTAATGCCTTTTTATCAAATGATTTAAGCGAATTAATTAGTTCTTCATAAATCTCGGTGATTAAAGCAATTGTGCCTCCAGAAACGCCAGGGATTACATTTGCAACACCCATAGCCATTCCTTTAAAGAATAGAATAATATAATTTTTCATTTATTATTTATTAAGAAAATCATGAAAAGTATCACCTCTTAAGCCTATCCTTAATGTTTCTAAAGGAATTACTTCATCCCAAGCTATATTTCCTAGATTTACATTAGTGCCTAGAAGTTTTATAAACCAAACTTGTTGTGGTTTTTTAGGTGCTTCCCAAAGAATATCTTCATTAGGTATTTTTGTTAAAATCTCATCAATTAAATCAGAACGTACATCACCTGTTTTGTTAAAAATACCAACATTCCCTCCCTCTCTTGCTTCAGCAATAACTTTCCATGCACCAGCTTTTAATTCTTTTTGCATAAGCTCTATCCATTTATAAGGAGCAATTAATATATTTTCATCTTTTGAACCTACTTCAGAAACTACTGTAAACTCTGCAGCTAAATCAGAAATGTATTTACATTTTTCCTTATGAGGTATATCAATGCTACCATCAGAAACTTCACACATAGTTAAGTTCCAGTTTCTGAGTAGTTTTTTATATTCTTTAAACATGCCTCTAACGATAAAAGCTTCAAATAATGTGCCTCCTAAATAAACCATTAGTCCTGCATCTTGATACAGTTTTATTTTTGTTTTAATATGAGGAGATACAGCAGAAGTTCCGAAACCCAATTTAATGATGTCAGTATGAACTCCAGACATATCAATAAAATTCTTAGTATCATTGATGCTAAGCCCTTTATCCATCATCATGGTTAACCCATTTTCTCTTGGTTTTTGTGTTCTTTCAGGAATGTCTGTTAAAAAGAAGTTCATATTATCAGGGTTATTTATTTTTACAAAGATAGAAATATAAGATTATTGTTTTAGTTTTGTCGAATAAAATTAAGAGTAGCTAATGACATTAATTAAATCGATTTCAGGAATAAGAGGAACTATAGGTGGTGAGGTTGGAGATGGGCTCACCCCTTTGGATATTGTACGTTTTACATCCTCCTATGCTACTTTTATCAGAAAACAAGTAAGTAGCTCCAATACCATTATTATTGGGCGTGATGCACGTATTTCTGGAGAGATGGTTAGTAATATTGTTTCAGGAACCTTAATGGGCTGTGGTTTTGATGTTTTGGATGTAGGGCTTTCTACAACTCCTACCATTGAGATTGCTGTTCAATTGCACAAAAGTGCAGGAGGAATTATACTTACAGCTAGTCATAATCCTAAGTCATGGAATGCTTTAAAATTATTGAACGCTAAGGGAGAATTTTTATTAGCTGCTGATGGAGATAATATTTTATCCTTAGCTGAAAATGATGATTTTACATTTACTGAAGTAGATGATTTAGGAAATTATACTTTTGATGATAGTTTTAATGAAAAACATATTGAAGAAGTTTTGAAATTAGATTTAGTAGATGTTGATTTGGTGAAATCAGCAGGATTTAAGGTTGTAGTTGATGCTGTAAATTCAACAGGAGGGTTTATGATTCCAAGACTATTAGAGAGGATGGGAGTAGAGTGTGTGAAATTATTTTGTGATCCAAACGGACAATTCCCACACAACCCAGAACCTTTGCCAGAAAACTTAACTGAACTATCAGCATTAGTAATAAAGGAAAAAGCAAATTTTGGTATAGTAGTGGATCCTGATGTGGATAGGTTAGCTATGGTGTGTGAGGATGGAAGTATGTTTGGAGAAGAATATACTTTAGTTGCAGTTGCTGATTTTGTGTTGAGTAAAACACCAGGAAATACGGTTTCTAATCTATCTTCAACCCGGGCTTTAAGAGATGTAACAAATTCACACAATGGTAATTATCAGGCATCAGCAATAGGAGAGGTGAATGTAGTCGAAAAGATGAAAGCAACAAATGCGGTTATAGGAGGAGAAGGAAATGGGGGTGTAATTTATCCAGAACTACATTATGGAAGAGATGCTTTAATTGGAGTGGCGCTATTTTTAACTCAATTGGCAGAAAGAAAAATTTCAGTAAAAGAGTTAAGAAGTTCATATCCTAACTATTTTATTTCAAAAAATAAAATTGAATTAACACCAGAAGTTAATGTAAATGCCATATTATCTGTTTTGGCAGAGAAATATAAAAAAGAGAAAATTACTACTATTGATGGATTGAAAATTGATTTTGCAAAAGGATGGGTGCATTTAAGAAAATCAAATACAGAACCTATCATTAGAGTATATGCTGAAAGTGAAGAAGAAGAAAAAGCCAATGAGTTTGCAATTAATATGATAAATGAAATAAAAGAACTAATCTAAGATGAAAGTATATTTAGACAATGCAGCAACAACCCCTATGGCTCCTGAAATTATTGAGCTTATGAGTGAGATGATGAAAAAGAATTTTGGAAATCCTTCTTCAGTTCATGAATTTGGGCGTAAATCAAAAATTATTATTGAAACAGCCAGAAAAACTATAGCGACTTTATTGAATGCTGCCCCAAAAACCATCTTTTTTACTTCAGGAGGGACAGAAGCAGATAATATGGCGATAAAGTGTGGTATTTATGATCATAATATTACACATGCTATTACTTCAAAGCTTTCGCATCATGCAGTTTTGTATCCTTTGGAGGATTTAGCTGCTGAAGGAAGAATAAAACTTTCTTATATTGATATAGATGAGGGTGGAGTAGTTTCTTTGATTCATCTTCAAAAATTATTGAAAGAAAATCCCAGAACATTTGTTTCTATTATGCATGCGAATAATGAAATTGGAACCATGCAGGATATAAAAAAAATAGGCGATATTTGTAAAGAATATAATGCAATTTTCCATTCTGATACAGTTCAAACTATAGCTCATTACCCTTTTGATATGCAGGAGTTAAAGGTTGATTTTATGGTAGCTTCTGCTCATAAGTTTCATGGTCCGAAGGGAGTAGGTTTTATGTATATATCAGAAGATATTCAAATCAAACCATTGCTAAGAGGTGGAGGACAAGAACGTAATATGCGTGCTGGAACAGAAAATATTCATGGTATTGCGGCTTTGGCAAAAGCTATGGAAATGGCTTATGAATATTTGGAAGAGGAAGTAAAATACATAAAAGGCTTAAAGTCGTATATGATTGAGAAGTTTAAAACAGAAATTCCAGAAGTGCAGTTTTATGGAAAATGTACTGATTTAGATAATAGTTTATATACTGTGCTAAGTTGTAGTTTTCCTGAAAATGATATGGCAGAAATGTTATTATTTAACCTTGATATTTTAGGAATTGCTTGTAGTGGTGGTTCTGCTTGTTCATCTGGCAGTAGTACAGGATCTCATGTGCTTTCGGCTATTGCACCTCATAGCAAACGTACAGGCGTTCGTTTTTCTTTTAGTAAATACAATACAAAAGAGGAAATTGATTACGTAATTGAAAAGCTAAAAGGCCTTTTTAATTAAGGATTAGTTTTTTAAGCAGAATGTATTTCCTTAATTTTAATTCCAAAATAACCATAAGCAATTGTCATTAGTGGTGAAATAAGATTAAAAAAACAGAAAGGTAAATAAGCTAATACTCCTACTCCCAATACTGCTGATTGTGTAGCACCACAAGAGTTCCATGGAATAAGAACTGAAGTTACAGTCCCGCTATCTTCTAGAGTACGACTTAGATTTTCTGGAGCTAAACCTTTTTCTTTATATGTGTCAGCAAACATTCTTCCAGGCACCACAATACTCATATATTGGTCTGAAGTAGTAATATTAAAGAAAATACAAGTGCATGCAGTTGTTGCTATAAGGCTTCCTGTATTTTGCGCATATTTTACAATTGGTTCTGTGATTCTACTTAACAATCCTGTTGATTCTACCGAACCACTGAAGATCATTGCGCAAAACATAAGAAGTATCGTACTTAACATTCCATACATTCCTCCAGATTTCAGTAAATCACTTCTATTTTTTCCTGCAATATTAAACACATCATTAATACTTGCATTTATGTTGGTGAAATTCACATCTCCAATCATGGAATTAATTACGCCTTTATAGTAAGAGCTAATAGAAGTTAATTGGCTTCCAGAGACTTCAATCACAATGTCTGGCTGAAATAGAATGGCAAATATCCCCCCTAATAATGTTCCGAAAAATAAAGCTGGGATAGCAGATATCTTTTTTATAACCATAAATATGACTGCAGTAGGAACTAAAAGTAACCAAAGTGTTATTGTAAATTTGTCAGCAATAATATCTAATGCTTCATCAATTTGCATTGATGAAATATCACTAGTAAAATAAAAACCTATGCATAAAAATAGAATCAAACTGATGATAAAGGAAGGTATAGTCGTATACATCATATATTTAATATGGTCAAATAAATCAACTCCACTTATAGCTGCAGCCATATTTGTTGTATCAGAAAGCGGTGACATTTTATCTCCAAAATAAGCCCCTGAAATGATAGCTCCTCCTATGAGTCCTAATGGTAAACCAATTGCAGTACCAATTCCTAAAAGTGCTATTCCTATTGTTGCTATGGTACTCCATGAACTTCCTGTTGCTATAGATACAATGGCGGTTATAATAGCAGTAGCAAATAAGAAAATCTTTGGGTTAATAATTTGTAATCCATAATAAATCATTGTTGGGATTACTCCTGAAATCAACCAAGTTCCAGCTAACGAACCAATCAGTAAAAGCATAATTATTGCTGGAACTATGGATTTGATACTTTCACCAATCCCTTCCATTATATGATCCCATTTACTTCCGTAATAAACTCCAATTATAGCTGCTAGTGATCCTGAAAGTAATAATGCTAGTTGGTTAGCTCCATCAAGGACATCATCATAAATTTCAAAATTAACGAAGAGCAATACTATTAAGAATAGAATTGGAGTTAAAGCTAGTAAATAAGGAATTTTCTTATCAGTCATCTTAAAAATTTAAAATTAGGATTGTAAAGATAAGAAAGTATTTGTTAGAGGATGCCTACCTTTTTCATACAGTCAACCATAGTGTTGTAGGTTCTTTCAATATCATTATCTAATCCAATTGAAATTCGTACTAATCCATCAGAAAGTCCCATTGTTTTTCTTTCTTTTTCTGGAATTTCAGATGAAGTTGATAATCCAGGTGCTGAGAATAATGTTTTGTAGAAGCCTAAACTTACTGCTAAATAACCTAAGTTATTGCTTTGCATTTCTTCCATAAGTGCATTACCTTTCTCTTTTGTTTTTATGTCAATAACAAACATGCCCCCAAAACCAAAACCATCATTCATACAATTCTTCATCATGTCATGTTGAGGGTGCTCTTCAAATCCTGGGTAGATTACTCTTAGCCCATCTTTTTTGAAAGCATTTGCTAAGTACATAGCGTTTTCAGAATGTTTTTTCATTCTTAAGTGTAACGTACGGATATTCTTAAGGATACTTGAAGCACGCATAGCATCCATTACAGGGCCAAGTAACATAGCACTTCCTGAATTTACATCAATCATACTGCTGATAAGCTCCTCATCAGAACATACAACTCCACCAACCGTGTCTGAAGTACCATTAATAAACTTTGTTAAAGAATGAATAACAACATCAGCTCCCATTTTTGCAGGAGAAAATATCATAGGCGTAAAAGTATTGTCAACAACGAATTTAATGCCATGTTTCTTAGTCACTTCAGCAATTGCATTAACGTCAGAGATCTCCAATAAAGGATTACTCATAGTCTCGCAATAAATCACCTTAGTTTTATCAGTAATTGCATTTTCAATTTCTTCAAGCTTAGTTGTATTTACAAAAGTTGTTTTAATATTAAACTTTGGTAAATAGTTTTTCATAAAAGCATAAGTGCCACCATAAATTGTACGGCTACTTATTATTTCATCTCCAGCACTACATAATTGCAAAAGAGTTGTAGTAATAGCTCCCATTCCTGACGCTGAAAGGATAGCGCCTTTAGTGTATTCCATTTCGGCAATTGCTTTTCCTAAATAAGATGTAGATGGGTTTGTATGACGAGAATAAAGGTAACATCCTTCTTGTGTTCCTTCAAAAACATCTCCCATAGTTTTTCCTGCTAAATAGGTAAATGTTGATGAATCTGCTATGGATGGATTTACACCACCAAATTCACCAAAAAACTGTAGATCTTGTATTTTATTTGCTGGTCTGCCTTTTTTATTACTCATGCTTTTAAATCTTTTTCAAAACTGATGAAAATAAGAGGATTATATAGAAAAATACCAATAAATTTGGGACTCTGCTTTAAATCATTATTTAAGAATTAATCTTCCTCATTTTCATAATAACCATACCCTGAAGATCCGTATCCATATCCATACCCATACCCAGAAGAAGTATGTTTAAAGTCATTTATAATGATGTGAATATTTTCTACTTGTTTTTGACGATATAAATTGTTGATTACATTAAGTGCACTGGTCTTTGAGTAATTATGCCTTACTACATAAAGATTAACATCAGCATTTCGCATCAATATAACTCCATCAGTAACTAAACCAATAGGAGGGGTGTCAATAATTACATAATCATATGTTTTGTTTAACTCCATTATTAGATTTATCATTTTCTTACTGTCTAATAGTTCAGCAGGGTTAGGCGGGGTAGGTCCTGAAGCAATAACATTAAGTGTGTCAATTTCAGTTTTTTCAATTACCTCTGCCAAATCTGATTTATTAATAAGGTAACTACTTAGTCCTTTTGAAGTATTAACTTTGAAATCTTTATGCAATTTAGGTTTTCTTAGATCTCCTCCAATAAGAATAGTTTTGTGCCCTGAAAGAGCAAAAATAGCCGCAAGATTCATAGTTGTGAATGTTTTTCCCTCTCCACCAATTGAAGAAGTAACTGTAATTACTTTCTTTTTTTTATCAGCTGCTAAATATTGTATGTTTGTTCTGAGTGCACGGAAAGATTCTGCAATAATTGATTTGGATGCATTTGGAACTACTAAGCTTTTAGCATTATCACTATGCCCTACAAGCCCAAGAATAGGAATGTTTGTACTATTTAGTAAGTCAGATTTACTTTTTATAGTGTCACTAAAAAAATCTCTTAATGATATAAAGGTTATAGGTATTAGTATGCCAAAAAGTAGTGCAATAAAATAAGCTAAACTTTTTCTTGGGCTAATTGGTTTTTCACTATCTAACCTTGCTAAATCAATTACTTTATGATCTGATTCTGTTCCTGCTTTTGCTAAGGATGCTTCATATCTTTTTTGTTGTAAGTAAATAGCAGTTTGTTCATTGTATTCATACTTTCTTCTTAGAATAAGATAATCTTTTTCAGCCTCAGGTAATTTGTTGATTTTTTTATCAAATGTCGTAATCCTGTCTATTAAATCTACTTCATAAATTGAGGCTGATGAGATGAGGTTATTTACATTCTCAATAATTGTTTTTTTAGTGTGATTTATTTGTGATAAAACAGCTATATAAGTAGGATTTTTACCAGTAGTTGTCAGTTGTAATTCTCCTTTTTTTGCGTATAATTGTAATAGCTGGTTAATTAAGCTATTAAGTTCAGGGTTACTTATCCCCATTGATGTAGGCGATACTATGCTATTTGTGTTTTTATCATTCTTCAAATAAGATAGTAAAGATTTATAGTATTTAATGTTAACGGATTGCTCTGATAATGAATTATCTAATTTTTGTTTTTGAAAATAGGTGCCATATTCTTTATCAACTATTTCTAGATTTGGATGTTTAGTTTTAAATAGTTCTAATTTTCTTTCAATTCCAGATAAAGAGTCTTTAATAATTGCCAATTGTTCATCAATAAAATGAATGGTATTGATAGCCATTAAATTCTTTTCATCTAATCCACTTCTAATATAAATTTCAGTAATTTTATTTAATATATGAATACTTCTCCTGGGAGTTCGTTCTTTTATGCTTAACTTAAGTATAGAGGTTTCTTTGTTAATAGGGTTAATAATGACTTTTTCAATAAGATTGTTTGCTAATTTATCTATTTGATGTAATTTAAAAGAAAAATACTTTTCACTGCCAATGATTTGTTCTAGATTGAAATGAATTGATTTATTTACTGTAAAAGCGTAAAATTCTGTTTCTATAAGTGAGTTAAAAGCATATTCTCTTTCAATATTAATATTTGCAGTTAAGGATTTTTCAATATTTTTACTTAAAATAGTATAAGGGTATTGATTATCTGCTACTACTGAAAGTATGAATTTTTCATTATTTACTGGAGTAAGTTTAAAGTTAACTCCAGTAAGTTGAAGGTGAGAAGAGTCAACTCTTATATTGAATGGCGAATTTCCAAACAGTTCATTTGTTTGTAAGAATCCGTGTTGATAATATGAAATACCAAGATTAAGTTCTTTTATTACTTTTTCTGAAAGACTATATGATTTAAGAATTACAATTTCATTCTTTAAATTCTTTTTTCCACTGAATAACTCTAATCCTTCTAATAGATTTTCGGCACCTAATTGAGTATTGTTATCATCTCTAATTAAAAGAGTTGTTGAGACACTATATTCAGGAACTGTATAGCGATTGTTTAAAAAAGCAATGCAGCCAAAGAACAAAATTGATAGTATAAAATAATACCAATACTGTGCATATTTTAGAATTAGTGCTTTTATGTCAATTGTTTCTTCTTGAGATATTTCTTCTTCCTGCATTTTTATTCGGATATTTTTAAATAAACATTAAATAGTACGGCAATAGTTGTTAATGTTGATAGTAGTACTTGCGATTGTGATTTTCTGAATCCTTTGAATCGCAAGGGTTGTACGTAGATTAAGTCATTATTTCTGAGATAGTAAAATTCAGAAGCTAGTACATTATTGTTTGTTAAATTTATATGATATACTTCTTTTTTATTTTTGTAAGAACGAATAATCTTAACTTTTGCTAAATTCCCATAATCAGTTATATCTCCAGCCATTGCAATAGCATCATATATCGTTAGATCCTCTTTATAAACAGGATAGTTACCTGGAATATTTATTTCTCCTAAAATAGTGAATTCAAAATTTGCTAGCTTTACAACTACAAAAGGATTGATAAGATATTCTTCCGCTTTTCTTAATATTGTTTCTTTTGCTTCTGCTAAGCTTTGATTAAGGACAAAAATCTTTCCAACATTAGGTATGTCAATAGTTCCTTCTTGGTTAATGGTAAACCCATTTAAATAAAGATTAGCTGCTGTAAGGCTTGGATTTGCACTATTCGTATTGTTTTCTATATTGAATAAATCATTTGATTCTTCATTTCTGCTGATTACTTTTACCATTAGAATATCTCCAATTTCTAAATGATGCTTTGGAGGTACAGGTGAAACATCCAACTTCCCAAGTTGACTGTCATTTAGATAAGTAATTTTTTTCATAGGGGTACACCCTTGAATAACTAATAATATTAATAATATTTTTAGAAAAGGTATAATTTTTGCTTTTGACATCTACTTGGTTTTTTGCAAAGATAAGAAATTTACTTTCTAAATAAATAATTTTAAGTGTTGGTATAGCTCTGAAGTAGGTAAACCAATAACATTTGTGTAGGAACCATTAATATTATTGATGCCAATTTTACCAATCCAGTCCTGAATGCCATAAGCCCCTGCTTTATCATAAGGGTTGTATTTATTGAGATAATGATGTATTTCATTCTCTGATAATTCTTTAAAAGTTACGATTGTAGTGACTGAAAAAACGATCTCTTTATTTCTAGATTTTAAGCAAACTCCAGTTATGACTTTATGTGTATTTTCTGAAAGTTTGTTAAGTGTTTTAAATGCTTCTTCCTTGTTTTTTGGTTTGTTTAATAATTCATTTTTAAAAGAAACTATAGTATCGGCCGTTATTAATAAGTCATTTTGTTGTAAATTTTGTGAAAGAAATTCTGATTTCTGTTTGGCTAAAAATTCTGCTATTTCTTCTTCCTTTAGTGAATGCGAGAAAGTTTCTTTTTTGTCAGTAGTCTGAATGTTGAATCTTAAGCCAAGATCTGATAATAGTTCCTTGCGTCTCGGTGATGCAGATCCTAGAATTATGTTGTATTGTTCGGATAATTTCTTTAACATTTAGTTGAGATGTAGATAGGTAAAAAGAGGTATGGATAATATCCCCACAATCATAATAATTTTACAAAGTTGACTAATAAAATAAAAATCAATCTTTAATTTGGAAGTGTAAATTTTAAAACCTAAAAACAAGAATAGGAATTGAATAAGAATTGCATATATAATAGCAATTTTATTTACTCCCCAAATAGAGATCACATATTCAAATTTACTGTTAGCTATACTATATTGAAAGTATTGAAAGTAAACCATTCCTAAGAAAATGAAAATTGTAAAAATTAGTGAGACCCGCTTTGTTTTTTCAATTCCGCAAGTTATTGCTAGTGTTCTTGCTTGTATTTTCTTATCTCCTTCCATATCCTCTAAATCTTTTATTATTTCACGAATAAATGTGATGATAAAAGCAAAAGCAGCATAAAATATGATGATTTTAAAAATCATCATTTCCCCATTATTTTTATTTATTCCATTCGGAATTATATCAAACAAAGCAACATTAAAAATACTAAGTGCAGTTAATAATGAAACTTGCAAGTTCCCAAAAAGAAAAGAAGTTTTCATGCTTTTGGAATAGGTCCAAAGACTAAAAATACAATAAATAAAAATTAAACTATAGTAGGGCCTTTTTACTATATATGCTATGTAGAAACCTAACCCCACACCTAATAAATTGAAGAGAATAAACCATGTAATGGCATTTCTTGAGGTTATAGATTTGCCAATAATTCTGCTTTTTTCTTTATTTGCCTTATCGGTTTCTACATCATAAATATCATTAATGATATAGCCAGATGCAGTAATAAAAACCGTTGCTAAAACCAAAAGGTAGAATTGCGTGTTGGATAAGATAAAATTATCTACAAAAGGATTAATTAAGCTGAATTTGATTAATAATTGAGTAAGGGCAACAATTATTAAATTTTTTAATCTAATAAGTTTTAAAAAATAAATAATTCTACTCATGTGTTTTTATAATACTATTGCTAATTTTCTTATACAATTCTTTAAGATCTTCTTGTTGAATAAGATCAATATGTTTCTGGACTAGTTTTATATCTTTTCGTTTTGCAGGGCCTGTTTGTACTGCCTTTGGTTTGTTTGTATTTATTTTGGCAATGGTTTGTTTTATCAATGGAAGCAAAATCTTAAAATCAACATCTTTTTCGATTAATAAATCATGAGCAATACTAAACATTTGATTGCTGAAATTGCAAGCAAATACAGCTGCAATATGCAATTGTTTTCTTTGTGTAGAGCTCATTGTAACTACATTACTAGATAAGTTCTTTGCGATTTCAATTAATTCTTTTTCAAATGCTTTTGAGTTCCCTTCAATACAGAATGGAATTTCTGAAATTGTAAGCTCAACATTCTTATTAAAAGTTTGGAGTGGATAAAATACACCAAAATTAGAAATCTTTGGTTCAAAAACATCTATTCCTATACTACCTGATGTATGCACAATAGCCATATTTTCTAGTTTGGATAATACTGTGGAGATCGCATCATCATTCACGCTTACAATTATTAAATCGGCTGTTTTTAATTTTGTTAAATCATTTGTGAAATAAGTATCTAGTTTTTGAGCTAGTTCTTTTGCATTTTTAATACTTTTACTATACACTTGTACTATCTTATAATTGCAGTTTTGTAATGCAATCCCTAAGTGCGTAGCAACATTGCCAGAACCCACTAAAATTATATTTTTCATTTAAAATAATTTAAACACAAACTTAATAATAATTCGTAATTTTGTCGCATAAATTTCAGATATGATAAACAGATTCATAAAGTTTTTTTCTTCCATGCAATTCATGAGTATTCTTATTGTATTATTTGCATTTTCAATTGGCTATGCTACTTTTATTGAAAATGATTTTGGCAGAACATCCGCAAAGGCATTAATTTATAATGCTTGGTGGTTCGAAATGATATTTGTTTTATTAACCTATAGCTTAATTAATAACCTTATTAAATATAAGTTATTTCGCATAGAAAAAATAGCGGCTTTAACCTTCCACTTATCGTTTATTCTTATTTTGATTGGTGCTGGAATTACTAGGTATATTTCTTATGAAGGAATGATGCATATTCGTGAAGGTGAAAGTACAAATCAGTTTATCTCTGACGATACTTTCTTGCAAATTCATATTAATGATAAAATCCATCAATTAAATCATACTGAAAAATTATTTTTATCAGGGATAACAGGTAATAATTTTTCCTTAAAATTGGATTTTAAAGATCATGATATTAAAATTAAAAATGTTGATTTTCTCCCTAATGTAAAGGATTCTTTATTTACAAATATTCAAGGTGGGACTGCAATGCTGCACATTGTTGTTCCTGGAGAAAACGGAATGCAATCGGAATATTTAAAGGATAAAGAACAAAGAGTAATTAAAGGAGAGGTGTTTACTTTTAATAGCCCTATAGATGGAGCAATAAACTTAAGTTTATCTACTGATCTAATTATGTGTAATTCTCCTTATGAGGTGGAAGCTATGAGTATGGCTACTCGTGCGATTGACCGCTTTTCAGCTATTACTGATTTTACAATGAATAGAAGAACATTACATACAGCTAATGGATTAAATTTTGTATTGAAGGAAGTATTAGAAAATGCTAAAATGCAAGCGGTTAGTAGTTCTAACATAATGAATGATGGAGCAGAAGATGCTTTAATTGTGAAAGTAATCTCAGATGGAGTAGAAAAAGTGATTACTCTTTATGGGGGAAAGGGTTATCAAGGCGATAATGAAGTGTTTGCTATTCATGATTTGAATTTCAAGTTATCCTATGGATCAAAGTATTATAGCATGCCGTTTGGGGTTAAATTACGTGATTTTCAGTTGGATAGATATGCAGGCTCTATGAGTCCATCTTCCTATGCTGCTGAGATTAGTATTTTAGAAAATGACACTGAAACTGAACATAGAATCTTTATGAATAATGTATTGCAACATGGTGGATTTCGTTTGTTTCAATCTTCTTATGACAAGGATGAAAAAGGGACAATCCTATCAGTGAATCATGATTGGTGGGGTACGCTTATTACTTATATAGGATACGCGTTAATGGCTTTAGGAATGCTATTGGTTTTCATTACTAAAAAAACAAGATTTAATAGATTAACTCAGAAATTAAAGAAATTAAAAAATAAAGTAGTTATTCTTTTCATTCCATTATTATTCTCGCTTTCTGTGCAAGCAGATGGGGTGATTAATACTGAACATGCTGCTCGATTTGAAAGCTTAGTGATACAGGATAATGGTGGAAGGTTAAAGCCTGCACATACTTTATGTTCTGAGTTCTTAAGAAAGATATATGGTAAGGATAGGTTTGATAATTTATCCGCTACTCAAGTGATTGTAGGAATGATGAATGATCCTGTTGCTTGGAGTAAGAATGATTTAGTGAAAGTTTCTCATCTAAAAATAAGAGCATTGCTTGAGAGTACTGATATGAAATCAAAATATATTAAAACTTCTTTTAATAGTTTCTTTGAAGAAAATGGACATTATATTTTAGCGAAATTAGTAGAGGATGCGTATGCTAAGTTACCTGCTAAACGCTCGGAATATGAAAAAGAAATTATTAAGGTTGACGAAAGGGTAAATATTTGTTTTACCGTTTTTAGCGGTGGTATATTTAGATTTTTCCCATTAGCAAACGATTCTAATAATACTTGGCTTTCTTATACTGAACATACTAAGTTTTCTGCTAATGATTCTCTATTTGTGTCAAATATTATACCAATGTATTTTAGAGCGGTAACTGGCTCGCTAAAGGATAGTAGCTGGGCTGCTGCTGATAGTATAGTTGACTATATTAGTAGATTTCAAAATCGATATGGAGCTGAGGTTATGCCTGCGGAATCAAAGGTGAAGTTGGAAATAACCTATAATAAGTTAGGATTATTTTCAAAATTATTTATGTATTACTCTATGGTAGGCTTATTTTTACTCATTTTACTTATTGTGCAATTATTTAAAAATACAAAATTTGTTTGTTTTCTAGTTACAGCTTTTAAGTGGTTAATTATTTTAGGGTTCTTAGCTCATACTTCTGGCTTAATTATGAGGTGGATTATTTCAGGGCATGCTCCTTGGAGTAATGGATATGAGTCTATGATTTATATTGCGTGGGCAACTATACTTGCAGGCTTAATTTTTAGCAGAAGATCTTTACTCACTTTGGCAGCTACTGCTATTGTTTCTGCAATGCTATTAATGGTTGCTCATCTGAACTGGCTTGATCCTGAAATCACAAATCTGGTTCCTGTATTAAAATCTTATTGGTTGATGATACATGTAGCAATTATTGTTGCGAGTTATGGGTTTTTAGCTTTAGGAGCAATTCTTGGTTTTATTTCTTTGATGCTTATTATTTTTACTACTAGAAATAATAAAGTAAAATTAAAGGATACCCTAACAGAATTAACACTTATAAATGAAAAAACGATAGAAATCGGTTTATTTATGCTGACAATTGGCACTTTCTTAGGAGGTGTTTGGGCAAATGAATCTTGGGGTAGATATTGGGGTTGGGACCCTAAGGAAACTTGGGCTTTAGCAAGCATATTGGTTTATGTCTTTGTATTGCATATGCGTTTTATTCCACCTTTGAAAGGTAAGTATGTGTTTAATGTTGCTTCTTTGATAGCTATATGGTCTATTATTATGACTTATTTTGGAGTGAATTATTACCTTTCAGGTTTACACTCTTATGCAGCTGGAGACCCTATGCCTATACCTGTTTTTGTATATTACTTGGTTTCGGTTACTATTATTACTGCTATTATAGCTAAGTTTAATTATAAAAAATATTACTAATGAAGTTAGATATTTTAGTTTTTGGTGCTCATCCTGATGATGTTGAATTAGGTTGTGGAGGTACAGTAATAAAGGAAGTTAAAGCTGGTAAGAAAGTTGGTATTATTGATCTGACTAGGGGAGAGCTGGGTACAAGAGGAACTACTGAGACTAGAACTGCTGAGACTAAATCGGCTTCTGAAATTATGGGCGTTACCATTCGTGAAAATATGGATTTTAAAGATGGATTTTTTAAGAATGATAAAAATCATAAATTAGCTTTAATTAAAAAGATAAGACAGTATCAACCAGAAATTGTAATTACGAATGCAGTTTCTGATCGTCACCCTGATCATGGTAGAGGTGCTGAAATTACTGTTGACGCTTGTTTTTTATCTGGACTTGAAAAGATAGCGACAGAGCAGCAGGTATGGAGGCCAAGAGCTATTTATCATTACATACAATTTAATTATTTAACACCTGATGTAGTAGTTGACATTTCTGCAGAGATGAAAGAAAAATTACAGGCTGTAAAAGCTTATAGCACTCAGTTTTTTAACCCTGAAAGTAAGGAAAGCGAAACCATTATCTCATCTCAAGGCTTTTTGGATAGCGTAAGCTATCGAGCTAAAGATTTAGGCAGGCAAAGTAATTGTGAATACGCTGAAGGCTTTTTGGCTCATCAAATACCTAAGGTAGATTCTTTATTGGATATTGTATAGAAAGAAAATAAAAGCATAAAAAAGCCGAGCATATGCTCGGCTTTTTCTTTTTGTATGCGTGAGTTTAATTAATTACTAATTTTTTCGTAGTTACTTGAGTCCCTATTTCTAAGTTAATAAAGTAAATGCCCTTTTGATATTCAGAAACATCAATTCTGTCAGTATTTACTCCTGATAAAATTACTTTCTCTTTTTTAGTAATTTCTTTGCCTAATAGATCAACTATAGTTAATGTTACTTTTTCAGTTTTTTCTAATGAAATAGCAATAGATGTATAATCATTAGCTGGGTTAGGATAAACAGTAAATTGAGTGGTATTTGTCATATCATTAACAGATAAAGGCGACCCAAACAATCCTACAGTATCAATTTCAATATAAACAATATCATTATAGTCTACTAAATCTTCATCACCTCTTACGATTAATCCTGGTTCATTATCCATTTGAAAAACAATTCTAATTTTATCATCTACAGTTGGAACCATAGAACCAAATACACATTCTTTCATTCCTATCCATGATACATTTGGAGTAACATCTACTGGAACTTTCCAAGTAGAACCTCCATCACTCGATTTTGTTATGTAAAGGTGACGAAATACTTGCGAACCATTATCAGCAGTTTCAGTATAACCTGAAAATGAAAGGTAAATTTCTCCATTTGCAGAAATCCCTGCATTAGGCATTGAAGCTCTTGAGGCATAATAAAGAGCATATCCCCCTGTAGAATCAACTCCTCCAACAATGCCATCTCCATTTAAGTCAGGTGCTTGTAGAATCCAATTATCGTTCATCATGTCAGAGTACCATAAAGAAGTGTCACCAGTATGAACTGTTGCAGGCGTTACATCTTCTCCCATACTTTCATTCCAATATCCAATTCCATTAATCCCCGGGAACCATGAAGATGATGCGTCAGTTAAATCATCATCTAAGTACATCATAATTCCATAAAACACATGTGCTTGTCCATTTGCATCTAACACTACAGCCCCATAATTATCCGTAGAATATACTTGATCATAAATACCGTCTCCATCTAAATCTAAACCATCATCCATAGCATATTTATCAACTGGAAAATCTAAGAAAGTAGTTTTTTCCCATGTTGTTCCGTTATCAGTTGATTTTACAATAAAAGAATCACCCCAATCATCAAAGTAAGCAATAACAACTGTTTCGCCTTGTGTTGTTATTGTATATACATCTCCGCTCATTCCGTCAAACATTGATGTATCCATTCCAGGTAATTGCATATCTTGAATATCCCAAGTTACGCCTTCATCTTGTGAACGGTAGTATACTAATGCTCCATCTAATCCATTGAAAGGAGCACCCGCAAAATTTGAGGATGCAGTTACAGCGATCATATGTATAGTTTCTTTGTTTAAACCCCCTACTGCTGATCGATTCCAAATCATATCTCTGTAAATTCCATTACTATCTATTGAAGATATATTTTGCTCCGTCCAACTTCCTGTACCAGTTGCACTTCTATGAGTCATGTTAACATGAGAATTGTCAGTGTTGTGAGTTATAGAGGCTTCTTTTCCAGAACCCATTGCAATAATTGAAGGCCAACCTCCTCTTGAAGATTCTAATCTATTAAGAGGTGCCATTCCCCAATTAGTTCCATCAAAGAAATTATAACCTGTTCCTCTGTCAGACCATGAAGTATTTAATTCTTGACTAGTTGTCCATCCTGCAGATATTGTTCCGTCATCATGATGAACAATTCTGTTTTGTACTGAAGCATTAGATTGTAAATCATAAGTTGTTGTTCCAATAACTACTTCATTTGCTGAAGCAAATTTTGTGTTTGGACTTGTTGTTGGGTTTGGATTAACCATAAGGTGACTTAATACTTCTTCACCACTCATAGTAACTTTGTCATTTACTGCCTTCAGTAAATTATTTGTGTAGCTTTGGCTAGAATTAACTTGTGCAAATAATCCTGTATTAATTATTATTCCAGCTAAAAAAGTAATAGTTTTTTTCATATTATTTATTTTGAATTAAATTAGGCTGCTAATTTACTAAAAAATCTTCTTATAGCGCAACCTTATTGAGTTTCCTATAACAATAACATCAGAGAAAGCCATAAATAGTGCTGCCCACATTGGGTTTAGTAATCCTAAAAATGCAATAGGAATAGCTACTAAATTATAGGAGAAAGCCCAAAAAAGATTTTGTTTTATAGTGAGCAATGTATGTTTCCCTACTTGAAGTGCTTGAGGAAGTTGTTCTAAGTTTTCATTGTTTAGTAATACTACATCAGCTGATTGAATCGCAATCTGAGTTGCATTACCTAGGGAAATTCCAATAGTTGCTTTTGCAAGAGCTGGAGCGTCATTTATTCCATCACCTAACATTGCTGCTGGATGTTGATCGACCAAAACTTCAATTTTAGCTATTTTATCCTGTGGTAATTGCTCACTAAAAGTTGTTGTGATTCCTAATTCAGCAGATAGCTTATCACACTTATCCTTTTTATCACCACTTAAAAGGGTAGTAGTGTAGCCGGCTTTATGTAAGGATGAAATAACTAAATTTATATTTATTTTTAACTCATCACTAATATCTAATGTAGCAACTAGTGTATTGTTCTTTAATACAAATAAATCATGTCTCTCAGCTGAAAGGTGAATATTTGAAGAGCCAATAGTATATAAATCATCATCTATCTTAGCGCTTATACTCACTCCTTTCTCTTCAATAATATTGTTTAATTCCAACGGACTACTATTTTCCTTAAATGCACTGCATAATGATTTGGCAATAGGATGAGAACTGTGTTGCTCAATATTATAGATAATATTTTTTATCTTTTGTTCATCCTCATTAATTGCATTAAAATTTGATATAATAAATTTGCCTGTAGTTAAAGTCCCCGTTTTATCAAACACTATACTTTTTATACTAGCTAACCTTTCTAAGCTATCACCGCCCTTAATGAGAATCCCATTTTTTGCAGCACGACCAATGCCCACCATAACCGCAGTTGGTGTGGCTAATCCCATAGCGCAAGGGCAAGAGATTACTAACACAGCAATTCCTCTTAACAAAGCTTCTTGCATGCTTAATAAGAAATAATAATGACCAATAAAGAAGGTTAACATTGCGATAGAAAGAACAACTGGAACAAATACTGCACTTACTTTATCTCCTATTTTTTGGATATTTGGCTTGTTGTTTTGTGCATTTTTTACTAGTTCAATTATTTGAGATAGTAAAGTATCTTTTCCTACTTTGCTAGCTTTTATTTTCACGTTACCACCTGTAATAATTGTACCTCCAATTACGTCAGCATCTTTGTTTTTATTTATAGGTATGCTTTCTCCTGTTATCATAGACTCGTCAATATAGGCTGAGCCAGAAAGGATAATTCCATCAGTAGGTATCTTATCTCCAGAGTTTACAATTAGTATGTCACCAACTCTTATGTCATCAAAGTTTACTTCTTTAATTATTCCGTTTACTTCAATTTTTGCAATTACTTCTTGAATAGAAGATAAATCTCGAATAGCAGTGGTTGTTTTTTGTACGGATTTATGTTCAAGTACATTTCCTAGAAGTACTAAGGTAATAATAGTAGCTGTAGTTTCAAAAAATAAATAATGATGCATTTCAGCTGTTCCGCCAAAGATTAGCCATCCATAAATACTATATAAAAATGCTGCTGAAGATCCAATAAATATAAGCACATCCATGTTAGGAATTCCTGTTTTCAAAGAGGCCCAAGCACTTTTCCCGAAATAGAGAATGCCAATAAAATAAACAGGTAGGCATAAGAAAAATTGTAAAATAGGATTTTTCAAAAAACTTTCAGGAAAGAACATGTGAGAAAATAAAGGAAGTGTAAAAACAAGAGCTGAGTAAAAGTATCTTTCCACTTTCGAAATCTTTTTTTTGATTTCGTTATTTGGCTTTATGATTGAATAGCCTAGTTTTTGAATTATATTTTCGATATCATTTTGGTTATGTAAATCGTCAATATTGCAACTTGCTTCACCAGTCGAAAAATTTACATTAACATCTTCTAATCCTTTGTTAATTAAGTGTTTTTTTATTCCGGTTGCACAGTTGGTACAGGTCATTCCCTCCACCTGTATTTTTATCTTTTCTAAGTTGCTTCTCATTAAGGAAACAAATATATATAGTTTATTCGGCATTATAGTATAAAATTATATATTTGCAGCCGCTAAATGGTGATTGTAGCTCAGCTGGTTAGAGCACTGGTTTGTGGTGCCGGGGGTCGTGGGTTCGAGTCCCATCAGTCACCCATTTTATAAAAGAAAAGGAGTTGATAATAAATCAACTCCTTTTCTTTTATCTAGTTTTTAGTATAAGGTTTTAATCCTCTTAATAATTGTGCTTTAGGCTGAAAGCCTGGGAATTGAGCTAACTTCTCTTGCTGGCCATTTATTATTACGACATCTGGCCAATAGTAATTCCCTTTTACAGGATCAACTAATTTGACATAAAGATCATGGCGCCAAGGCGCATCTTCTGCTGCTGGGTGCTCATTTATATATACTGTGCCGTTGTAAGTAATTGGATTTTTATCCTTCCCATTAATCATAACTGGTAAAAAATTCTCATTGATTAATTTTACAACAACAGGATCAATAAGGGTTGTTTTTTTCATCTTTTCGCAATACTCACAACCTGGACGGTAGAATAAAATAAAAATATTCTTATCATATTTTTCAGCAAATTTTTCTGCTTTATCTAACGGAATCCAATCAATTGCTACTTTTTTTTCTCCTTGAGAAAAAGAAAAGAATGAGTTAAATATTAATATTAAAAAGAGTATTTTTTTCATTATTTAGTTTTAAGAATTTTATTAGCCCCAGCTATCCAAGCTTTTGGCCCACCAGCTATATAGCCTTGAGAGCCATGCTTATTAAAGTTTACTTTATTATCAACAATCGTTGGTGTTACAAACCATCCGGTCGGGTAACCTCTTACTCCAAATATGCCCCCTAACTCTCTATTTTGTTTTTTTAATTCTTCAGCAATAGGAGTTCTTCTTGGGAAATCAAGTTCAACAAGAATTACGTTCTTTGCTGCCCATGTTTTAAACTCTTGTTTTGCAAAAACTTCTTTAACTAATTTTTTACACCATCCGCACCAATCACTTCCAGTAAAGAACAAAAAAAGGGGCTTTTCTGTTTGTACCGAAAGATTGATGGCTTTGTTTACATCAGTATGCCACTCAGCATCCTTTTGTTGTGCAAATCCGTTAATAGATAACGCAATTAATAATACTGCTAATAATTTTTTCATTGTTTTGTTTTTTTAATAGTTATTTTTAGTGAACTCCATGCATCCATCTTTTAAGTATAGGAGATAGGATAAACGCTAAAAGAGCCATTCCTATTGCAACTACACCTACTTGTGTAAATACTGAAGTATAACTCACTAAAGTCTGTACACCTTCTAATGATGATTCAGAATATCCTCCTGCAAAACCAGTTACCTTTTCAATTATTGTAGTCATAAAACCTGGCTCAGGAATCACTCCAGATTCATTTGAGGTAGTTAATTTGGCAATTGCTCCTGAGATATAATGTGCATAAGATGAGGATAAAAAATACACTCCCATCATAAAGGCTGTCATGCTTTTTGGTGATAATTCAGTTACCTTACTAAGTCCAATTGGAGAGATGAATAATTCTCCAGTTGTTAATAGTAAATAACCTATCATTAGGAACATAAAAGGAGTACGACCAGCAGCATCCATATATTGCGCACTCATGGCAAATACTAAAAACCCTAAACCTAACTGTAAAATACCTAAAGCAAATTTGTTAGGAGTAGTTGGGTTTCTTTGTGTTTTTGATAAATACACCCACATCATTGAAAATGGGATAGCTAAGAAGATAATATAACCAGGATTAATTGCATTGGTTTGAGAAGCATTTAATAATGTAAGGTTTACATTTCTTTCAGCAAATAAAG
>Ga0257121_1000135_pt1 | contig 61891 bp, 75 predicted proteins | sample SI106_100metaG_FD_190180 | JGI IMG/M metagenome (GOLD analysis project Ga0257121, IMG submission 190180) | Marine microbial communities from Saanich Inlet, British Columbia, Canada - SI106_100 | ecosystem: Environmental > Aquatic > Marine > Inlet | place: Canada: British Columbia | collected...
GGCTATATCTGTATCTGATTTAGAGAACACTCCTGTTTCAGGCATTATATAAATTGCATCTATATTAATTCTTGCATGATCGTATTCTCTAACAGCTTTATGGACTTCTTCCATATCTTCTTCATCTCTAACAACAAATTTGAGATACAAATAAGAATAAGGCCATGCATTATATGATGCTAATGCTTCTGGTCTAATTGCTTCACTCCATTTCTCACCACTATTAGAAAGCTTTGGTGATACAGACCAAGTGATACCAGAATTTTTATTCACACCAAACTTTCTTATAAACTCGACAGAATTATCTGGTGCAAAAATCTGTGTGCCATTAGTTTCAAAAGTTACAAATCGCGTGTACACCTCAGGATGATAAATCAATTCTCTTAGTGCAGGCTGGAATCCTTTGAGTAAAGGTTCTCCGCCTGTAATGACTAAATGAACTCCATCATTCTGAAGTGTACACGGCGATAAATCTCCACCAACACCAGCAGGTCCCTTCCACCCATACCATTTAACCATATCCATCTTCTTAACAATTGTTTCAATGTCCTCGTGTTTAGCCAGGTGAGCCCACTTGTTGCTCCAACTGAATGAACTATCACAACCAATATGAGGGACTGGTAAATCGACAAGAGCTTTTACATCTGGATGATTTTGGTTGTGTGGCATCCTATCGTGGTCTAACCATTTGGACTTATCTCTATCTTGTCCAAAGCCAGCACACTCAAAGTTACAACCAAACAAACGGAGAAAGAGAGAAGGCACACCAACGTACCTTCCCTCTCCTTGGAGGGAGTAAAACATTTCTGAGTATCTCAATTTATTCATACTATAATTATACCAAATTAAAGTTAATAATGTAAGGAACTATATTATACTGCTTGTTGGTCTATCCTAGATAACATCTTTATGTCCATTTATAGTTTTTAGTAAGATCATTAGTAAATACAAACCATCTTTGCATTTCATTATACTCCTTTACTGTCTGTCCTCGCAACTTTTTCTTAGGATTAAGAGTATCACCCATTATAATGTTTCCTCCACCAAGACGTTTTTTACATAAATCCACATTATCTCTCATTATATCTACACCATAAATAGTAGATAATGCTATATCCACATCAATACCATTTTCTATTTTTTTAATTAAAACTTCACCTAAAAATTGTCCATCACCACAAGCTGGGTCAATAAAAGTCTTTGTAGGATCAGTAAATAATTCTTTTGGTATTGTTTCTAACATTTCTTGAACTAATTCTGTTGGAGTAAAATATTCAGCAGTCATTTTCTGTCTTTTTTTATCTCTCTCTATTTGACTCATATAACTATGATTGCGTATACGGCTCTTAATATCCATCAACATATAATCTCTCCGATTTAGTCAATTTAAAAAAGTCAAACATTTCTTTATCCGTCAACTTTTTATCAAAAGGTATTACAGGCAAAGAAGAAAAAATCTTTTCATTTCCAAATCCAGACCATTTCGCAGTTTTAAAAATATACTTAAATAATTTAAGATTGAGATTATGGTTTAAGTTTTTACCTTCAGCCTCAGTATCAACTAGAATATAATAACCCATATCTGTTGTACCATAAATTCCTGCATCATAGAATGGTTTTGTATAACCTGATCTAGTCCACATTACTTTTTTCTTATTAGAAAAATCTTGTTTCTTAGAAGAATACCAAATTTGTTTATTAGTATGAAATATTGGATAAATGTGTTTAACTGTTTTAGTCTTACTCAAAATAGAATTTTTATCTTTTAATAAAATATTATGACAAGTCACATAATCCTTTTTAACTGGCAACTTATCTTTTGTTTTAAATATTACTTTTTTATGTATAGAATAAGACTCTTTGCAAAAATCACACGGTATATAAAAAACATCATCAGTTAAAACTATATTGTGTTTCCCAGCTTCATTATAAATTGTTGTTTTGCAATTATCATTTAACTTATTCCATAAGTTATAATATGCAAATGATGATCCTATGTTGGGAAAATGTTTACTAATATCTAAATGTATTTCAGTAAGACATTTTTGTTTAAATAATTGTAAAACTTTACTACTCGGACTCATAAAACTACTTGGTGAAACCTGACATAGTAGGCCACCATCTTTGAGTAAAGAAGAAAAACACAACTTAGTAAAATCAATCCATATTTTATGCTGTGTTTTTCCTCTATTATTTGTGTCCTCAAAAGGAGGATTTGTAACAACTACATCAAACTTCATATAAACAAACCAGCCCTGTCGTAATTAACATATGTGTTTATAGAAGTGGAAATCTCTCTGGATTTTTTAGGTCTACGTTCTCCCCACTTCAAATCTACTCCTTCTTTCGTGTGAAATCGTTTTCCCTCATAAACATCAGCTTTATTCTCTCCCTTATACCAACAACCATTGGAGTTAAGAGTAAATGGAATATCAATTTCTAAAACATCACCAAACTCAAATCTGATATTTTTGGCGTGCTTCTTAGAGTTTATCTCACAAGTAGAAAGTTTTTTCATCATTCCCTTAAATCTTTTATTGGACAGACTATTGAGATAATATTTTCCATCAAAGGCAAGAAGTTCTTCTACACCATCAATGCCTGCCATTTTCATAATACGTTTACGAACAAGTTTTTTAGTAATATGATTTTTTAAGAAGTCAAGAATTATATGAATTCCTTTACGACCGATCTTATCACAAGATTTTTTCCACTCATTTTCTTTATAAAACCTATGTTTAGACGAATTAGTAAATTCATCTTTCATATCTTTCTGAAGCTTATCTAATTTATGAAGAATATTTACAACACCGATGCCATAATTTTTCTCAACTATTAAATCTCTCTCTTTGCCTTTACCATTAAACCTAAAACCATCAAGAGGGTTTGTAAACATTCCAACTCCATCAGCCTCAAAAAGCATATTCATAACAAATGAATTAAAAGTTCCACTACAAACCTGTGGCCTTTTCACTCCAGCTTTGTAATTTTTCAAAGAAAAAGAAATAGTTTCTTTACCATCCACAACAATAACAAAATCTCCCTTCATATTTTTATCACGATATTCTTTCTCAACATCAAGAACATTAAAAGTAGATTTTGGATATTTATTTATCAAATCATCTACAAATCTTGGTGCGTGTATTTCACAATTTTTATAATATTTAATTTTAGATAATTTATCAATACCTTTAAGTTTTGGCTGTTCATTCAAATGGTTTATTAAATCTCGTTTCCTAGACTTTGAAATTTTCCCAGAAGCAACATTTCTTTTCTCAAGTTCTTCAGCAATAAGATAAACCATTGCTTTTTCACAAGCATCTGCTTCTAAATGGTCAGTTGTATTTGTCATAATGTAAAACTCCTCAATAGTTAAATAATCCTCATTTAATATACTACTATTATATCAAATACAACCAAGTATAACAAGGAACAATGTGGGATGTAAGTCCTTGTTTTTGTTACACAAACTCACATTTTAAAGTTTATAATGCAAAGAAAAATTAACTAATAGCCAATACAGGATCTACTTCATCCTGCACAATCTCCTCCTCATCAACATATTCATGACCACTTTGCAAATTACAATTAGCACAAGGACAAGTATCATCATGTTTAAATTCGGTTTCTATTAACATTTCTTTAGTACAAGCATCAAATTCTTTATGTATTCTAACAGCTTCACGGTACATTCGTGTATCGGGTAACCACAAATTATAAACATTCATATCAGCATTCGCAAGAAACATTGGTACTTGTAGAACATCTCCATTATATTTCCTGTAAAATTCATCTTGCTCAGGACCCACATTAACATTCTTAGCTCTACCAAACAATTGTTGTGTCGATTGAGTAACAGGATCACCCGAATCATTTTGCCTATCAACAAATCTAGCAAGAAAAATATCTTTAAGAAGTGGAAAAGTCATTCCTCTACCAGCCATATTTATAACAATAAAATATCGAACTGGATTGTGTCTATCATTCACTTTCTCATAAACATCTTCTTGAGTTAAATCTTTTTCTATTATTTTACCAAATTTATTAAAAGAATATCTCTCATCAGATGTTAATACAACACCAATTTCATCTGTATCTACACAATCTATTAATGTATTATTTTTTGCAATATAATCTTCAATAAATTCTTGTGGAGTTGGTGCATAATAAGTTTCTGGATTTTTATTCGCAAATTCCACACCACATTGAATCAAAATGACTCGCTTAACTTGACACTTTTTTTCTATAATCTGATTCTTTTGTACACACAATTCCCAAGCTTCTGCCATTGTCAACGTATCAGGATCAAGAACATTAGTTTGTTTTGTAAAATAATGAACTTCACCAATCCAACCAACCATATGTGCATACTGTTTTTGTTCACCAGCCACCATTGGATTAATAAGTGCATAATTTAAATTACCAACAGTATCAATTTCTCCTGATACTTCAGCATTTGCTGTTGCTGTCATACCAAAAATATATGGTGTTCTCGGTGCAATTATTGATAATACTTTATACATTGATGCATTATAAGTTTTATCAGAATAATTAAAACCAAGAGTGTTCTTAGCATTTGCAACACCACTAAGACTCCATGTATCCATTTCATCACCAATCAAAGAAATAGTTCCAATAGGTGATGAATCACTAAGTTCTCTTAAAAAATTAATAAACTTTGAACTAGTAAAAGCTTTTGCATTAGTTAAATATGCAATAGTAGGTATTCCTCTTTTCAGATTTTGCATTATCTGTACTGCATCATCAGAATATCTCCACAATGTACCAAATTGTGAATTATGAAGATCACACATATCTTGTATCTTATCTTCCCACTCTGTTTTAATCCCAACAAGTGGTGTTGTCATAATAATCAATTTAATACCACATCTCTCAATCAAATAACGCAATATAAAATTCACCAACGCCCAATTCTTACCAGTTCTCATTGGTTTAGCAAATATTTTAACTTCATTTAATCGTTTATGAAAATTGGAATTTGTAATCGTATCAATCCATGTTTGATTATAATCATCACAATTTTCAATCATAATATCTAAATTTTCTAACTTCACATCACTTAATTTTTTTGCAATCATTTACACCTCCTATATTAATTAAACTCACATTCCATCATTATTTCTGTTAAACAAGCAACCATATTCACCTCTTGGTCTGCAACGAACGCAGCTTTATAAGAATAATCTGCAATCGTTAATACTGCTTGTGGGATACTTTTCTTCTCAAACTTACTATATAGACTGTCATAGATTTGACGATACAATCTTACATGATCGTTATCTATATTCTCAGCCACCCACTTCCTCATAGTTGTGAAATCTTTTTTCTTTAATGCAATAAATAACTCTTTAAGATTTTCCTCAGATGCCTGTGTGAGAATATCTTCATCTATTGTTCCACCAACTGCGTGCTTCTGTAATTCATTTAACACTCTCCTGAAGTCTGGAAAGTATTTCATAATCAACTGAGCAACTACATCTGGTTTATACTTGACTGCTTCTTTATCTAAGATACCAGAAGCTATCTTTAAAAACTTTTGTGCAAGTAATGGTTTGTCATCTTTCTTAATCTTGAAATCGACTACACTACATCTGGAATGTAATGCTGGTATGATTCGATTCTTAAAGTTACAAGTGAAGATGAAACGACAATTAGCAGAGAACTGTTCTATTGAACCACGCATTGCTGGTTGGACTGATTCTGGATTCATATAATCTGCTTCATCAATAATAAGTACCTTCTTCCCACCTGATAGACTTACAGTAGACGCAAAGTTAGTAATGGTAGTTCTCAAGGTATCAATCATCCGACCCTCGTCACTACCATTTATCATCAGCCAGTCACACTCTAGCTGGTTACACAAAGCTTTGGCTATTGTAGTCTTTCCTATCCCGGGACTCCCGGTGAGAAGAAGGTTCGGTATCTCACCCTTCTCGACTATATCTGTAAAAACTTTTTGTGTATTGTCTGGTAAGACACATTGTTCAACTAATTTTGGTCTGTATTTTTCGACCCATAATATATCATTCATTTTGTTGTCCCACCTTACATAAATATAAAATCCATACACCAACTAATACAATTCCAAGTACTCTCAATATTGTAATCATTTCACCTTCCATAATATATCTCCTTTTAAACAGGTAAGGGTGGTGCTGTTGATAATGATTTAATTTTTACATCTGGATAATACTGAATTGTTCCCGTACAACTAATTGATTGATCTATAACATTATCCTTTTCCCATTGAGTATATCCTTTTGGAAGATTGGGTTGATAATTTTCAACTAGTAATTTTGTTTTCTTATCAAACAACTGAATACCAAGATGAGCATATTTATTTTCAGTAGGCATAATTCTTTTTAATTTTTTTAACTTTCCATTCTCATCACTAGTAATATAGTTTGTAATATTACATAATTTCCAAACTTCATAACATTCTTTTAAAGCTCCTTTAACTTTTCCATCTTCACTTATAAAAGTAGGATTGACAACATTATCCAAAAACCTATTATGATTATCCATCACAAATCCACCAACTGTCTGTGGTGAAATACAATGATCGTGCATTCCTCCATTTTTATAAGCATCTGAACTTACTAAACCAGACTGAATACCACTTGATTTAAAAGAACAAATTGCACCATACCATATTCGTTCAATTGCTCTAATACAATCAGGATATGAATTGAACATCCTATTTTTTATCCACAATGAAACATTTGATCTCATACTATTCCATACAGTCCAAAAATAACATACTTCGCGTGAATCTTTACACAATATTTCAGCAGCTTTATATAACTGTTCAAATGATTCACATTGAATCCATTTAGTTTTGTCAAACATATAATCTCCTATATAAAGTTAGGTCCTACAGTCCAACAAACAATCGAATAACGTGTGCCTTTTGTGCAAGGGGTGACTCTGTGAAAATCTCTGCTATCAAAAACGATAACTGAACCTTGATCTCTTATGTCTTGTTGAATTTGTTCTGCTGGAACTACATTACCATCTCCTAAATCTAAATCTTCCATTGGTCTGTCGCCACTATAAAACTCTAACACACCACCTTCATAATCTTTAGGATCCGTTAAACAAAATGTCATAGATAACTTGCGTGATTCACCATGTGGATTTTGACCAGAAGCATCTTGATGCCAATCATAATGTCCACCATTTCTGTACCGTGCGAATTGTACTGGTTGAAAATACTCAAGTTTATAATTAAAATTAATCTTATTAGCTTCTCTTAAAAAATGCCAAGCAATCTTATTAACCATATTATCTTTATCAGTTATAAAACCAATATCAGTTTTACGAATATCAGGATCAAGACGAGCTCGATCACCAGACATTACTGGGTCAGAATCAGTATAACCTTTATTAATTACAGAAGCATCTTGATACTTTGTATTCTTAATACAATATTTAAGTAACCTTCTACATTCTTTCTTTGGTATTGCTCTTGGAAAAACATAAAACATATTACTCTCCGTATTTTGAATCAGGCTCTAATGCAATCCAATATTCCAGATTATCTTTCTTGTTTTTGAAATAAGATATACCCTGACTTGAAATACTAACCGCATAATCACCAGTAACCATTTTAAGATTTTCTGTTTTGAAATACATCTTGTATGGTTCAGTTACACCTTCACCAACTTTAACAGAATAATCATTTGACGTATCATTCTTTTTATTAGTTACAGCTAGATAAATACCATTAGATTTTGGACAGCCCTTAACCAAGATATCATTCAATTGAAGTATGCTCGACATCTTTAGCAAATCATTGTATTGGTTCTCGGTTAAAGTAAATTTAACTTCCTCAGAGGGCATCTTAATATCTTTCTCTGGTGATACCACTACTGATGGCTCTGCGTAAAAATACTTCGTACAAGCTCCGTTCTCTTGTGATAACATTACATATTTATCATTGAATGTTAAATCAGGATTACTCATTGTACTCAATACACCAATAAACTCATTCAACTGATAGATAGCAAAGTCTTGTGGAAAATCCTCTTCCACTTCTGCGTGAGCAAGAATATTCTTCAATGTAGAAACAGTCTTGAGTTTCTTTCCTGTCTTAATTAAAACTGACTGATTAATTTCAGAAAAATTCTTTAGAATATCTAACGTCTTATTACTTATCTTCATTAGTTGCTCCTTCATCAACTGGTTTCTCAAATGTAACTGCGCCAGAAGCAGGCGACATAGTAGCCGACTTTTTATACTCTGCCGTTTCCTCTGGTTTCATAAATGGTGCATCTTGTTTGACTGCGATGTTTTGATCTTGTAAACTCTTAGAATGTTCTGCCTGTGTTTTAAGAGCTTTCTTATAATCTGCTTGTGCTTCATTACCAAAAAATCCTTCTGCAACAGCATCTTTAAAATTCTGTATTAATGCTTCAAAAACTTTTTGATCTTTTCTTGCCCATGCAGCTGCAAACAAAAGTGCTGGATTAACTTTACCTTCTTTATCAATCATTCCACCTGCTTCATCTACACCAGCAACTTCTAATGCTCCATCCTTCTTAATCTTTAAACCACAATCACCTTCTCTGAACTTTAATAATTCTCTTGGCATACTACCATCCTCCTATTCCAATATTCCAATTACCGTTACTGTTACCATAAACATCCCATCTAACACCATTATTATAAGAAGAATTTCTTCTCATACTTTTCATTCTACTTTGTATCATTACACGTTGAGATTGTCTTTCATATGATTTTGCAACAGCTCTTCGTTGTGCAAACCATTGATTACCAGCAGAATGTAATGGAGTATTAAGAAGATTTGTCAAACCACTATCATCATAATATCTCTTTGGCTCTGCCTGAGCAACAACAGTTTCCTCTGATTTATTATGATAATAACAACAACCTTCATAGAAACGTGCGTTCTGTAAATGGATATATTTTCCTTTATCCATTTCTTCAAACATATCATCTTTCTTTTGTTTAAATCGTTTCTCAAGTTCTCGGGCATAATTATAACCACGTTTAATAATACCAGTTTTTTCTTGTTGATATTCTTGTTGTGATAATCTACCCGTATTAAATTGAGTACAAAGTTCTTGATACTCAGCTACCATACGTTGAACATCAGATTTCCATTCAACACCAGAACTGTGTCCAATTTTAATCTCTGGCCCAAATCCCCACATCAAACCACCGAACTTAAAACCAAGACCAATACTATTGTCCTCTTTTCTCATAATAGAACAATCTTGTTTATCAACCTCTACTGTAGTTGAATGAGTTCTATCAGTATAAATTCTAATCTTTCCTGATGGCAATTCACCAACAACAATATCATTTTGTGCATGAAGTTCTAAATCATCAGCTACTGTATTTCTATCAGGGAATGATTGTTCAAATTCTCCGAAATCTTCTTCAACAATATCAAACTCAGCATAAGCTGGGCCAGTATATGATAACATCAAAATTATTACATAATATATAAAACTCATTTTGTTCTCCTTAGAATGGGACTTCTTGTTCTTTTTCTTCTTCCTCAACTTCATCCTGCTCATCATCAACTGGATTCAAATCTTCCATAGATACACCAGCATCAATCTTAGTATAAAGATCCGTGAATGATTCTTTTGTTTCATCATCAAATCGTTCAAGACACATTGATACTGCTTTCAACTTATCGTTAAAGATTGAATATGATTTAGTAATATCAATCAAACGTCTTGTTGTAACAATTTCATCCACAGCACCTTCTTTGAAAGACCTACGAATAACATCAGCCCAACGAACAAGTTTATCAACAAAATCATCTTCCGTCAATTCATACATCTTAAACTGTTTAGAAAGTATCTTTGCTTCCATTTTAGTAGATGGATATTCTTGATAAAATGTTGCTGAGAACCTATCCAAAAATGCTTCATTCAATATGTTAGTACCAATGAAACGACCGTCATCAGAACCCTTGCCTTTAGTATTAGCAGTTGCAATTACTGTAAAGCCAGGCTCTGGATAAACCACTTCATTAATCTTTTTAAGATAGATTGGTTTGCCTTCAAGTACAGGTTGCAAACACATAATCTTATGAGAAGCTAAATCAATTTCATCTACCAAAGCAACAGAACCACGACGCATCGCATTAATGATAGGACCGTCTTGCCAAACAGTTTCACCATCAACTAAACGAAAGCCACCAAGCAAATCATCTTCATCAGTTTCAACTGTAATGTTTACACGAACCAAATCACGTTTCAGTTTAGCACAAACTTCGTGAATCATAGAAGTTTTGCCGTTACCAGAAAGTCCCGTAACAAATACTGGATAGAAAATCTTACTACTAATAATAGTTTTAATATCTTTGAAATGTCCCCACGTTACATATTGAGGGTCACTTTTTGGAATAAGTGAAAGTGTAACTGGTTTAGTTTTAGCCACAGGTTTCGATACTTTTTTTGGTTTTTCAAAAGATGCTTTTGCTTCTTTTGCTTTCTTATTCCATTTTTCAGCAACTTCATCTGTAGAAGAAATTACATCCATATCACTTTTAAGTGTTTTCTTTTTTGCAGCTTTAACTACTTCAGGTGAAATCTTAACTGATTTTTGACCTGTTCCAAAAGTGTGACTTTTTGGAAAAGCATAAATGCCTTTGTCAATTTTTACATGACGCATCACATGGGTATAGATAGTTTTGTATTGACTATCTGTTAAACCAATGCTTTTACATATGGTCTTAGCATCATCTGTATTAAAATTATCGTTGCCGTATTTGGCAACAATTGCTTCTTTGAACTTTTCACGATTATTCATATTATAAAACTCCTCAATTAATCATTAAATATACTACTATTATATCAAAATATAGTCCCTCATACAAGGAACAAGGTGGCTTCTAAGCCGTTGTATTTTCAGTAATTAGGTCGATAAAACGACTTAATATCACTCTATTGGTCTTAAATGCGTTGTTTTTCTTCATAAACATCTGTGCCATTCTATGTGCTGTCATATCTGGCTTAACATTTAAATCATTAATTATTTCATTCTTCAAAGTATCTCCTTTAATAACATAATATTCATTATAACCAGATTGTTCTTTAATAAACCAACCATCTTTTTTAGCTTTCTTAACCCAATCCTTATAGAATACTTGACCTGCTTCATATGTAACGTGTTTTTGTTTTGGTACAAACCTCCACAATGCACTATTGGAAAAACTATTAAGAATGAAAAATCCAACAATGTTAATTCCAAGTCTACCTCTTACAACATCCAAAAGTGTTGGAGTAATAGCAGTGCCACGACCATAAAATCCACCTTTCATAATAAGATGGTTTTTCTTAGTTATAGTATCTTTGAGATAAATATTACATTTCTCATCATACATTTTACTACGACCCGACCTACGTTCATTCTCACTATCTTTTGTAATGTCATACTGATATACTGAACCACTTGATTCACCATCCGTCAAGAAAACTGCGTGAACACTTTGTAGATTGTTATCTTTTTTAAACTTACGAATAACATGCTCAGATAAAAGTATTGCTCCATTCAACGGAGTACAATGAAGCTCATCTTCTTTCGGACATGCATAATAAGAAAATTTATCATATGACATTCCTCTACGATTTTGAAAACGATTTGCAAGGATACACATATTCAACAAACCATTATTATAATCTTTAGCGTTCATACGACTTGACAAATAATTCTGCAATCGTACCCGACAATCTGTAACCAAATCATTATTCTTATACTTAAATGAAACTGGATTGTTCTTATAACTACCATCAGCCATTTGTTGATTAGGGTCAGCTTCCATGAAACTATATACTTCAAATGGAATATTGACCTTCTTACAAAAGAATGAGAGCTCCATAACTTGTTTGATACATCCATAAATATTATCTGCCATAGAACCAGACCAATCAAGTATCATTACTAAACCATGATTCTTGCCTTCTGGGATTCTCATATTCTTCTTAAATACATCATCATTATATTTTGCTGAAAACAACTTGTTGGTATCCAAGATACCAGTTTTTGACATTGATGTTTTCTTATATACATCAGCTGCCTTCTTGCGTTCAAACTCCATAGCAATATGATTGACCGTCTTAACAGAACCCTTCTTAAATTTTGAAAGAGTAGCTCTACCATTATCATATACATATTTTTTAAGAGCATTAAATCTTTCATCATCCCAACCACCCTGCCATAAATTTGGATTGGCTTCCATAGAACCATAAAAATTATCAATTCTCTTATGTACATCTTTATAATCGACAATAGCATCTTTCATATTAGCTTTGTCTGGAATAGTTAGATAATAATTCTTGACTTCATTATTAACTAAGTCATCCATACGTTCCTGAAAATGTTCAAATGTAGTTGAACGAACTTCATCTTGTGCATATTCAGATTGTTCTGGTTCTGGTACTTCTTGATCTTCATTTTTTTCGTTATCATCAGCATCATTCATATAATTATTAAAAGCATCTTGTTCTTCGTCTACAGGTGATTCATCTCCTTCACCTTCTGCTTTTTCTGTTTCATCTATATCAACATCGCCTTCATCGTCACCTTCACCATTTTCACTATCATCAGCTTCTGCTTCACTAGAATCTTGTGCGTCACCATCAGATTGTTCATCAGAATATTGTGGTTGTGAATTTTCATCATCATCACCCATCTGCTCTTCTTTATCTTTTTCTGCTTTCGCATAAGCATAAAGTTCTTTTGCGATTGCTTCTATATCTTTAAAAGAATTAGCAGCCTCAATTCTATCAACAAAAGATTGTTCAATTTCATTAAAAGTAATATCGACTGCGTTTGGAATTTTGAAAAAGAGATTAATCTTATCTAAGATGTTCAATCCAGACATAGGTCGTTTAGATAGACCAAAGAAATCTTTTTCAACAAGATGTTGATATCCAGAAAAGAATTGTTTCCTCAAACCCGGATATCGTTTTTTGACTAGTTTTTCAATTCTTGCATCTTCCAATATATTGACACAAGCTTTTGAAGTTTTTTGGTAGGCTTTTTGTAATCGGTCTGTATTAGTAGGTGTGAATAATGCGTGTCCAACTTCATGGCCTACTAATAGATCATAAAGGTGATTTGGCATATCCTTCCACGTTGGAAGAATAAGAGTGCGACTTTTTACATCAAAATAAGCTGTATCAACTTGTTGATGCTGAACATCCAAGTCCTCAGTTGCCAACAATTTTGCTAACTTCTCTTTGCTCTCAATTTTCATCATATATATTTCCTCATCAAATTATGTAACCATTATAGCAAAATAGGGGTAACTATACAAGGAACAATGTGGTCTGTAAGTGGTTGTTTTTAAAGGGGGTTATAGAGATATATGTAACTCATTGTAAAATAAGGGGTTACAGATTTGTGTCCATAACCCCTTATATCTAAAGACTTTAACTACTTAATATCAATAGTTTTCGGCTTAACAGCGTCTTTTTTTGGTAAAGTAATAGCCAAAATACCATCATTCATCTCTGCTGTGACTTTATCAGCATTGACAGCTCGTGGAAAATTACGAAAAACCTGTTCCGTCTTTACACCATAAAACTCTGAATCAGATTCAGATACATCTTTATTACACTTGATAGTAAGAGTACTATCTTTAAATGTAAGGTCAATATCCTTCTTAGTCATTCCTGGCATAACAATATCTAATGTATAAGAATCATCAGTTTCATTCCAACGATACTTATTAGTTGGCCTGTGTGCTACACCAGTAGTCCATGGGTCATTTTGCATAAGATAGTTATCAAAGCGATCCCAATTACACCATGCAGGAAATACATCATTAAAAAGATCATTGTGTTTTTTTATTAAAGTAGTCATTTGTTTTGCTCCGTTTAAATTAAAGTTTAATTGCCTCTATAGATATTATAAGATTTGAATATCCATTTGTCAAGGTTTATTAAAAAAAATTAATTTTTCCCGTACACCTGGGATAAAGTGACATTGGGGAACATTCTTTACCAACCTCTGGCATCGACACCCAATCAAAAGGGTCTATCACAAACATAAGTGCAGCTATTCCAAACACAATAATAAATATTACAGATTTTTTATTTAACTTATCCATCTATAAATTCCAATCAAATCCAAAACGAACCTGATCTATATTATCAGCAGAGTCATCTGTATTAACATTCATTTGTAATTTAAATTTATCTGGTGATACATATTGATGAAAATTTCTCTTTCTGGTATGCTCTGTGGCACAACCAACAAACAACAATATAAGTAATATATAAAGATATCTCATTCTTTCTTCTCCTCTTTTGGTTTTTGTTTCTTATTACTATAGCCATCTTTAGCCCAACCATTTCCCTTGAGCTGAAAAGATGGTGCATCTATATCTCTTTCCATAATACCAGTACAACCTCCTTGTTCACAAGGAAACTTCTTATCTCGTTTTTTAACATCTATTATAATTTCATCTGAATAACCACACATATTACATCTGTAAGTATAAATCGGCATTATTTTATTTCCGTAAAGTCTGGTGGGAAAAATATACCATGCCTCAAATCCATTTGATTCAATGTAATCTTCCCATCTTTTTTTAATATTTTAAACTTGGGTTCATCATTGGGTATTAATGCCATCAAATCAAATATTGTAATATCTTCTCCATTCATTTCTAAAATAATGTCCCCCTTATGAATACTCCATCTTCTAAAGGCACTCAACTTTCTAACATCTGTTATTATAAAATCACCATTAGTATTTTCCAGTACTGTAATTCTTAAATTGTTTAAATACATTGGTGTGAAATTATTTATATTCTTATCCGGCCAAGCATATGCATTAGATGTTAATAAAAGTATAATAATTAAATATTTCATTCTCTAATCCTATTAAAATATCTTCGTATAATATAAATTCTAATAATAGATGAAATGGTAAATATTGTTGCTAATTGAACATTTTCAAATAATGTAATCTCTATATCATATACAGGAAATATTAATAACTGTATCATAATAGCCACAATTAAACCAGACCCAACTGTTATAAAAGATTCAAATAAACTCTGTATTTTACTCTGTTTCATTCTCTAGTTATTTGTGTAAAGTTTTTAACTTTTTCTACTATCAGCTTATCTGGAAACTTATCATCAAGTATATCCAGTTTATGTGATATGATAAACAGATTAGTATTCTTTATTATATTAAACAACTTCATTAAGTCATCTACACCAGCTTGGTCTAAACTAGCATCAAACACTTCATCTAATATAAGAAGATTCACATTAACTGAATTTCTCATAGATGCTATATCTCGCCAAGTTAACAACAAAGCTATATCAATACGTTTCTTCTCTCCTTCTGAAAAGGAATAATAAGAAAATTGATCTCTATGTCTACTCTTAATAGTTTCTTGGAAGTTCTCATCCAACTGGAAGTTCACAAAGAAATCCATATCCTTTAGATAATCATTTACATGCTTATTGATAACTGGAAGATACTTCTTAATGATTCGTGTCTTAATACCAGTATCATTTAATATGTTACTCAATACATCATAATAAAATTTCTGGTCTACATATTGAAACCTTGTAGATTTAGAGTCATCCAATTCTTTATTCAATATATTCATAGATTCTTTTTTAATTTCAACTTGAAAAGATTCCAAATCAGAACTTAACTTTTGTATAAAAGAATTATGAGCTTGGATGTTACTTAACTTCTGTACTACCTGTGTTTCTTCTTTCTGTATATCTTGGGTGTATTTGGATATCTCTCCTATCCTATCATATACTTTCTCAACCTCTTTTTCAATTTTATATAAACCTTCATTCATTTCCTCAATATCGTCTGATATGTCATTACACTTATGTTTCTTAAAATTCTCCAGAATATCCTGTTGGCAAGTAGGACATATTTGATTTTTCTCATAAAATTTTTTATCCTTAGTTAATTTTTTTAAATTTTTAGATATCTGAGAATGATACTTATCTAACTCTTGGTTTTTCTTTTCAACTGTAGCTTTATCTTGAATAGAGTTTAACAAAACATCTATACGTTCTTGATGTACCTCTATCTCTTTATTTAGTTTTGCAATCTCCTGTTCTGTTTCTTTAATCTTATCCAAATCAGATTTACGTTTCTGTTTGGATTCTTCTTCCATAGCTTTCAAATGTTTTTCTTGTAATGATATCTTTTCCTGAAGGAGTTTAATCTCATAATCAACTTCACCCATTTCTTCTTTTAAAGTTATTACACGATCTTTCAATAGAGTTTTCATTACAGAGAATATACCAATGTCCAGTATATCTTCAATAATGATTCTTCTATCATTAGCTGTCAATTGCATAAATGGAACAAATGAAGCAGAGCCTAATACAACAATCTGTGTGAATGACTTAAAGTTTAGCTTCAATACTTTTTCTTCAAGATACTTTTGATAGTCCATAGACTTAGCATCTTGATTTACTAAAATACCGTTGTGGTAAATCTCAAACAGATTTGGTTTAATACCACGACACACTTTCCATTCAGCCGAACCAACAGAAAATTCAATCTCTGTTAAAGTATCTCTCTCATTAACAGAATTAACTAGCTGACCTTTATTAACTTTTTTGAATGGTTTTCCAAACAGAGAAAAAGTAATAGCATCAATCAAAGTAGACTTACCAGCACCATTCTTACCAACCACTAACATCATGGCTTCTTGGTCTAGTTTTACTTCAATGAATCTATTACCTGTTGCTAAGAAGTTTTTCCACCTAACTGTTTTCAGTCGTATCATTGTTTACATCAAAAAAATGTTTATCATTGATAGCTTTATCATCAACCCATATATCATATAATGGTTTTCCACAACTAACAGAAGTGGCTTTAACTCCCCATCCTTCTAATTGTTTTTTTGTATATTCTCTCCAATCTTTTCCTGAACCACTACCCCTTGCTGTCCAGTAATGTATCTCATGTCCCTCATCATATAACTTATTCATCATCTCAATTCGTTCTTTATGAGGTTTATGATTTGGATAATCTGGTTTTGGTCTAACTTGTGTACATATCGTTCCATCAATATCTACCATGTATTTACTCATCAGTATTTAATGCCTCATCATACAAGATTTGTAATAGCCTCTTTACTTTATTTCGTTCCACACGTTTCTCATGATCTATTGGCATACTATCCACATACTCCTCAAGAAACGTAGCCGTGTTACCAACTTCTACATCTTCACCTTCTTCTAGGTTTGAATATCTAGCAGTATACTCAGACAAGTCCTCCAGTATGATTAAGTCTGTAGGATTTGATTTATACATTCTATCAAGAAAAGTTTCAAACTCAGGTATCTTAGTTTTATTTTCTACAATAAGTTTGACTATCTTATTTGTATAGAAGCTAGTATCTAATGACCTAAAATTGTTCTCCCAGTTTTCATCATCATAATATATCTTTTCAAACAAACGATAATCATTCTTTATAAACTCAATCTCTCTGGTTTCTGTATCAAAGATATGAAATCCTTTTGGGTCATCGTAGTCATTCCAAGTAATCTCATATGGAGCTCCAAGATAATGTATGTTACCTTTACTTGACTTATGATGATAATGTCCAGAAGCAACAAACTCATATCTATTAAAGATACTTGGTTGAAGTCCCGTACCAGCTACATAGTTTTTATACATAGCAAACCCTTCAACTTCCAAATGTCCAAAGGCAACTTGTGATTTAGAGTTCTTGATAAACCCCATTGTCCCTTCATAGTTCTCAGAGTTTATCCAAGGAATCAAATCAATATCTGTACCATCAAGGGTTAATGTATGAGCAGCTGGATACACATTCACATTATTATAATGTCCATATAATAGAAAAGAACTATTAACATTATTCGTGTTTCTATAATATGTTGAATGGTTGCCTACAATAGAATGTAATTTAATATTATTTTGCCACATAACATCAAAATAATATTTGCGTACTTTATCCAATATAGCAAAGTTGACATACTTTCGGCGATCAAAGGTATCACCCAAATCTATTACTGTATCTATGTTATTTTCTTTTAAGTATGGAAAGAACTGATTGGTATAAAACTTTTCTATATACTCATTAAAAGACTGACTATCACTCTTACCACCGAAATGTTGATCTGTAATCAATGCTACTTTCACTTGTATTTCTTCTCCCACGTATGATGACATCTTGTACATTCAAAAACTTGTATTGCTTTTCCATCTGAACCATGTTTTACATCAAAGCTACAATTGGTAAACGCATAGTTTGGCTCATGCACTTTACATCTAGGACATTCTTGAAACATTAATATGTTATAATCATCTGACACTTACCATCTCCTTTACGATATTAGAAACCATGAATTTTAAATTCTTAAACTCACGCAATCTTCGTAAAGTATATGGAAGCCAATCTGCACCAAATGGAACATATAGTCTAACACAATAACCTTGGTTTAACAAGGAAGAACTTAGATCGCGGCGTATCCCGTATAACATCTCAATAAACAAATCATCCTTTTTCACATTAAACCTATTTAAAAAACCAAGTATATCATCTAATAACTGCTCATCATGTGTTCCCAAAGCTGGTAGTGGTGTTGTATCATTCTTGTAATGATAATATGAACGACTTCTATCCGATATCAAACGAAAAGCCTGTTTGATATAAACATCATGTAATAAATCTTTTCTATTATATGCTTTTGTAATATGTTCTTTGTAAGCACCCTTCACCAATCTAACAGATATTTCTTTATCCATCATAAGAGATAAATCTTTTTCTGTTCTGTATAGATTTGATTGAAGAGCTATACCAATATTGGGAAAGTGTTTTCTTAACTTTGTAGCCAAGTCAATAGTATCTTGTGTAACGGATGAATCTTCCATATCCAAACGCACTGTCATTCCATGAAGATATGCTCTATGCACAATATCATTCAATCGTTCATAACACTTATACTTATTTAATAACAATCCTAATTGAGTTGGTTTAATGGATATGTCTAATGGATAGTTAACCAACGCATAATATTCAATTATGTCAATATACTGTCTTACAGCTTTATCACAATCCTCATCAGTTTTACTAATCTCACCAAGATAGTCAATCGTTATATCATAACCATCAATAATAAGTTTACTGATTACAGGTATGGCAGAGTCAAAATCATGCCCAGCAATAAATCTCTTTGCTAAGGGATATAAAAATTTCATTTCATAAATCTCTCAATACCTCTAATCTTATTTTTTTTCTTTTGTGATTTGTATGGTGATTCAGCATACTTCTCATGTGTATGCAGGTACTCTATATATGTAGTAACTTGTTTCCTGTTATCTTCACCAGCCACACTTACTTGTTGCATAATACCAGACCGTTCCACATACAAATACTTCAAATGCATCTGTTTCTTTTCTTTCTGTATTCTACGAATAAACGCATGATGAATGATTTGTGTAAAATAAGAAAAAGGATTCTTAGATTTCTCTGGATTAAAATTATGAGCATAGAGTAAACAGTTCTCTATACCATCACTCACTAGGTCATCACGAAATGTATAGTTAATGAAGTTGGGTTTCCATGCCAAGTTCTCTGATATCTTGAGAAAACACTCTGCCATATATGATGTACTAGGTGGGTCAGGATCTTCAACTTCTCTTGCATCCATTACCCATTGTTTCCACTTTTTCATTTCCTTAAAAAACATTTCATTATCTACATAGTGTTTTGGGTTAGCCATTACTTAACTCCAGTTGAACCAAGACCACCGCCTCGATTTTTAATTTCAGTTTCAGCATCATGTTCATCTTTAATAATATCAACCATCTCAGATTCAATTATTGGTTTAATAACTAGTTGTGCTATTCTATCACCCTTCTTTACTTCATAAGGCATATGATTATGATTAATCATTATTATTTTTAATTCATCACGATAACCAGAATCAATAGTGCCAGGTGTATTCAATACTTGCAATCCATGTTTTGCAGCTAGACCAGAACGTGACCTAACTTGTCCTTCATACCCGTATGGTATAATAATAAACAGACCGGTTCCTATCGTTACCCAACTAAAGGCTCGAATCCGAATATCCTCATTAGAACGAATATCCATACCAGCATCACCACGATTCTTAAATGTTGGTAATGGATTATCAGTTTCTCTATAAATTTTAATCTGTAATTTACCTGTCATTTCATTAATCATTGTATTCAATTCCTATTGGTGTTGATTTCATACTACTAACAGAATATTCTGTTTCAACTACAGCGGGTCTGTTAATTGGAAAAGTTTGAATGCGTTTGCATTCTTCACATTCATAATAACTAAACCACTTATGGCCACTAATGCCTTCAGCTATCTGCCTCGATGTTTTCATCTGGCAACTCGGACACTTCCTTTTCGTTTTCATAATCTTCCAACTCCTTAATAATTTTACGCTTCACTCTAAATTCTTTCCACTTATGATTTCTTTCTTTCTGCCTATCTGATTTAGCTTTTCGATACGTCTTACCCACTTCTCTATCTCCTATTTATACTGTTACTTGTTTAAAATTATAATCAAACTTTTCATCAGCATATATCTTAACACGTTCCCTCCAATGTTTAAGTCCATAATTATCTCGTTTCTTCCAATGTAAATCATCAACTATATCATATAATACTGCTTTGTTATTCATATCATCCAACCTCAATATTCTACCAATGGATTGTAAATTTCTAATCTTGGCTTTGTATGGATGAGCAAAAATTAATGATTGTAGATTCTTTATATTTACACCTGTAGATAAGACACCTGATGATGCTATGATAACTGCGTCTTTACATTTTTCAGTTAATGCTCGAATAGACTCTCTCTCATCAACATCAGTTTCACCAGCTATAAAAAATATTTCTCTTGGATATGACTTTCCAGCAACTTCGTTTATAGCCATTTTTCTTTCCATCATCTCCTTTAATACTTTACCATGCTTCTCTACATAATTAAACAGAATCAATGTATTGCCTTTTTGATCTAAAGCCAGATTACATATAAAGTTATTTCGTTTTGTATGTGCTACAATAAAATCTATTTCTTCTTTATATGTTGCTTTCTTTTGTGCCTCTCGTTCAACATCTGGATACTGCATCAACAAACATTGTATCTTCAATTCAGATATATGTTTATCTTTCATCAACTGTTTAGATGTTACAGCCTTATAGACTTGTCCAAATAATCCTTCCAATACAAATTGATGTGTCTTGGATTCAGTTAATGTTCCAGTAGTTCCAAATCTATATCGGCAACTCACCATCTTTTCTAATATACCTTTCAATGATACAGCACTACATAAATGTGCTTCATCACCAACTACCATTCCAAACTGTTTAAAGAAAGGAACTCCAAGTCTAAACAATGACTGCCATGTAGAAATGACAATCTGTTTATCTGTTTTCTTATCTCTACCAGAATATATCATATGACATTGGCTCTTACCATCCCACTTATCGTGTGACGAATAATCCAGAAAATCATTATACATCTGTGTCACCAGATTAGTTGTTGGCACAAGTATTAGTATCTTATCTTTATCCAAAAAATTCTGATGCCATCTTATTAAAGAGTAGATAACCAGACTCTTTCCAGAAGATGTTGGTGAAAGCAAAAGAGCTCTCTCTTTCTTCACACAATGTGTAAATGATTTTATTTGATAATCTCTGGGTATGATTGGTTTATGTTTACAATGAAGATTTAAAGCTTTAAAGAAATCTGCAATATTTTCATCTGATAAACCAGATAGAGGTGTGATACTAACAACATCACTTTTAACTACATATTGTCGTTGCATAGCGAACTTCATAAGATGGTCATATAGACCCATATAAAGTTGTTGCGTTTTTATATTGAATAGACGTATCTTGCCATCCCACATCTTGTTTCGATACTGTGGCATGAACTGAAAGCCTGGGACTTGAAATGCGAAAAATTCATTTAATTCTTGAGCGATATGTCTTTCACAAGAAACCATCAAGAATGTTTCATTCATCTTACCAACTGTTATCATAATTTAAAATGCACCACCCATAAACTTCTGGTGTTCAAGTGCGTTCTTTATATTAAAAGATTTATTCTGCATTACTTTTCCAGCTTCAACAACCAATTTTAATTTCTCTGTTTGTGCTGTAAGTCTATCTTGTATTTCATTTAATATAAGATCCGAATCAAGATATATATTAACATCAGATTTTAAAACTTTATGGTCAAATGGTTCTTTATCATATACAGCTGGGTCTGCTTTTCCCATATAATACATCCATCTATTATATCGGATAACATTATATTCTTTCTCAAGAAAGCGTAGTCGTAATGCCTCATCATGAGCTAGTTGTTGATACTTGACTGCCTGTTCTGGAATTTTTAATGATTCAGTATCCAGCTGAGTATGGTCAATCTTTTTATCTATTTCGATTAGTTTTATTATTTCATCAATTTTCATATGTACATAATAACATACTAAATATGGAAATACAAGGAAGAATATTAGATGATCTTTTCAATATCAAACTGTCCTCTAAAGTTAAAGGAAGCATCAACCACAATGGGTTCAATCGTTGAGGGAGTAGAATCTAATTGTACTGAACTTAAAGCTGTGGGGAAAACATCTGTAAAGGTAATCTTATAATTTGGATTGGATTTGTTTGTATGTAACATAATATTAATATCTGAATATATACCATCAGTAGTTCCCGGAAAATCTTCAGTTCTTTTTAATGCAGCGAACTGTGTATAATCTCTTGGAAATCCTATAGCTGTCATCCAATTATATATCTCTATATAATTCTGCATATCTTCATCTACAATAAAACTTATACTCAATGCCTCAAACGATAATGTATCACCTTCAAGAGGTGTATTCATAAATGGATTTGATTCATGTGTTTCACCCAAAATAACAGATGGTATATTCACACGTTGACAAAAATATGTTGTAGCAGGAAGTCGTGAAAAATTAATTTCAAACCCAACTACATTAAGTTGATTTAAATTGGAAGGTTGTGTATCTGTAAGTTTACTCATTTATTTTCTCTGTAAGTATTTCCACGTTTTTGATATCTTCATCTACGATATCTTCTATATTTATATCTTCTGATATGGCCAGTTTTCGTTTGTACCATTTCATTGCTTCTTGAATTTTTTCCTTTTCCATGTTATTTCTCCATTTTGAGGAGGTGTAGATGATAAAAGTTATTCGTGAGATAATACTAATATCATCTACACCATATATTCAAAAACAAGATATATATCTTGTATAAGTATTTATAACACTTTTCACGAGGAAATATATAATGGAACTTAATAAAACAGTCATAGGATTCTTCATTTTTCTGCATCTTGGTGCTTTACTAGCTTTACATCCTGCTACATTCTCTTGGTGTGCAGTCGCTACTATGTTGGTGATGTATTGGTTAACAGCCTCGATTGGAATATGTTTTGGTTATCATAGATACTTAACTCACAAAGGAATGTCTATGCCGAAATGGTTAGATTATACTATTGTGTTCTTAGGTACTCTGGCCTGTCAGAATGGCCCAATCAAATGGGTAGCTCATCATAGAATGCATCACCGATTTTCAGATAAAGAAGAGGACCCACATGATGCCAGTCGAGGATTTTGGTGGTCACATATCGGATGGATGCTTTATCATAGAGATAGAATAGATAACCCCAAATCAATAGAATTATATACTAAGGATATTTACGATGATAACTTTTACCAATTCTTAGATAAATATTTTATCCACATTCAAGTAGCTTTAGGGATTATATTCTATTTAATAGGAGGTATCTCTTGGGTAGTATGGGGAATCTTTGTACGGATAGTATTGGTGTATCATGTGACTTGGTTAGTCAATAGTGCTTGTCATATGTGGGGATATAAAAACTTTGAACTAAAAGATGATTTATCCACAAACTGTTGGTGGAGTGCAATATTAAGCTTTGGTGAAGGGTGGCATAACAATCATCATAAATATCCAAAGAAAGCTAAACATGGTTTAAAGCTTTATGAGATTGATTTAACTTGGGTTTCTATTTGGGTATTATATAAGTTAGGTTTAATAAAGAGTATAAAGTAATATCTTAATCCCAACCGAACTGACATACATAATATAACACAACGAAAAGTCCAATACAAGGAACAAGTTAAGAATATTTATATCCCATTCTATTAAGCTCTTGACGATTAAACATATGAGCTTTATGTATATCTATTTTAGACCTTCCATCATACTCAACAGCCATATGACTCTCTATCATCAATTCATTGATATTAACACCATCAACTATAAGCTCTCCTAATATTCTCCCGAACTTCCCTCTCTTATCCAAGTAAGTTCTTAAAGCAATACAGGTTCCTTTCTTACATTGCTCTTTAAGAAAACTGGCAGCCAACTTACCATAAAACTTTTCTTCTTTATCTCTTGTACGGGATTCTGGGGTGTCAATACCATAGAGTCGGATTCTTTGTTTAGCTAATATAATACCAAATCCTAAATCAATATCGACATCTACAGTATCTCCATCCACAATTCTTCGTATCTTAGCTTTGTATTCATGCATATCAATTCATTGAACAAGGCATCCAAACTTCTTCTTTATCGTGGAAGTGAATATTCCCACCACAGTCAAGCCACTTAGATGCTTTCAATGCCTCTTTAGGTGTTTTGTAAGTATGAGCAAAAATATCTCTTGAGTTAATAACTCCCTCAGGTGGTACTCTGCGACTACCAAAATCATCCATCGGTCCGTGAGAACCTTCTGGTTTTTCGATTACAATTTTTTCTGTTTCTTCTATGAATACTCCAATAGACTCAAAGAATTTTTCTTTGCCAGCATATCCTTCAAGCCGTGCAATTTCTTCATTGTTCCAAATAACAAATGTAGGTGTTGCACGAATTGGTGATAACCTACCTTCTTCCATAGCTTTAGCAATCCAGTCTGGCATTCTGTTATTTACTTGAATTACTTTAAGTGGAAGATACTTGGCATATTCTGTCTTGTCATAAGTGGGTGCTACTTCATTGAGAAAGGCCTGACAGTAACCACAATGAGAATTACTAAACATCAACAACTCATATGCATAAACTGGAAAAGCAACTAATAGAAACAAAAATGTAAATAATATCTTTTTCATGTTACCTCCAAAATAAAAAAAAAGAGGGACAGGGAATTAACCCCATCCCCCTCTAATTAAAAAACTAACTTAACTTACATCAAGTTTAGTACTTTAGTTTTGCGATAGTAAACATTCGCACCGGTCGTGATTGCAGTAAACGGATTGGAAACAATTCCATATCTCGTTTTGAATCCGATTTTCGGTTGGAACGTATTCTCACCCATAGCACGAACCATCTGTAGTGGAACGTACGGACAGTAGAACATACCAGCATCATATGCACTAGATCCCTTATAACCAACTACATAGAATTGGTCAGTTGTTCCGCCCCAATATGGGTCGATATAGACTTTCATCTTACCATTAAGAACACCAGCAAATGTTCGCTGAGAGTCATCAACGTCTAGGTTTGTTGACATTGCCGGAGCATAGTCAAGAATACCAGCCATTGCCATAGCAGATGCTACGTCAGAAGAACAGATCATAAAGTTACCTTTACCGCGTCGGGTTTGGATAGCAATTTGATTTGCATCTCGTTCTACTTGATACAATAGACCTTTGAATTTCTCAACCATCCAACGACCATTAGAGTCGGTGTTGAGGTCGAAAGTTCCAGCAGTTGTCGTATCAGTCTGCGCACCAGCTTTAGCAGCAAAATAGATTGTACGAATTACTTCCCGGTTAATTTCTGCAAGAATCTCAGAAGAAAGAATATTCGCAAGTTCTGTTTCAGCATCCAAACCGTGAACGGCTTTTAGATCCTGAGCAAGTTCTGTTGAGTACTCAGCTTTGAGAGCTCGAGTCTTAGCAGTAACGGAAGTTTTCTCAATGGTGAAAGCCATTTGAGCATAGTTAGTTCCGCCACCATCACCAAGAGCTTCAGCCTGGGTAGTAGTGTGTCCAGCACCAGTTGTCCAAGTACCATCAAACGGATTGTTGGTATTATCGGTAGCAACATGAGTACCAGTACCAGAGAAATCTGAATCAGCTTCGTTGTGTAGTGCTTCCGCCCCACCCTGTGAAGTGTAATGAGATTTCATGGCAAAGATCAATCCCGTAGGACCGGTCATAGGTTGTACACCACAAACGTCATAAGCGATCATCTGAGGCATTGCTCTACGAACCAAAGAAACTAAAATAGGATCCCACTTTGCAACTCCACCCGTGTCAGGCATAACACCTGCATCATTAGCGGGTTGCTCAGAAAGAAACTTCTCTTGATTCTCAAGTAGACGTAAAGTAACATCTCTACGATAAGTATCTTTAATTTCAGGAAGATCGGCATGTTCCATTACGGGTTGCCACTTGTCCTTTATTGTTTCTGATAAATACATTTACTTCTCCTTTATAAATTTAAAATATTAAGTTTTAAAACTTCACTTTCACGTTATCCATATATCTAAAATAAGATTACTTCTTTAAGTTAGAAATTGCAGCCATGACACTATCCATTCTACCATCACCTTTTCCATTAGTCACTTCTTTATTAGTAGCTGCTGTATTCTTATTATCTTCCAGTTTCTTATCTGATTTAAAGTAACTGTTTTTAATAATATTCAACTTCTCTTTATACTGCTTGTCTGATTCGTAATCAACATCTTCGGTTAACTCTTTCATTTTTTCAATGTCAGTATCAACCATGCCTTCTACGATATCTCGGAATGCGTCTTTAGCTTTATAAGTATTTAATTCATTCACCGTATCCATGTGCTTCTGAGTTTGCTCGTCAAGTTTAGTTTCCACTTCGGCAACTTCTTGTACAAGACTCTCAAAGACATCTTCCTTTTCTGCTGGAACATCAATATAATGTTCCTCAAACAATTTCTTCAAACCAGAAATAAAGCTCTCTGTGACTTCGTTGCGAACACCTTGTTCAACAGCGAGTTTATTTTCTTCCATCCATTCTTTAACAACATAATTCATATACTCATCCATTTTTTCAGTCATCTCTGTCTGAATGGCTTCTGTTTTCGTTTCCATATATGTCTTAGATTCATCTCGGATTTGCTTACGAATTTTAGAAATCTTAGACTTAACAGCAGCCTCAAAGATTGTAGCAGCTTTCGTTTTGAATTCCTCAGAAAGGTCTTCACCATCTACAAGAGCAGCAACATCTTCAGAAACATCTACATCAATATCTTCTTTCTTAGCCTTCTTAGATTCTTTCTCCTCATCATCATCTTCGTCATCTTCGTCATCATCATCTTTTTTATCTTTGTTCAACCAAGGAGGCATGCCTTCTTTTTTAGACTTTTTAGATTCTTTCTTAGATTTCTTAGATTCTACTTCTTCTTCATCATCCTCATCATCTTCTTCGTCATCTTCGTAATCTTCGTCATCTTCTTCTTTCTTTGCTTTGGCTTCTGCTTTAGCAGAGGCTTTGGACTTTTTTGTTTTGGGATCTTTTGCTTTGCCCTTACCATCTTCTCCATCAGGCTCTGAATTACTTCGACCTTCTTCATCATCAATATCAGGTAATCCTAATTCTTTATTAGCACTTTTCGCTTCTTCCATATCAACCTCTTCAAGTTTTCCATCATCTGTGAGTGTTTCTTTCTTTGCCATTGTTAATCTCCTAAAAAGTAATTTATTTCGTATAATATTTATAAGACTATAGATTTTGAAGGAATTTTGCAAAAACTTCTATCTTTTTCTGCTCGAGTTCCCTCGATTTTGCGTTCTCGATGGTTTTTCTCATACTATTTATATCTTGTTCTTTAATAACACCGTTGTCCCATATCCATTCTTTGCCTTCCATAATACCATCAACAAATGCATCAGGTGCTGACGGGTCAGCAACAATATCAACTGTGGATAAAACAAAGTCTTTCTGTACTTCATTAACACCATGTTTATTTGGTTTAACACTTCCCATACCTCTGGAAGATACACCAAGCTTAACACCCTCACTAATAAGATTTTTTACAATCTTACCATTTGGAGTATCCATTACTTTTGCTTTACCAATAAAATTTTTGCCATCTTCAACAAGTTCTTTAATAACGTGTGAAACCCTGTCTAAATTAATAACGGGTCCTGCTGGATGACCAAGTTCTCCAAGAGCTCGTCCCTCTGCAACGTAACGTCTATTAAAGTTATTTACTTCTTTCTGTAAAACAGCATGAGGATATATTCTGCCATTCTGATTTTTCATATCAGCTTGCATAAAGATACCTTTAATATACTGTTCTTTACTTTTACCTTCAGTAATATACTCAACCTCATTAGTATGTTCAGTTATTAATTTCATGTGTTTTCCCCTCGTTTCTTTATTCGTTCCGATTCTGCTCCACGAACTTTTGGTAATATTTTTTTTGCAATTCTTTTAATTACAGTTTTCTTTTTGTTTAACTTTTTTTCTAATGCTTCTCTGCCTGCTATAGATAACTCAGATTTCTTTCTATCCTTTAAAATCTTTTTTGTAATTATATCTCTTGCTTTCTTCAATGCTCTTGATTTTAATTTTTCAGGAGTTGCTCTACGCTTCATAGCAATCTTACGTTTCCGAGCAATTTGTTTTCCTTTTGTTTTCATCATTCTTGATCTTTTCATACGAGCTGACTTACTCATTATTTCATCAAGAACATTATTAATCATATCATCAATCTGTTTCATTATCTCCTTCCCACTCAGCATCTATTTCGTCATAGAATTTTTTCTTATCATCACCTTTTAATTGTGATGGACTTGTTACTCCATACTTTTTTAGTTTAGCATCAAAGAATTTTTTATAAGCTGCCTTGTCACCTGTTCCACCATCTTTACCTTCATCCTTTGGTGTGTCTTGTGATGCTTCCCATTCTTTATGTGACATATCAGAATGAACTTTATCACAATCATGGTTTTCAGTTCTTCGGCCATCACCACCAGCACATTTTTTTCTTGCACCATCAGACTTAATATACTCTACTACTTTATTAACAATACTTTCTTTTTTTGTTTGACTACTTCGTTTTTCTATTTCTTTATCACGTTCTGCTTGTCGTTTAGTTTGTTCTTTATCTTGCTCAGCTTTTCTAACAGCAACTTCTTTTTCTTTATTAGTACGCCTTAAAGAATTTTCTTTATCTCTATTAGCTTTCTTTACAGCTGATAAATCTTCTGCTAAATAACTTCTAAAAGTTTTCATTTATCTGCCTCTACAGGTGTTGGTGCAACCTCTGGTTCTGGTGCATTAGTTGGTAATTCATATTTGAAAGATGTTTTAAAATCTTCAATTGCTTTAAAAGATTTATCTTTCAAAATTTTTGTAATGCCGTCTTTAGCTTTATTTAATTTCTTACTAAGAATATCCTTTAATACAGAACTTTTAATATCAGTCATTGTTAATCCTTTCTTTCATTACATTCTTAATTGATTCAATTAATAAATTATCTGTAAGAGTACCTTCTTTAATCCACTCTTTAACTTCATCTTCTGTATCTTGATCTTTACCAGAAATTCTTCCAAGAACATCCTTTTTCCAGTCTGTCTTTTGAACACGTTCAATAGATTTAATATCGTCTGGTTTTTTCAATTTTTTTCTTAGGTCTGCTTTAACTTGTCCAGCACTTTTTGCATCAACATAGAATGATGGAAACCCTTCTACTTCTACTTTCCACATTGCTTCTGTAAATAAATTCTGTTTATAATTTTCAATAAAACTTTTAGTTTTTACTTTAAGAATAGATTTCATAGTGTTATGTGGTTTAAAATTCTTCATCTTCATCTCCCATGTCATCTTCTTCCTCTTCTGGTTTTTCTGCAGCTATCTGTTTATCAATTTCTTTAATCTGCTCTTCACTTTGTTGTAAAATATTTTTACGCAGATACTCTGATGAAATGTATTTACCAACATACTCCTCAGCCATTGAAACCAACTCAAAACGATCTCTCATAATCTCAGAGTTTTTCAACTCCATAAAATGAGAATCTTTAGCCCAGATATAATCAATACGATCTTTAATACTGGCCCAATCTTCTTCTTTAATAATACCTTTAAGAATCAACTGAACTCTTAGTATATCACAAAACAAATAAGAAAATCGTTGTCGTAACCGAGTAATAAACTTTCCAAACTTTACTTCATCTCTTGTAATCTCAGAAGCTCTTCCAAGGTTAAAAGATGTTGAATCTGTACCTTCAATCCTAGATACTGGAACATTTAAAGACTTGTACAGTTTCTTTCTGAAATATTCTATGTCATCTGTTTCACCAAGATTTTGTCCGCCAGGAAGTGTACTGATCTCAGTACCACGACCGCCTTCTCGTCTTGGCAACCAAAAATCTTCCAACATCGAAAGATGTTTTCTTTGATCTTCTACTTCTCCCGATGAAGCATTATAAATCATTTTCTGTTTATACCGATTCATTACTTGTTGTAAGTACTGCTCGGCTTTCAACTTCGGAAGATTACCAACATCAATATAAAATATTCTTCGTTCAGGAGCTCTTGCTAACCTATAGATTACTAGAGCATCCTCAATCATTCGTAACTGATTAAATGGTTTAATTGCTTTGTACAAATAACCAATAACAATTTGTTTGGATGTATCAATCAATCCTGAGTGAACATATGAAATTGCATCAGGTGCCACTTGAATAGCCTGTTGATTTGGCATACCTGATTGAAACGAATTTGTTGTCATAGAATCTGGTGTATAAACATAATACTCATTAACAGCTTTGACAAGCTCTGCACCAGTTCCACTTTTTTCTTTTTCAACTTCACGAATTTTATTAATATTCAAAGGATCAATAGGAACCAATTCTTTGATTCCATCTTTAGGTCTAGTATTATCAATAACTATATGGTGATACAACCTTGCATCTATGTACCACTTTCTAAACAAATCTGTACCGTTATGATTAAAATCTAACAAGTCCAGAATTGTAGAGAACTCTGTATGTATCTTATCTTTAATACCATCAGTATAATCTAACTTATCTAAATCAAGTGATACTGCTGGTTTTCCTTCTTCATGAATTACTGCATCATTAATAATATCTTCTACAGCTCCATCTACTTCTTGAGAAAATCCCATATCACGATATTTTTGAACTAAAACCTTTTCATCTTTTGCATCAACATCTTGATTAAGATAATGACCCATGATACCACCACCATCAACAACGGTAGTCGCACCATCAGTATTCTCAGGTGTTACAAAAGTTTTCCCTTTTTTCTTCTTTTTAGATTTTAACTCAAAACCAAATAATTCAATAGCCATAAAAAGTTTCCTTGTTTTTTTTCATAATAATAAGAGGAGTGGGTTAACCCACTCCTCTTGTTTATTCAGTTTTTATCAAATACCAATAATAGCTCGTAACTTACCAAGCTTAGCATCAAGTCCACCACCAGTAATACCGTTCTTATCACCTGTAATATGCCAAGCAATAGAATCGTCACCACCCATTACCGAATTAGCTGAAGTGTTTTTAGTTACCCAATAATTTACTGCGAAAGTTACTGCATATTCTTCGACAGCATCATTAGATTCCCATGCAACATCAATCGCTGCAACTTCAGTAGGAATAACTTCCATAAAATAAGATGAGATAGGGATACCCTGCCGACTAATTTGTGTAACGGTTCCTTGACCATAAGGATTGTCCAATGATTGATAATTAGCACCATGATTTTGAATCAAATGCATCCAACCTTCAAAAGCATGACGGATACTCATATCCACATCATTAAATACTGTTACTGTCCAATCAGCATATGTACGATCACCCGGAACTTTCAATTGTCGGCCAAGATAATTTACATCAATTGTAGGAACTGTAGATGCAGGCATAGACGTTCCTTTACAATGAAAACTAAAATCATTGCTTAACATTACACCAGCCGGTGGTGTAATACTACAGGCAAACAGATTGGGTCGTACCCCACCCTTGAATTTACTGCTAAAATTTGTAATTGTTGACATTATATTACTCCTTTAAGTTTTGTAAGTATTTATAAGATTAACCACCGATTTCTGAAAAAGAAACATCAGAACGAGCGGCAATAAAGTTCAATTGAATGTAATTGATAGACCTTGCAGGTTTAATAAAAATATCTCCTACAAACTGATTCGTATCAATAATTTGTCCAGTATTATTAGAACTATCACATACTACCTTAAAGTCAGTAATACCACGGCGACCCTGTACTTCTCGTAAGAAAGGAGCAACCATATTTGTAAACTGAGCTCGTGTAAACTCATCATTGAACTCAAACAACATAGCCTTAGCAGCAATCGAAATTGCTTTCTCCAAAACAATAAACAATCTTCGTACATTGATTCTATCAAACGCACTTGGAACTGTTTGCATTGTTTTATCACCCCAAAGAACTACACCAGCACCTGTCTGTGTAATAATAGGATTAATGCTTATCGGATACATTGTGTCACGATTTGCTTTAGTTGCTTCCCAAGAAAGTTTAACAATGTTCTTAATAGCACCACGATTCAATCCAGCAGGTGACCACCAGCTGTCATGAGAATAATCAGTTCTGGCACAAAGTCCTGCCATATCACCATTCATCGGAACATACATAAATTCATCTCGATATCGGTCATACTGATATTTCCAAGCACTATCCATAACTGCATAACTAGAAGAACCAAGAGCAGTATTATCTGTGGTAAGTGCTGAAACTTCAGAACCAGAATTATTAACAACAGATGCTCTTAATGGTGAAACAAATGCCATACAATCTTTTCGTGTTGCAGCTATATTATCTACAATCCAACGACCTGTCGTTGTAGAAGAAGCACCACCTAACACTAAAGTAATGTCAACAACTTCTGGAGTAATATACAAGTTAAACCCTGTTTGAAGAAGTGCATCTGTTTGTGTGTTATCATCAACACCACCTGTCATTGAACCACCTGGTACTGATTCAGAAGCAGTTGCACTATTAAACTCTTTAAAAGTTGTGCCCGCCTTTGTGTCACCAGCATCTCCACCTGCACCAGTTGCATTGGCAGTAAATTCTGTTACTAATCCAACATATGCATATTTAGATTCATTACGCATAACATTTACAACATAATTACTTGAACCATCAATTTTCTTTGCATCAGATGCTTTACTTACAAAAGCATGTTTCTCTAAAACATACCCAGGTGTTCCTGTCCAAAGTCCATCTTCATCAATAACAATAACGTGCATCTCATCACTAGCACCACCAGCATTGCCAACATCAGTTGATGTGCCAGGAGCTCTATCAAAGTTTGCAAGAAAAGTTGCATTAACTGTGGCATCTGCCCAACCATTAGCATCAATAGCCTCTACTTTTAAACTATTACCTAATGCGCCAGGATATTTTGCAACAAATAATTGATCCGTAAATGTAACTGAATCATATGCATCTTTATTATTTACAGCAACAGCCGTTCCTGCATCACTATCTCCAACAACACCGTTGCGTGCTGTTGCTCCTACATTTCTAACAACCCACAAATTATTGCCATAAGCAAGATAATTTGCAGCTGTCCAAAACCATTCAAATGTAGTTGCATCTGGTTTACCAAATATATCTACTAAATCGTTTTCTGTTCCTATCTGTGTTCTTTCCAGAACCGGACCCCATTGGAATCCACCAGCCATGGCACCAATCGTTGTTGCAACATTTGGTACGACAGTTGTTAAATCTTGTTCGGAAATATTAATTCCTGGTGATACTTGAAAAGCCATTTGATTTCTCCTTTTACATTCTTAATATTGATATAGATTTTACTTGTTAAACGTATGTACTGTTTTCCAGAGATCGCCTTCAGCATCTCTTTCATACACATCATTCAATCCATCATCAATAATACCAAAAGGGGTAGTCATATCATCAATAGTATCCATTTTATTTTGATATAATTTTTCCCGTATATTCTGATTACTCAATTCTTTAAAATATGATTGATCTACCAACCAACCAAACAAAACTAATGTAGTCACTAAATCATCATTAGAACCATCTTCAGCAGCAAATGTATCACCATTCGTTACAAAAGTTGTAAGTTCAGATATAATATCATAATCTGGGATAAGTAACTTATCTTCTTCCACCAAACTCTTTAGATTTGAACAACCTATCTTTTTAACTTGTTTAGTTGTTCTTACTCCATAAGAGATATCTGCACGATGGCCACTTGATATTTGTTGGCCATGTCTACCGTACCATGATACTGTTAATAGATTTTCATACTCTAAATCATGATGTAAAACATCGGCTACTTGAGCTCCAATGTCGTTACTTTCTACTAAAACATAAGCATCATTATACTTCTTTCCTATAGTATTTATAATATTTGGAAAAAGCAGCGGTGCTATGATGTTGTTTCTATATTTGGCTACTATCTTATATGGCACCTCAGATATATCAAATACTGTAAATGTGGAATAATCTAGTCCCTGTCCCCGAGCTGTATCAACTGTGATTGTATATAACTTTTCTTTTTCGGGTTCTACATAAACATCTAAATCTTCTTTTGACCATACTGGTGTGCTATAAGATAACTCTTGTAATTTCTCATATGATATAAGAGTATTTGAAGAACCCAGAAAATCTGCCTCATACTCTTGACGAAATGCTTCTTCACCAATATCAGAGATAATCTTTCTACGCCATTCTTGATCTCGTTCTGGAATACTAGTCCAATGAATCTTGAATGTCTTGAACTGGTTATTACCTTCTACAGCATCATTCCAGAACTTATAGAATAAGTTAAAACCATTTGGAGTAGATACCATTATAATCTTAGTGTCTTTACCAGATGAAATCGTAGGATAAACTGATTTGATAAATGCATCAGCAATCGTTCTTTGTACGAATGCAAACTCATCCAAGAACAATAATGAAAAACTATAACCACGAATTGCAGATGAAGATGTGGAAGAAGCTATAATCTTAGAACCATTCTCTAGTTCCAAGTTTCCTTTATTCCACTCAACAATACCTTGTTGTAAAAACTTTGGTAGATGTTGATAAGCTGTCTGTAATCTTCCAAGCAACTCTCTTGATGTAGATGCTTTGTTGGCCAACATACCAACTATCTTTGTCTTGTTAAATAATACATAATGTAAAATATAACCAAGACTTGTTACAGACTTACCAGATTGTCTAGCACTCTTTACAATAACATATCTATTGTCATGTAAAGTATTAATTAAATCTTCTTGATAATCATAAAGATTAAAAGGAACCAGTCCCTTATCAACGTGAATTACCTGAACATAGTTCTTTAAAAAATAAACAATATCATCACGACACTTTACATATTCTTCAACTTCGTGTTTGGTAAATTGTTGATTAACATTAGTCGGCTTTAATAGTCTATTACCTAAATAAGAATCTTCTCCCATTATTTTTTCTTACCTTGTAATAAGTCTTGAAGTTCTTTTGTGCTTCCTATAAATAAAGAATTATTTACAGTATGAGGATCTTTAACATCCTTCTCAATTTCTTTTTTTGTTTTTTGTAATTCCAAAAGTTCTCTGGTTGTATCAGATAAAGTTCTAACCAGTTGAGCAGTTACTTCATAAGCTCGAGCTGATTCAGATTCTTTTGCAACGGCAAGTAATTCTACAAGAGCTTCATTACCTTTCTCTATAAGAGTATGGTACTGTCCTCTTGAAAAATCATAGTCGGCGGTTAGGTCTGTCGTATTAGTTTCTACTGCTGGTGCTTTTTGTTTTCTATTTACTTCAACTGGTATCAAGTCACCTGTAACATCTAATACTTTATTTAATTTTTCAACAGTTGTTTTCTTCATTAATAATAATCAGTTTGTGTTGTTGTATATCCATAAGCATCATCAGCATCTGCTGTTGTCGGATCTGACTTAACATCAGTATTACTAACCTTTGTTGTTGAGTCAGTAGCATTGTATTTATTAACATCCACCTCTTTAATAATACTAACATCTTTTGTCGGACCGTAAAGATATGCTTTAACAGTAAATGTCAATGTATGTATAAGAGCTCGTCTTGTTAAGAAATCTCCTTCATAACTATCTTCCGTAGACAACCCACTAAAAATAATTGGTATATCTCTTTTAATACCCATTGAACTCATCTCATTCATTGTTACTTGATATGCAGGAGAAAAATATGGTAAAATCTGTTCAAGTATTTGTGTACCATCATCAGAATTTTTTACCATTACACTTAAAGTAAAATCAAAATCATATGGTATGGGTGTATAAATTGTAGTTAATTTAGTATTATCAGAAGCATGTGTTTTTTTAAATTGCTTAGTTGTTACCAACTTTCTTGTAGAATCATAATTGATCGCAGTAAATTCAAATGACATTCGTGGTAACGTAAGGCCTACTTTACCTTTACTGATATCTGTTGCTTCTCGTAATCTTACAAGAAACTTCTCAGCAGGACCGTAAGCTATAGGAACTCTAAACTCCTCTTGAGTCACATTAGACGAATTGACGCGTCTTACAATGATATCATTAAATACTGTACCAAATAATATAACAATATTTCTTATATTCTTATTATAAAAATAAGTACCAAACATTAAGTTACCTCACCGAATGGATTTGATTCTGAAAAATCAAGAATAGAATCACCTTCCGTTTCAAATTCTTTATTATCTGCAAATGGTGTCGTTGGTAATTCTTGATAGTCTGCGGCCGATGCCTGCGACCATACTGCACCACTTACATCACCAGTAACATCAGTTGAAGCTGCAAATGTTCCAGATGTGTCATTAACTCTTAATGCTCTTGTTGAAGAATCCCAACTAACAACAACACCCTTACCAGTTGCGGCTGCAAGACTTGCTCCTTGATAAACTGATTCATCAACACTAAATGTTCCACTACCACCAGCAGTCATAATCAAATCAATAGCAGCTGATTGTTCTCTTTCAATATTATCTATATCAGCAATACCAGTTTCTAATTGTTCCTCACTATACTGATACAACTCACAAGTAATATCAAAACTATAATTCTTTCCAGCTTGATAAAATGGTTGTTCGTGTTCTACAAATTTAATCTCAAATAATCCTTTACTTATTGGTAAGAAAACTAAATCTCCTTCCAATGGTTTAGACATATCTGTTGCAAGTTCAAATCTATCTTTATGAACTGTGAATATAACTTCATCACGAACATCCAAACCAAACTTACTAACCAAATCTCCTTCACCACCAAAACCTTCAGTCGTTTTGAGATACATTTCAATTTCATACGCAGTAGAAAACTTGGCCAATACATCTTCACCAAGCAACACATCTTCTTTAACTAAAGTTCTTGGTATATAAAATACATCTAATCCGTGTATTTGTATTACCTCACTTGTTAAAGAGTTTATCAACTCTTGTTCAGCATGTGATGTTGTATTTTGAAAATATAGATTAGTTGGCATTATGCTATAAACCCATCAGGTGGAAGTTCCCATTTCATATTCATTTCTTCTTCTATCTTATTAATCTCGTCTACAGCTTCATCATAGATTGTTTTGCCGTTAAGTGTAACACCACCCGGCAATTGAACTCCTTCAAACTTCTTTAAGTTCTCTCCCCATTGTCTTTTAATTAATGACGTACAATATTTCTTTAAAAACATATCATCATATACTTCTGTATATGTATTGGGGTCTAATATACGATAGGCTTCTATAATAAGAACATCTCCAACAGTAAATTTTTCAGACCAATTTGTTTCTAAATATAATTTATTTTGTTTACGATTAAAAAGAACAGTAGCATTAACAGTAAATAAATGATCTACCATTGAAAAGTTTTGTAATGACATCTGCCAGTTGATTAAAGAAGAACCACTAAATGTATTCAAGTCCTGAATACGCAATTGAAATTCTTCATTAAAGAAACCAGTTTGAAATGCATTAAAGTTTGGAATAGGTAAAACTCTTATAACACTAATAACAGGGTCAGCCATAGCAATATATTCATTGTCAATATCAGTTTGTGTTACTGTGTGTTTAAGAAAAACTTTCTCTACACCATCAAAATGATATTCAGCAAAATACTGAAGTGCATCATCCATACGATCAGACATTTGTTCATCATCCACATTGATTTCAATAACGGGATGTCCCAATCGTCTTAAACAATAATCTTGTAATAGTGTTCTTGATGTGATTGCCATAGTTTTATCCTAATGCGATTGCCATAGTTACAGCCTTTGAAGTTGCAGTTGCCTCGTCTACACCAGCAGTTGTTACATTACCAACTACTACGATAGAATCATCCGACTTTCTTGTGTATATCTTTTGGTCAGCAACATTAATACATATTTCACCAACAGCTAAATCGCTTGTGGTTGGTATAGATGATGCTGTTTCACTTTTCTTCGGTTTGATTACTATCGCCATCTACTGGCTCCTGTTTAGAAATTTCTTCTTTTAATTTTATGATTGTTGCTTCCAACTGAACATTCTGTGCTACACTTTCATTCAGTCTTGTTTGTAGAATATTAATAATATTCTGTGCATACTTTATTTTCTCATCAAACTCATTCTGTTCCATAAAACCTCCATTGTTAAATTAAGCCCATGCTAATGATGTTGCGTGTACTCTTGTTTCCTTTGATCCTGCTGACTGATTATGTGTTGTAATTTTATATCGCATATCAGTACCAGAAGCACTATTTGAAAATGCTACATTGTTTGCAGTTACAATCTTTTTAGTTCCACTTCCCCAAGTACCTTTATCTACTAGTGTTGCTTGATCCCATCCTGTTCCACCATTGCGGGATACCCAAGCTTTAATATCTGTATTTAATGTTGTAGTACCTGATCCATTTTCTATTAACATACAAATGTCACCTGTCGTTGGTGCAGACAATGCTGTGTTTGCTACAGATTGAAGTGTTAGGTTTGCACCAGATGAAATAGCTGAAGTTGGTCTGCGAATTACAACAATACCAGAACCACCAGCACCAGAAGCCATACCGTTACTCCAACCACCACCACCTCCTCCAGTATTTGCTGTTCCTGCGACTCCGTTGGTGTCTGACCAGAAACCGCCAGCCCCACCTCCGTGTGAAGTTGTGCCAAGAGTTCTTCCTGTCCAAGCAGAACCACCGCCACCACCAGCATAACCAACAGCAGAACCTGTTATAGATGAATTTAATCCTGCACCACCATCACCCCCATTATATGGTGAAGGACAAGACCCTCCAACTCCTGCGGCCCCACCACCACCTCCTCCGGCATATGGCCCGCTGGCTTGTCCGAATCCAACTCCCCCAGCATAACCCTGATTAGCAGTACCAGCCCCACCAGCACCAGATGAAGATTCACCACCTCCTGATCCACCTCCTGATCCACCAACTCTACCAGCAGGAGAAGCTGGATTTGCATAGTAAGAACCTCCACCACCTCCAACTGAAGTGATTGTAGAAAATACTGAATTACTACCATCGGGGCCATAACCCGTAACAGAAATTGAAGCACCACCTGCACCAACCGTAATACCTGTAATTGTAGTAGCAGCTACTGCAAATCCTGTTGCGGTTCTAAAACCTCCAGCACCACCTCCAGCACCAGACCAACCACCGCCGGCACCACCGCCAGCAACCACAAGATATTCGTAATCTTGTGCTGTATCAGTAGTGAAAGTGCCGTTGCTTTGAGTTGTAGTCCATTTGTAATATGTATAATCTCCGTCTACAGTACCAGTAGAAGCAACAGAGCCAGTAGATGATGTAGTTACACTTGACGATGTTCCACCTTGATAATATTTTGCAATACCAGAACCACCAACTAATTCATTGGTAGAAGCACTAGCATCAATTCCAGTTGTATCATAATATTCATCAATCACTTGGTCAATCAAATTAAACTTTGCAAGGTTGTTTGCTGTCTGAGTTTTAAATGCGAGTATAGCAATATTATTTTCCATTGCTGATGTATCAGTTGAAACACCAGTTAAGTTACTACCATCTATTGCAGGCAGTTTTGCATTACCATCTAGTTGTACTACATTGTTTGCCGCAGTACCAGCAGTCAATGTTGCAGCTGTTCCTAAACCAGTAATCTTTGACACAGCAATTGCGGCACCAGCTGCGACTTTAACATTTGTTATTGCATCAGCTGCTATGTCTGCAGCCGCAACAGCATTTGCAGCTATCTTAGCTGTAGTAACAGCATCATCTTCTATTGCATCTGTTTCTACTCTTTGTAATGCCATTCTATTTCTCCTTTATTTCCATGCTAAACTCGTTCCGTGTATTCTTGTTACTTTTCCTGTAGCGGATAAATTACCTGTACCAATTACAACAGTACCCGGATCAAAGTTAGTTATTTTACCATTAGCATCATAACCACTACCAGATAAATTAGCAGCTGTTAAAGTAACTTTAATATATCGTGCTGTAACAGTTGACACACCAGATATTAAACTAATAGACCCACCACTAGCAGAATGACCAGCAAAATTAATTTCTCCTGCAGCTGTTCCACTACTAACATTTGAAATATTATTAGAATAAAGTATAGAATCTTGTGAAATACCAGACATATCCCAAGCAGAATATGTACTGTCATCAGTTGAATATGTAATGGTATATTGCATATGATCTCCAGCACCTCTATAAGTACCAATTCTTAAAGTACCAGAATTAAATATATAATTTTGTCCCATATCCCATTTTAAATAACCATTAAGAGCAGTAGTAGCAGTACCTCGTCCGGATTCGTGATTATTGTCTGTTAATTGTGTAAAAGCTCCAGCAGAGTTATTCCATTGCCATCCAAAGTTTCCAGAATAACTTACTGTTGGTGAAAGAGCACTAAAAGTTGAAGGTGCCGTTGCTGCCGTATAACTCTGGTTCTTTGTTTCAACTTTATATCTCATACTAGTCGTTGCAGCTTCTGCTGGTGTGTTTGCAGTACCACCCATACTTGCATGATTAGAACAATAGTAATATAATGTTGGTGCAGATGCAGCCACAACAATTTGTGTATATGCATTAGCACTTCCCGGAGTTCCACTTTCTGTAACACCAGTTGTATATTCTGTACTACCAGCTGCGTCTGCCGCAGTTGCAAATTTAAATGTGTGTCCCGATATATCAGAATTAGATGTATCAAACTTATAAGTATATCCTTCAGTTAAAGTTTGAATTGCTTGTGCTGTTCCATCAACTTTAAAAGCTGTTGATAATGCTGATTGTGTTTCTCCGTGAATTAATAGTTTTGTGTTTGAATCACTAGTGAAAGCAGTTGTACTAGGTGTAAAATTTGCAGTATAACGAGCATTATTAGAAATTCTAACTTCATCAATATAACCTTTAAAGTAAGCACCACGGCCTTGTCTACCAATCCAAGGATTAGAACCATTTGATTGTAAATTTTGATTAGATGCAGTATCAGTACTATAACTAGGTTCTGTTCCATCAACAAATATTTTTATAGAGCCACTACTACGAGAAACAGCAACATGATGCCAAGTATTTTGTGAAATTACATTGAAGGCTGTTATTTTATCATAAGTGGAACTACCATTATATAATTCTAATCTTACTGCCCCGGTTGGTGTTAAATCAAATGTATAATCATAATTTGGACCTCCCCAAGCACCAGAACCAAAAATAACATCATCAAATGAACCAGGTGCTTCTGTACAATAAATCCATGCTTCAAATGTAAAATCATTTGTACCAAAATCAAAATCAGCATGATCGGTTATTGCCATACCATCATTACTACCATCAAACAACATTGAATGTGTACCAAACTTTTTTTCTACAGTTGATAAAGCCGCACCACCATTTGCTGTTAATGCATGAGCTGAACTACTGTGATCTTGATATGCACCAACAGCTGATTGTGCTGCTCGTATTGTCACATCTTTCGTCATAACAGTCCCAGGCATTGTAACATCATTAGCTGCATAAACATTACCACTTCCCCATGTACCTATCTTTGCCAAAGTCGTATCAACATAATTTAATGCATCTCTACTTACACCTGCTTTAACATCTGTATTGATTGTTGCTGTTCCCAGTTCATCTTCAGTCTGTAAAACTATACTTGCTTTTGTTGGTGTACTCTCTGCTGTCGTTGTGGTTGATATAAGAGTTTGATTACTATTGGATGAACCACTATAATACTTTACACCAGCACTACCAGCTAATGTTTCATTTGTACTAGCACTTGCATCAACACCCGTTGCGTCCTCATAGTCATCAATCACTTGGTCAATCATATTAAACTTTGCCAACTGTTCAACAGCACCAATATGTAAACCCAATCGTGATAATTGATTTTCTATTGGTGTAAAATCTGATACAATACCAGTTAGTTGAGTCCCATCCAGTACAGGCAAATTACCACTACCATCAAGTTGTAATATCTGGTTTGCACCAGTTCCAACATCAAGTCCCGCTACAGTACCAACTGCACACTTAGTATGAGCAATAGCTGCACCACTAGCAACCATAGAGTCAACGATTGTTCCATCTACTATGTCGGTGCCTATAACTGTAGCATCAGCAACTTTTGATGTGGTTATTGCGTTGTCTGCTATCTCAGCTGTCTGTATTCTGCTTAGTGCCATTACTTTCTGGTAGTTGAGGTGTAAAAGTTAAGTTACTATCTGCTTCTAAATCAAACCCTAAGAAGTCAGCTTGTTGTTTTGCTACTGGTTCGTATCTATCTGCAAAGTCATCTACAAACGAATGAAGTAATGAAGTATTTGCAACACCAGAACTTCTTTCTTCTACTAGGTATTTATCAATTTCACGTTTTGCACTAGACACACAAACACCTACTTGCTCAAGATATTCTTGATTACCACACTTTATTATTCCGTTCTCTCGAACTTCCCGTGTAGATTGTGTCATTGCTCTCTTGATATGGGACTTGACTTGTGCCTTCTCAAATTCTTCCTCAGTAATATCACCCATTCGTTCTTTGAGGTCATCGTGCATTTTAGAAAGAGTTTCAATTTCTTTCAGAGCTCCTTCGACCTTGACAAGAACTTCAGCACCCTGATTATCAAGTTTAGCAGTTTGTACTTCTAACAACTCTCGTTTCAAGTCATCTTCTTCTTCAAGAATTTTTCTCTTTTTAATTTTAATCTTAACTTGTGTTTCCATGAAACCAAACTTAGCTTCACTGAGAGCTTGTCGTTTACGACACATCTCTGCTGATATTTGTCGTAGTCGTGTCCAATCATCTGCCTGAGAACAAGTCAAGTTCTTAATCATAAACTGACTTCTTGACCTATCCCATATACGCTCTGTGTACTGGACTTTCTTTGCGGCTAAATCTGCGTTGTGTAAATTCTCAACAAGTGTTTTGCCACCATAAGATTTGTGTTCTACGATTGCTCCGAAAGAACGAACAACTAAATCAGTTGATTTTTCTTCTGTAGTCTGTTCTACTTCCACTCTTGTTTCTTCATTCATAAACTGCTCCTATGTAAAATATTAAATGTTACTATATATATACTGTTTGTTTTTCCTTAGTATTGTGAACCAGCATTAGAACCAACATTACCTATTAAATTCCCAACATCAGTAGCGTTTGCGTCTGATACCGTACTAAATTTATCAATTACATCAATCCATCCATCTCCACCGCACGCATATCCATGTGTTGTTGAAGTAACACCACACATATTACTCCTTGCAACTGTTAAATCTCCTGCATCAGTAGCATTTTGTGTCCCAGTATCAAAACTAAATTTATTTATTACAGCAATGGTTGCACCACCAGCAGCATAACCATGAGTCGTTGATGATACCTCAGCGTGCGATCCAACAGAATTTGTCAAATCTCCTACATCAGTAGCATTTGTTTGTGATGCAAATGGAAATTTCTCAATTACATCTATACCCGGATATGGATAACCTCCAGCACAATACCCATATGTTGCTGAGTTGTGACCTGACATCTGACCTTTAGCAGCTGTCAAGTCTGCCCAATCTGTAGCATTTCCGTCTGTAGTAAAGCTAAATCGTTCAATTACATTTGTAGTTGGATAACTACCACATACAAAACCATAATTTTCTGATGATTGTCCTGCAAGCTCACTTTTTGCAACTGTTAAATTTCCTACATCGGTTGCGTTTCCTCCACCTGCAAATGACCACTTATCTATTACATCTCGCAACCCACCACCACCACCACTTGGATATTGGTATCCTCCAGAACAGTAACCATGTGTTTTGGATTTCTGTCCACAAGGGTTATCACTTCTACCATCAGAAAGATTACCAGCATCAGTACTATTTCCATCAGATGTCAAACTAAATTTTTCTATAGTTTTTGAATCACTTCCATCTGCACCACCAACAGCATAACCATAAACAGATCCTTGAAAATTATATGGTGACACATCCCCACTACCTGCACCTACATTAGTCCATACGTTAGCACCAGCGGTTGCATCAGTACACACATACATTTCCCCACTTGTACTATTCAACCATTCTGTTCCTAGAGTTTTATTAGAATCTATTGCTGGGTCACTTGCACTTGTCAAGGGACCTGGCTTGTTTAATAGATTTGCACCAGTACCTGCAGGTATCTTTGCGTTGGCATCTAACTTAACAAGATTGTTGGCTCCACCAACATCTTCTATCATTGAAATGTCTACTTTATTTAATGCCATTTGTTTTCCTTAGTATTGACAAGTTCCCTGATAACCTACTGTTCTTGTTAAATTTCCCACATCAGTCGCATCTCCATCTGTACTAAAGCTGAACTTGTCGATTATATTATAATAAGGGTTTCTACCACCTATTACATATCCGTATGTAGTTGATGAGGTTCCTGCTGGTTGATAACGAGCTTGAGTTAAATTTCCGACATCCGTAGCATCGCCATCAGAAGCAATTGCCCATTTATCAATAACATTTGAGCTAGAACCTGAATAACCACCACCCAAATATATATATGTTGAAGAACTAGAACCTCCACCTGCACCACTCCTGCCAACGCTTAAATTTCCCACATCCGTAGCATCGCCATCACTACTAAAAGAATATTTATCTATAATGTTTGAGTTACCGGAACGATAACCACCCATAGCATAACCATAAGATTCAGATGTTCCACCTCCTACTTCACCTCCAGCAACAGTTAAATTCCCAACATCACTGCTACTAGATGTTGCTCCAAACGCAAATTTATCTACGACATCTGTATAAGTAGGAGAAGCACTTTCACCTCCATTCATATATCCGTGTGTGGAAGAACTTGAACCACCAGCCGTTCTTCTTGAATGAGTTGTATCACCAACATCAGTAGCAGTTCCACCACTAACCATAGCAAACCTATCTATGATATTTGAATAAGGGCCACTAGCACCACCTTGCATATAACCATAACTGGTAGTAAAGTCCGTTGCCCCAGCCGAACCAAATCTTGCTACTGTCAAATCTCCTACATCAGAAGAATCACCATCGGATGTAAAGCTAATTCTTTCAATATCGGTTTGATATGTGCCATTTGTTCCACCACAAGCAAAACCATACGATTCACCTTGAAATTGTAACTTTATATCACCTGTCCCTGCTCCTACATTAGTCCATACGTTAGCACCAGCCGTTGCATCAGTACATATGTAAACTTCTCCTGAAGTTTTATTAACCCACTTTGCACCAAGTGTAGAATTTGTATCTATAGCTGGATCACTCGTACTTACAGTAGGTCCCGGAACATTAGTTAAGTTTGTAGCACTCAATGCTGGCAACTTTGCGTTAGCATCTAATTGTAATATTTGATTTGCACCAGTACCAACATCTATTCTTGCTGTTGCAAGAGTACCTGTAGTAAAAGCAGAACCAGACAGAGCCGTGACTTGACTACCATCAATAGCTGGTATCTTACTGCTACCATCTAATACGATAGTATTGTTTGCTCCAACTGTATTTGTTACATTAACTGTCATTTGTTTTCCTTATAATTGAATACTACCATTTCCAGGTTCACCTCTATTATGTGTCAAGTTACCTACATCAGTAGCAGTATTATCTGAAGCAAAAGCAAATTTTTCTATTGTATCTCTATAGTACTGTCCTTGAGCACTATCACCTTTAGGAAAACCACCCATAATATATCCATGTGTAGATGATGCATTGCCCATAGCATTTTGAGAAGTCACAGTAAGAAGTGTGCTTCCACTTGCAACGGTACTACTATCTGATGCTGTAGACATTTTATCTATTCTGGTTATACTAGGTGCAACCATTGTACCCATACACCAAGTATAACCATCTGAACTACAAGTTGCAGAAGGTATACCAGAATGAACAAGATCACCGATATGATGTGTTGCTGTTTCTGATGAGAAACTCCACTTATGAATATATTCAGAGTTAGTACCAGCTGCTACTCCTCCCATACTATAACCATGTGATGAAGAACAAGCACCTTTGGCATAATCTCTGCCATTAGGTAAAAGATCACCAACATTAGTTCCACCTCCATCGGTTGCAAATGAAACTTTTTCTACTTTTTGTAATGGTGTAGTCACCGCAACTCCACCTTGTACCCAACCATGAGTTTCTGAAGTACAACCACCAGCTGAACCTTGATTTGTAGATAAATCACCTACATCAGTAGTATTAGCTGGTGCAGACATACCAAACTTTTCAATCCAATTCTGATAACCACTATGGTACCCACCCATACAATAACCATGAGTTGTAGAAGCTGCACCTGCAAGACTATCTCTAATAGATGTTAAATCACCTTGGTCTGTACTATTACCATCTGAAGCAAAAGAATTTTTATCTATACTCGCAACATCATAATAAGGGCCGGGATTGTTGGGTCGCCAATATCCACTCGCACAGAAATATGATGTTGTACAATTAACAAAATGAAACGGTGCCACATCACCTGTACCTGCTCCTACATTAGTCCATACGTTAGCACCAGCAGTTGCATCTGTACATATATAAACTTCTCCTGAAGTTGTATTATGCCATTCAGTACCAACACCACCAGAAGGATTTGTGTCTATTGCTGGGTCACTAGCTGACGCTGTTACACCCGTGGCAACACCAGTTATCTGACTACCATCTACGGCAGGGATATTACCAGAACCATCATATACTAAAAGTTTACTGGCAGTAATACCAGTATTCTGCATCATTGAAATGTCAATTTTAGTTAATGCCATTTGTTTTCCTTAGTATTGTGAGCCTCTTAAACCTCTACGATTAGATACAAGATTACCTACATCTGTTCCTATACTTTGTGAAGCAAATGCAAATTTACCAATATGGTTTGACTGAGTATCACCACCTCCAGCAACATAACCATGTGTTTTTGATGATGCGCCTGCATTATTCGTAGCACCAGTATGTAAGTCACACCAATCTGTAGAATTACCGTCTGTTACAAAACTAACTTTATGAACCGTTTCTGGTGCCGGCGATGCATTATTACCACCCATTAAATAACCATCTGTTGCAGTTTGACCTGCAGACCCGTAGCCAAAGTTTTGTGAACCCGGAATAGTACCAATTAATGCAGCTGTGGTATTTGAAGCAAACGAAAATTTATCTATATTTGCATTACCACCACTTCCGTCCATTCCATAACCATGTGTTGCTGAGTTAGTACCAACACAACCATAACGACCCGAATATAAATTTCCATGTGTTTCCTGTGCGCCTTCTGAAGCAAAAGACATACGTCTTATTCCAATATTTTGGGAATATCCACCTAAAGTATAAACGTGTGTCGTGGAAGATGCACCACCCATAGAATTATCAGTAGTTATTAAAGAACCTACTTCAGTCCCAGTTGTATTTGAAGCAAATGCAAATTTTTGTATTTTGTTTGATGAGCTCGGACCTGTATAACCTCCAGCATGATAACCATGAGTTGTTGAATATCCAGAACTACCTTCAGAAGAAAGTTCAAATAAATCTCCGTGATCTGTAGCATCTCCATCTGTAGCGAAACTAAATTTTTCAATTCTGTCAACCGTACCTGGCAAGTTACCACCAGCAGCGAAACCATAATTCTCACCACCACCATGAAAAGGTGCCACATCACCTGTCCCTGCTCCAATGTTAATCCATACATTAGCACCAGCCGTTGCATCAGTACATATATAAGCCTCTCCTGAAGTTGTGTTATGCCACTCTGAACCAACACCACCAGAAGGATTTGTATCTATTGCTGGGTCACTTGCATTCTTTGTAGCACCCGGAATATTTGTTAGTAGACTTGCATCAAGTGCTGGCAACTTTGCGTTAGCATCTAACTGTACAAGTTTATTTGCAGTAGTACCAACATCAATACGAGCAATTGGAATTGTACCAGTAGCAATGTTACCAGCTGCAATAGTGGTAACTTGACTTCCATCGACAGCTGGAATCTTTCCAGTACTGTCTAAAAACAGAAATCTATTTGCTCCTACTGATGTTCCATCTACAATTATATCTGCCATTTGTTTTCCTTTTTCTTAATATTGCGTTCCTGCCGCCCCACGCCTTGCTACGGTTAAATCCGCAACGTCTGTCGAGTTCCCATCTGACGAATAATTATATTTCTCGATTACATTATGAGTTTCCCCTCCTGCGGAGTACCCATACGTTTCAGAAGCCGAACCAGACCGTTGCCTATTGCTTGCCAATAGATTCCCAACATCAATTGAATTTCCATCAGAAGAAAAACTAAATTTCTGAATCACATTAGAACCTGTCCCACCGTGAATATATCCGTAGTCTGCCGATGATGTTCCTGTAACATAATCAAGATTACCTAACAAGTTGCCCACATCGGTTGAATTGCCATCGCTTGAAGTGGAACCTTTATCAATAATATCATAGGAGCCAAATCCACCAGAGCAATAATAATGAGTCGTAGAGGACGAACCGCCTGCCCAATCTCTGGCTTGCGTTAAATCCCCAACATCAGTCGCGTTTCCATCAGATGAAAAAGAATTTTTATCAACAACATCATTAGTAGGCCGCCCCATGTGGTAGCCGTAGTCTTCACTAGAGGCACCGCAAATCCCTGAATTGCCAACGGTCAAGTCACCAATGTCTGCCGCATCACCATCCGATGAAAAAGAATGTTTGTCGATAACGGTATGACCTCCATCACCACCACCACCGTTGTATCCATAGTCTGAGGATGAACAACCAGACCTACCATATACTGATATGGTCGCATTACCAACATCTGTGGCATCGCCTTCCGATGAATACGAATATTTGTCTATTACGTTTCCAAACCCACCTGCGTAACCGTTAGAAGCATAGCCATATTGTGTCCCACCAAATGACCACGGCTGTACATCCCCACTACCTGCTCCTACATTAGTCCATACGTTAGCACCAGCGGTTGCATCAGTACATATGTACATTTCACCACTTGTACTATTTAACCATTCTGTTCCAACACCACCTGAGGGATTTGTAGAAATTGTAGGATCGCTTGCAGAGATTGTTGCAGATACTATACCAGTTAATAGACTTCCATCAATAACAGGAAGATTTCCAGAGCCATCTAGTTGTACCAGTTTATTTGCTGTTGTTCCAACATCTAAACGTGCTGAAGCAATAGTACCACTAGCAACATTGGAAGCATTCAGAATTGTTATCTGACTACCATCTTTTGCTGGTATCTTACTATTAGTATCAGCAACCAATATTTGATTGGCACCGTTTACTTGACTATCTGATATAGAAATTATTGCCATTTAGAAAGTTCCACCGTCAACTACATTTGACCATGCTGGTGTTCCACTATTTGATTTAAGAAAATAACCATCAGTACCAGCTGCTGTAACTTGTATTGTTCCAGTACCATTACCATATAATATTCCATTAGATGTAAATGTTGATGCACCAGTTCCACCAAATCCAACTGATAATTGTGCAGGAGTTGTCCAAGTCCCACTTGTAACTATTCCAACACCTGTTGCACTTGAAGTATTAAGTCCTGTTCCACCATAGGTTGCACTAATTGCTGTACCATTCCAAGTCCCAGTTCCAATCGTTCCTACAGTTGTTATTGCAGCTTGACCTGTCCATGCAGTATCAATAACAATATTATCTGATGTAACAGTAATACCAGTACCAGTATTAACATACATAGTATTTCCAGTTTTACTTAAACCATCACCTGTTGTTATTTGTCCTGTACCAGAAAACTGAGAAAATAAAATTTGTGTTGTTCCAAAAGTAATGGCAGTATCTTGTGTCATTACATAACCATTATCTGCATTAGTAGTTCCACCTTCACAAAAGAAGAATACACCAGAATTTAATTCGCCTGCTGTATCTGCATCAGTTGCTCTGGTTAAAACCCAGTTGGAAGAACCATCACCAACAGTAGTTACTTTGTAAATACCATTTGCAGTATTACCAGTTTGGTCTTTAACTAATACTCTATCATTGAGTGAAAGTGCTACACCATCAATTGTAATTGCAGCTTGTGTTCCTGTGTTAGTTAAAGTTGCACCAACACCACTAACACCATTATTATATGTAGTACTTAGGTTTGTTGTGGTTGCAGCTTTAACCGAATCTTTTACTTCTAATCCAGTTAAGTTATTATCAACATATGTTTTAATTGCCAATGCACTTGCAAGAGTTGTATGAGTTCCTGCAACAGTTGATAAGTCTGTATCAAGAGCAGTAATACCATCTAATAAATTTAACTCGGTTGCACTTGCAGTTACTTGCGTTGCAGAACCACTTGTACCAATCCAAAATTCTGATGTCTTAACAACATCAATATGTTTATTTGTATCAAGAACTACTGCTTTTCCTGCATAAGCATTTCCAACAGTCGTATCTAAATAATTTAATTGTGCTGTTGATGCAGTACAACCATCAAGTTTATTTAATTCTCCTGAGTCTGATGTAACCCCAGCAAGAATATTTAACTCAGCAGTCGTTGATGTAACACCATCAAGTTTATTTAATTCTGTTGCAGATACAGTTACTTGTGTTGCCGAACCTGTTGAACCAAGATAAAGTGCATTAGTTTTAATTGCATCTACATGAGAATTGTTATCTGTTAGTATTGCAGATGCCGCAGTTAAAGTTCCATTGGCATGATCTAATAGTTTAGTAAAATAAGAACCACCGACAATTACAGCTGTCCTAGTTCCACCCAAACCATCTGCATGACCAATAAATAACTTGCCTAATCCTTGTTCGTCACCACTACCATCATCTGACGAATAAGAATACCCTAATTCACCAGTAGTAAGAGTACCACCACTAATATGAGAATTAGGTATTGTGTTATTCGTTGATCTTTTTATTTGTATTTGATTGGCCATAGTTTATCCCTTTTACATTGTTCCTGCATCAAAAGCTAAATCAGTAAATGCTTTTAATTCATATCTTGATGTATTTGAGTTCCAAATTAATAAAGAATCATTTGGTGCAGAAGATGAATCAACATCAACTGCGGCATTAACTGTTATAGTTCCTCGTACTTCTGTAGAACGAACAACCTGTGAAGCTGCTATACCCGGTTGTGTTACTTTAATAACATTCGGAGAACCAGCAGCTGCTTGTACAACAACATTTGCCATTACTTAGTTACCTCTGGTCTAATAGTTATTACTCCTTCAATAACTCTTGTAACTGTTGAATCGCTGTGTGTAATTTGTAAATCATAAACATATCTACCTGCTTTAAGTGCAGCTGTCTGTACAGCTGTCAATGACATAACAATAACACCACTTGTATGTGGTGTTGATTTAGTTGCATTGATTGTTGTATATGCAGTTGACGTATAATTCTTTCTTAATTGAGATGTCGGAGTATATGATGTCAAGTCCTGAACTGTTGCACCATCTGTTTGATATACAGTAATTGACTTAGAAAAAGTCGAGCCTTGATCTATTATCTGATTTAGTATTGATGCCATTGTTTATCTCTTATCGGTGTTTATGTGTATTTATAATTTTGTACTACTATGTTGTGACTTTGAGTTTTTCTTAGTATTGTTGACTACCACCCAATTCACTTCTACCAATTGTTAAGTTACCTACATCTGTAGCAGTTCCTGTTGAAGAAAAAGAAAACTTATCAATTACATTAGAATCGCCATTTGATACACGATAACCACCCATTGTATAACCATAAGTAGTAGATGAAGCACCTGCCGCCCAATTCTGAATACTCTGAGAAAGTGTACTTCCACTAGCTACTGAATCACTATCTGATGCTGTAGACATTTTATCTATTCTAGTAGTATAACTAGCTGGAAAAGATCCTACTGTATAAACATAACCATCTGTACTTTGTGTGGCACAACCACCATTGCCAGCAATAAGTGTTCCCACAGCATATGTTGCTGTTTCAGATGCATAATCAAATTTATCAATTTGGCCATCACCAGGTGAATTATATCCCCCCATAGTATAACCATATGTTTCTGATGAACCACCTCCAACATAATCTGTACTATATTGCATAACATTACCAACTAGAGTAGAACCTCCATCTGTTGCAAACGAATATTTATGGGCTATTCGAGCACTGCCAGTTGGTGAAGGATTTGTATATCCGCCAGCTACATATCCGTAAGCAGTAGAAGTTATACCACAACCTGTTTGCCAACCAGTAGTTAAATCACCTACATCTGTAGAATCAGCTGTAGTAGCCATAGCAAACTTATCAATTGTAATATTAGTTGCCCAAGTACCGGTTGCATAACCTCCAGCCAAATATCCATGTGTTGTAGAAGATGTCCCTGTTATTCCTCGTCTAGCAAGTGTTAAATCACCTTGATCTGTACTATTACCATCTGTAGCCATAGCATTTTTATCAATAGATGCGTGATTTGGTTGATAACCACCAGAAGTAAAATATGATGTTGTACAATTAACAAAATGAAACGGTGCCACGTCACCTGTACCTGCTCCTACATTAGTCCATACGTTAGCACCGGCTGTTGCATCTGTGCAGATAAATATTTCACCATCAGTTGTATTTTTATATTTTATTCCGACACCACTAGGATTGGTGCTTAAGGTAGGGTCACTAGCACCAGACAAAGTTGTACTCATTCCCGTCAATAAACTTCCGTCTACTGCTGGGACTTTTGCATTACTGTCCAGTTGTACTAATTGATTTGCAGAGGTACCGACATCTTCCATCATGCCGACATCAACTTTAGTGAGCGATAGAATAGTCAATGTCTTGCCCTTTATGGTTTAGGATACTTGTCTTTGGTGGCCTTTAAAGAAGTGTAGAAATCACTTGTCTTGTCTAAGGTTCCGTCGTCTATTGTTATTGCCATTATAATTTACCTCTTTCAACTTCAATCAAATCTTCAACCCCAGCAATCCAAGTCTTACCCTCATCTGTTGCTAATGCTTCACGCAATCTTCTATTTGTTATTGTGCTTTCTAATTCTTTAATTTTTCTCAACGCATCATTGCGTGGTTTAGCATCAGCGACTGCTTTTTCTTCCGCATCTCGTGCATCTTCCTCCACTTGCGTATACATCACCTTCACATCGTTGACCATATGGTGTCTTGCCATTGAATTAATTCCTTTTTAAGATTTCTTAATACCCCACACGGTCATAGTTCCATTGGCAATGTTGCCAGCCGTGTAGTATATCTGTATTTGGGTTACGTCAATCGCCGCTAATCGAGTACCACCAGTAATCCAAAGGCCAGAATTTACAGCCTGTCCAAAGCCAGAGAACATACCCTGAATTGCTGGATACGTTGATGTTGCAGTATAAGGGCATTGTAAATGAAACATACCGCTTACCCCTTCACCACTTGCATTCCCCATATCCAAATGTGTGCCAGAAGGGTTGAGTGAAATCGCAGAAGCAGCAGCGGATATTGCATCTGCAGCAGCGGGGCCAGGAGCAGCAGACCGTAAACCGTGTTGCCAAGCGTAGTCCGAGGCTCCAGAATCTATACCACTAGAATCTCCAAACCTCATCGAAAGCCCAACGCCATCATTTGCTGGTTGTAAATTGTCAATGGCAACAGCGTAAAGATCGTAGGTACTACTTAAACCACTAACTGTTATGCTAGCTGGACTACCTGATGCTGTAGTCTTCGCAATAAAAGTCCAAGCACCCCCACCAGCAGCTGCCCATTCAGGTGCTGTTGCACCAGCATTCATAGTTAATACTTGTGCAGCTGTACCTTTTGCCAAACGTGCATAATCTGTTGCACCATGATAAAGAATATCTCCTGCTGCATCAGACCCCATAGCAATCTTTGTACCATCAACTGAATTAACTCCCAACTTAGCTGTCGTTACACTTCCATCTGCCGGAGTTGGTAAAACTAAAGTTTCTCCGAGATGTCTTACAAATATTTTTACACCACTTGTAACACCTGCCATAGTAAGTGTAGTTCCACTTATACTATATGCAGTTGTTGATTGTAGTATACCTTGAACACTTACTTCAATGGCACCAGCCGATGCAGGAGCTTGACTTAAAGTATATGTGCTTCCACCAGATGACGTAAAGTTATCTACTGGAAAATGTCCTGTCGTTGGTTCATTACCTATATAACCCATTTATTCTATCTCCTTCCAACTCGTAGTATCTTCATCCCAACTATATTTTTTGTCATCATCTGGATAAGGTGTAGGTGCATCCCATTGGCACGTTGATTCGTCTAGTAACCAAGATGGATATGGTTGAGGTGATATGAAAGCATCTCTATTCACATCATATGTATGTCCAATCCCAGCGTGATTTTTCCGTAAGGGTGTTTCCCCTAGTCGATGTTCACCTCGTCTTGTATTATATGATGTCTGTTTCCAAACAGACCACCCAGTTAGGATAGTTAGGAAGTCAATTCCTAATTGTTCAACTTCATTACCATTTGAATCTTTAAGTTCGTCATTATGGACAGACAAAACTTCAATAACTTTTGAATTTAATCCTATTTTTGCGAAAGATGACATTAGGTTGTATAGCTCCCTGTACCAGTAAATGTTAATATCGTATCAGTACCACTTGTAGTAACAGTTGGAGTACCACTTGTTGTGCCAGAATATCTTGCGGTAGGCATTTTTAGAATAACTACGCCCTTACCTCCTGCACCACCCACAAAACTCCCTCGACCACCGCCACCACCACCACCCAAATTGGCAGAGCCGTTACTACCATTACCAGTACCAGACCCTGCTCCACCTCCTCCTGCTCCTGCCGATCCTCCTATTCTTGATGCAGGTGCATATCCTGCTCCACCACCGCCACCGCCAGCATAGCTAACACTTGAACCAGAAATATTGTTAGCTGTCCCAGCTCCTCCAGCACCTCCAGTTGTCCCTGAAAAATTTGCTCCAACAGCAGTTGCTCCACCGCCTGCTCCTGCTGCGGTATCACCTGAATCAGTTCCAGTTCCACCATTATTACCCTGTGATGGTGATGTGCTTGGAGTGTTACCCGATCCTGCAACGGCAGTATAAGATGAATTAACGCCTCCACTTCCACCTCCAGACCCACCATCACTTCCAATTGATGCACTAGTATTTGCACCACTACCACCAGCACCACCTCCAGCAGATGAAATCGTAGTTAATCCACTTCCACTAATAGAACTAGCAGCTCCGTCAGCTGCCATAGCTCCACCGTCACCTACAGTAATAGTAATAACTGATGAAGTTGCTGCATTTTGTGTTGATTCTCTATATCCACCAGCACCCCCACCGCCCGAAGCATATTTTTCTGCAAGGTTTGGATCGCCAGCACCACCACCTCCTCCGACAACCAGATATTCTATATTGTATGCTGTGTAAGGAGTAACATTCCCAGTTCCCTCACCAGTATTTGTCCAAACATTAGCTCCACTACTCACCGTAGTACAAGTAAACATCTCACCGCTTGTTGTATTTACAATTACATCTCCAAGTGTAGGTGTAGCTGGACTTGATATAGTTGGGTCTGAGGATTGTTTTGTTATTTCATCTACTACAGCACCCGATGCTAACTTAACTGCTGTAACAATACCATCACCAAGGTCTGATGTTGTAAGAGGTGAAGGTGTAGGTTTCTGTCCTAAATATCCTGCCATCAGGTAATCTCCATTATACTCAGCACAACATCTGCTGAATTTGCTGTATCACTCTGGACTTTTAATATGTCACCTGTATTCATAACAACTTTTCCAGCTAGTGCATCCAGAGAACTTCCAGATGGGATTGGTAAATTTTGTCCGATGTTTACGTTTGCATTTCCTGAAGTACTACTTTCCAACTTAACATCAACTGTTATTGCATTACTAACTTTATTTGAAATTGTTAATCCAATAAGAATTGTTGTCGTTGTTGCTGTCAATACAGTTATATCAGTATTCGCTGCAACTGCACCACCAGCTTTTGTATTTAATTTAAAAGTGTTTGCCATTATATCTCCCTTATCCTAGTGCTAGTGCAAGTGCTGCCGCATCATCTACTGATGCATGACCCGATGCAGCTATTAAAGTATTTACGTCAGCAGTTGTTGGATTTGCTATTGATGTTAGTTCTTTTCCTAAATATATAATATATAGAGTTGTTCCACTTGCGGGTGCTGATGTAAATGTGATTGTTGTACTTGATACTGTATATGATACTCCGGGTTCCTGTATGACACCACCATAAACAACCAAGAGGCTATTCTGAGAAACATTCCATTTCAATACATTGAACGCAGTTAAAACTCCGTTTCCTGTAGTAATGGAAGTTTTTGCAAACTCTCCAATGTCAAGTCCTCTTCCTATATATGCCATACTCTGTTCCCTTTTAGTTTATTTATAATATTTATACTGTCATTTTGACTTCTTTTATACTTGACAGCCTGCTGGGGCGATTTGACCATATGAAAGATTTCCAACATCTGTCGCATTTCCGTCTGAACTAAAACTATGCTTTTCTATAGTATCATTACCACCAACACCTCCACAAGTATATCCATAAGTAGTTGAAGATGAACCAGCTCGTTGATGGACTGATATTGTTAAATCTCCTACATCCGTCGCATTTCCATCAGCTGCAAAAGATACTTTGTCAATTACATTTGAACTTGGATAACCACCTGATCTATAACCATAAGTTGCTGATGAAGTTCCTGCTGATGAATGAAGAGCTACAGTAGCACTACCTATGTTTGTCGCATTAGATGCTGAAGTTAATGCAAATTTTTCGATGTTCGTTGTATTCGGGCCACCTCCAGAAATTGCGTATCCGTAAGAACCATCATCATTTGATGCTCCACCCCCACCATATGTTTGTCTAGTTAAATCACCCCAATCAGTTGCATTGTTTGACGAATTAAAAGCAAATCTTGAAATAACAGTTCCGTCTCCACCGCCCCCACTATTATATTCTTGTCCAACACTCCAAGCGTGAGTTGCATTACCTACCGACATAGCAGCAGATGTGCCTTGCGTTAAGTCGCCAACATCTGTACTACCACCAGATGAAACCATACTGAACCGAGCAATTTCATTTCCTGCGGCACCCCCTGCGGAACCACCAGCAGTATAACCATAACCATTATCTTTATCTGAACCCGATGATTTACTTAATGATTGACCAGTAGTCCCAGCAATATCCCCCCAATCTGCCCCATCACCATCTGATGTGAACGAAAACCGTGTGATAGAAGGGTCGTTCCAATCTCCTACCATAAAACCATATGTTGTTCCACCAAAATTATATGGTACTATATCACCCGAACCACCTCCAGAACAAGTCCATACATTTTCTCCAGCTGTTGCGTCTGTACAAATAAACTGTTTACCTGTAGTATGATTAACCCACTCAGTACCAACTCCACCCGAAGGATTTGTTGATACAGTAGGATCACTTGCACTCTTGGTATAAGAAACAATACCTGTAAGTAAACTTCCATCAACTGCTGGTAAACCAGTAGCACCAACTACAACTAATTTATTTGCAGTCGTACCAGTATCTAATCGAGCAGTAGGAATAGTACCAGTAATATTACCACCTGCCATAGTAGTAACTGCACTACCATCAACAGCTGGAATCTTACTATTGGAATCTGCAACCAATACTTCATTAGCTGCAACTACAGGAGTCCCTTTGATTATAATTTGTTGTGCCATTCAGAGTTCCTTAAGTTATTGTGCAGCTACCCAGTCAGCAACCATTGTTTCAACTTCTGCATCAGACATATCAACCTCAGTTGGGCGTCCATTTTCATCCATTACTTTATATGGTGTTACAGCATGAACAGCAACTTGTCGTGCTTTCAAACCAGCTACATCAAGAACATTTACTGTTGAAGGAACATAATATTCTGTTGTGTCTGGTTCAACACCAATCATTTTATTATCATTATGCCAATGTCCACCATTAGTAATAAAAGTAGGCGTTGACATTCCATGACCATTCATAGGTGCATGAAGTTTATATTCTAAATACCTCGCCATGTTTTTTCTCCTTTTAAAAATTTAATCATCGTTAATATTTATACAATCATTCCGACTTCTTTTTCTTTTTGTAAATATAAGCATGATTTACAATTGCATCCACACCAATTCGTTTCAATGAATGTTTGTGCTCATCCTTAAATGTTTCTACCATCTGGTCTAAAAATATATGCAAGCTTTGAACACTTGGATGCTTATTTTTATCCAATTCTTTTTGCACACTTGCCATGTACTCTCTTGATAACTTCTCACCCACCATTGGATGAATACCAAATTGTTCCCAATACTCAACAGTTGATATTGCTATCTTTCCACTTGACATCAAGTTTTGAATAGATTGTCTGAATCCCATTCGTATTGCATTTTCAATTTCTGAAGCTTCAAAATCTTCTTCATCCCAATCTTCTGCAATACCATGTGATGTACGAATCTCATCATATATATCTTGGTACATTCCAATTTCTTTCATCGCATTCTCTGCCGATGACCTCATTTGTTCTATTCCAACTCTAGCTTCTTCTGCTCTTACTTTATCCAGTTCGTTTTCAGAATCTTCCCACTTCTCAATTTTAATTTTATTTTTTTTAGTTTTAAAATGTGCCTCTATTAATGCATTTCGTTTATTGTCTATCTGTGATAAACATTGTTTCATTTGACGATATGGACTATCTGCCAACATCGTCATTGTCATCAACGTAGAAGTTGTCTGACTATTCTTTCTTCCTACTGCCGTTTTAGCTCTGTGTAATTCTGGTAATCTATCACAAATTTTTATTAATGCTTCTGCACTTATTGTTGTATTTGGAATTAAATCATTAACTAATGTTTCAGATAAAACCAAAGATTTTTCTTCACTCATATTTTCTCCTTGTTAATATTTATACTGTTTGTTTTCCTTAGTATTAATCATTACAACCTGTGGCGCCTTTTAATCCAGTTACTAAATTTCCTACATTTGTAGCACTACCATCAGAAGCAAATGAATATTTTTGAATGAGTGTTGACCCACCATGATCTCCCGTACAATAACCATGTGTGGTTGAAGAATTTCCTGCTTGACCAGTTCGTGCGGATGATATAGTTCCTACATTTGTAGCATTTGCATCTGAAGCAAAGGTCCACTTATCAATCGTATTAATTTTATCTGGTTGAGAGGCTTTTTGCCCACCACAACAATAACCATGTGTTTCTGAATTGGTTCCCGAATTATCGTAACCTGTTGATGAATTTATGTCACCTACATCCGTACCGTTTGCTTCAGTTGAGAAATTAAATTTATCAATTACATTTGAAAAAGGACTTGCACCACCAGCACAATATCCATGAGTAAGTGAACTAGCACATCGAGTAGACATTCTAGCTACTGACATATCAGCAATATCAGTAGAATTTGTTTGAGATGCAAAGGGATATTTCATAACAATATTTACATTTGTAGTCCACGGATGTGTATTTCCCATAGTTGGATAACCATAATCTTCAGCTGTAAAGCTGCCATTGTACGAAAATAGTATGGCTAAATCAGCCCAATCAGCAGCATTTCCTTGTGAAGCAAAAGCAAATCTATCAATAACATTTGTTGCAATATCAGGTGAACCACCTGTCATTCCACCAGCTCTATAACCATAAGTCGCTGAATGAGATGAACTAGCGCGATATATACTAGTAGTTAAATCTCCCCAATCTGCACCATTCCCATCTGTAGTAAAACTAAATCGTTGAATAACATTGCTCGTACTAGGACCTCCCAAAACAAAACCATAATTCTCACCATATGGCGGCGCTGGTAGAGGAATATTACCACTCTGCTCACCTACATTTTTCCATACATTTTCACCAGCCGTTGCATCAGTACAAACATAAACTTCTCCTGAAGTTGTATTATGCCATTCAGTTCCAACTCCACCAGAAGGATTTGTTGAAATCGTTGGGTCACTTGCATTCTTAGTTGCACCTGCAACACCAGTTAAAGCTGCACCACTTACTGCTGGAAGTTTTGCAGTACCATCCAACTTAACAATTTTACCAGCTGTTGTACCCGTATCTAATCGAGCAACTGGAATTGTTCCAGTAGAAAAGTTTGCACCAGCTACATTAGTAACTGCACTACCATCAAGTGCTGGTATTTTTCCGTTGGCATCCAGTATAACTAATCTGTTTGCACCTGTTAATCCATCTATAATTACATCGCCCATATTTTTTCCTTGTTAATATGTATACTGTCATTTTGAGTTAATGCCATTTGTTTTCCTTATACTTGTTGTCCACAAGGTGTTCTTTGTGTCGTAGGAAGATCACCTACATCTGTAGCGTTTCCCTCTGAAGCATAACTCATCTTATCAATTATATTTCTATCCGAACCTGTCCAACCAGAAGTCCAATATCCATATGAAGTAGAGCTTGATGGGGAACAAGCCGCTCTGGCAACCGTCATTAAACTACCAAGAGAAGTTGCATTTCCAGAACTCGCCAAGGCATATTTTTGAACAACCCCTGTATTAACAAGTTGGTCAGTATACGCATGAGTTGTTGAATTATTGGTCTGAAAAGAACCACCAGTATGAAGATCACCTACATCAACAGCATTACCATCAGAAGCAAACGCAAATCTATCAATTACATTGTTGTACGGAGTGGCATCTGATCCAATTTCATAACCATAGTCTGAACCAGAGGCGTTACCCGATCCGTTCCTGTTTACACTTAAATTCCCAACTTCAGTAGCATTTGCTAGAGTTGCATATAACCATTTTTGAATCCCAGATGTATTATTACCTGCAATATAACCATGAGTAATTGACCCCGCTCCACCAGTGTTTGACGTGGCAGTATATAAATCTCCGTGGTCAACAGCATTCCCATCTGAACTAAAACTAAATTTATCAATTATATTTGTTGTGGGGCCTCCACCACCCGCAGTAAATCCATAAGTTTCTGACGAAGTTCCTGAACAGTTATCTCTGCCTTGTGTTAAAGTCCCAACAGCCGTGGCATTACCATCAGATGTAAAAGACCACTTGGCTATGTGATTACAATAATGACCATGACCAAAACCACCACTTGTATAACCATAAGTTGTACCTTGCCATGCCCAAGGCGTCACATCACCACTAGTCCCACCTGTGCTTGTCCATACATTTTCACCAGCAGTTGCATCTGTTAAAATAAAAATTTCACCTGAAGTTGTGTTAATCCATTTCGTTCCAAGACCCGTTGAAGGATTTGTTGAAACCGTTGGGTCACTTGCACTCTTTGTGGCACTTGAAACTCCTGTCATAGCACCAGCTGCGATTGCAGGCATAGCACCAGAACCATCCAGTACTAAAACTTTACCAGTTGTTGTACCAGTATCTATGTTAGCTGTTGCGATTGATCCAGTAGTTACTTGAGTTGCATTAAGTGTAGTTAC